>JACKZZ010002484.1_pt1 | contig 11245 bp, 10 predicted proteins | sample 8027871 | NCBI WGS metagenome assembly JACKZZ01 (sample SAMN15724774, study PRJNA655200) | protist metagenome | isolation source: fluorescence activated cell sorting (FACS) single amplified genomes of... | place: USA: West Boothbay Harbor, Gulf of Maine | collected 2000-07-19
CCTCTAACTACAACCCTCTGTACCACGCTTTCAGTCCCTTGACTGACGATGGTGATAGTACATGGGCGGCAACTCCTGGCTGTAGTAATCGTCGTAGTGGTTTAGACGCCAGTACATGGCCTCTTAGTGAAGAGGAGGGAGGAGAAGAGGGAGGGGGCTGGGAAACCCCCACTGAGTGGTGGAAGCAATCAAGAAGCATCGCGAGTGACAATGGTGGTGGTGGTTGTGGTGGCATTCAATCTGCTGCTAGCGCTGGCAATATTGCTGATGGCTCGTACACGCGCTCGAACCACACTGTGGAGTCTGCGGAACCCCTTTGTGACTGTGATGCTGATGCAGCCGAATCCTGCCGCTTATGCTCTGCGTGAGATTCTCTGTGAAAGGTGTGGGTGGTGCACAGAGTGTACTTGTACATGTATGCGAATGAAAAATGGGGATGGAGAGAGGGAGAGATTGAGAAAGAGGTGAGGATATATGTAGTTACCTGACCGCAGCCTCTGCGTGTTTTGAACTGAAAGAGATGAAGAATGGCCCCCGGGTGATCCAGTAGCAGTAGCAGCAGCAGCAGCAGAAATAGGAGGACGAGAAGTAGTAGAAGAGGAGCAGTAAACCGTTTGGTTGTTTTGTCGTGTTAACAATATAAAAATATCCCCTTAGACTCTCTCTCTCTCCCTAGTGTGGCGGTGAGTCAACACTCGAGAGGCCCAGGCATTCAAGACTATACAGTTGACGAGATGGGTTTCCACAATTCGAAACATAGACATCCTTCTCGTCCCCTGTATAGTCTTGAATGTCTGAGCCACTCAAGTAGTAGACCCACCGCCACACCAAGCACTCACTACGCACCCGCACTACTTCATTAAGCACCACCAGACTTCAATAAATTAATTGGCGGCCCCTGCTGCATGACGGCGTGTCGTGTTCTTGTTCCCTTTGTACTGGTTGATGGCGAAGTTCTTCTCGTCGTCATCACTACTCAGGTTGCTGTTGCTATTATTGTTGCTATTCCCCCGAACATCGCCACTCGCAGCAGTACGCTGCATCGCCGGTCTCGCTGCTTCTGCTCTAGCCGCAGCTTGTGCTTCTGCCCTTTTTATTGCCCCCAGCTGCAATGCTGTAAACACTCCACTACCGCAGACAACTGTGTAGCTCATCAAAGTAGCGATATAAATAGGAACTGTTTGATACAAGCCATTGTATAGAGTAAATATGGCAAGACCGGCAAGAGTGAAAGGCATAGGACAGATACCGGCAGGTATAGCACTGATGAAGCAAGCAACGCACATACCTAAAGGTATCGTCGGATACCACTGAAAACAGACAACAGCAGCAATAGCACCTACTAATATAGTCGGGAAAACGAACCCACCAACAAAACCACAGTTCATCGATACTCCTAAGATAAACAACTTTGCGAAAGCTGTGGATATCAATAAATTTGTATCAATAGTGCCATTGTTGACGTCGGGCAAGGGTACGCCAGATGGTATAAATGGCTTATACTCATCAGGAATTGATATTGGAGCCACAACGTAATTGTGGCCGTATTTGATTACTTGCTGCATAACCATACTACCTCCACCAACAGTTAAAGGCAACGAATAATTGATTAACCCAACGATTGCCCCACCAACAATAGGAGGAATCACGTTTTGTAAAAAAGGATTCCTTTCTAATCTTAATCTAATTCTTGTAAATATTTGTTTGCAAATACCAATAATAATTACTTGAGTAAGGGAAATAAGGCCTGATACAATACCTATTAGCATTGCAGTGCCACACTGCGATAACTCGAAAGTCCAGCTGTATGTTAAGAAGAATTGCCTTTGAATGTGCTCCACATAAGTGTAGTCGATAAGCCAATAATACACGACAAATGCAACGCATGCCCCGCAACTCAGAATAATTATACTCTCCATGTATGCTCTAGGTGGGCTGCCCATTTCATGAATCATCAGAACCCCTAGTAGTGGAGTAGGGAATAATGCGCCTAGTGCAGCTGACATTCCTGATAATACTAGTAACTTTCTGTCGTCACTATCCATTGAATCCTGTGGATAATGCTCTGCTATGTAGGTTGCCATACCACCTGGAGTATACACATACATATATATAGGATAGGATAGGATAGGATAGGATAGGATAGGATAGGACAGGAGTGGTAAGTGAGTGTAGAATTATAGGAGAGTGACACACAGAGACAGGCATGTATGTATAAATATATATAAGTACCTCCTAAGTTCGATAAAGCTTGTTCTGGGCCAAGGCATGCACCGCCAGCTAAAGACATAGCACTTAAAATGAATGTATATGGCGACCATTTGGGCTCCACGTGGTAATCTCTGATCTCAGCGAAAAGACCCGGTAAGTTGTACGGGTACTCGGCCCTCCAACGGATAATTCCTATAACCAAACCTGTCAAAGTTGGAACAAGTATCCACCATAATTTCCCCTTATAATAGTAGCAATTAGAAGCATCGTCGAAGAAATCGTTGTTGACATCACCGCTATTCACCCACCATTGTGGGACATAATCAGCAGCATTCATAAATGGTATCGCCATGCAACCCATGATAATGCCTAGCACACCACTTAAGATGGTTACCCTCCAGAATCGTTTTTCGCGTCCGAAACCAGCAGGCATGGGTATGTCACCTTCACGACCCGACTTCTCTTCGCCATATACATATGCGTCTATGAGGTTCTTCGTCCAGGCCTCATCACTTTCGTAATTTAAGCCCAGAGCTTCTGTGATACCTCTAGTGAAGGACATGCCCGCATACCCGTCATCAACACCGTTCTGGCCTGTGTGTGTGTTTCCACCCCAGCCCCAGCCCCCGAAGACACCAAAGGTCGACAGTCTGCTGAAGAAAGTTCGAGAGCCTTCACCTTCCATAGAATTTGTAGGGCGTGTGCTTCGGATGTCCCGCTGCCCAGGTGATCTCTCCGCTCCGCTGCCGTCATCGCCGAGCAGCAGCCCCGTCTCTAGTCTGCTGTTCTCCATTGCAACGCAAAAGTGGTGAGCTCGTCGACAACAAACTTCCACTAGCTCTGTTGCAAAAACCCAAGCAGTGACCCATCTATTTGATTCTCAGTTAGTTCTTCTCATCACGTGATCACACACCACCCGAAAACGGGGACGGCTTACTTACCGTCCTCCCATCCCCCCATCCCCAAAAAATTCAAGATTGAGGGAGAAGGTTAATAGCTAATAGCGCTTGTAAATAGGTTAACCAACTATTACTAAAATAGGTTGGATTTGGCTCCAAGTTCCAACTGACGGGTATGTCTTGTAAATTAGATTAACCAAGTCGAGTGATGTTCAAATAATAATGTATACCATCAATTCTTACCGAAACGAATTACACCTACACGTATTCTCTCTCTCTCTCTCTCTCTCTTTCTCTCTCTCTCTCTCTCTCTTTCTCTCTCTCTCTCTCTCTCTCCACCTCTCTCAATCTTGGTGCTTGGAAGCCCAGCCGTGGCCAGCTACAGTGCAAGCCGCTGCCCAGGGTCCCTACCTCTGCCCTCCATTGCACTGCAAACTAACATAAAGAAACTCGACATCCTACGAGTCTGCAGTGCGATGGGGGACAGAGGGCGGGACCCGGGGCAGTCGGACTGCACTGCGCGTGCCGCGCGAGAGCCCCTCTTTCTCAGCACATTTCGATTTCTCCTACTCTCTCCCTCTCTCTCTCTCACACACACTCTACTTGCCCCAATTTTTCAATGAAATAGAACCCGCAAAAGAACAGCACAACTCTATTTGTCCTTCTTGCTATCCTTCTTCTCTTCTAGGTGGCCAAGAAGGGGTGCAATCTGTGGACGGATGAAAGCTTGGTAACAAACAGTAGCTCCATTGAAACTAGGGTGGAAACACCATACAAGGAATGCACATTTGGCAACCATGTACAGAGGGATGTACTGTAGCAGAGAATCAGCCACACCTTCGATCATCTTAAAGAGGGAAAACACGAGCCAATATGTCAACCACTGTGTGTCGTCATCAGTCTCGTCCGTCTCAATTGCACGCACAGAGGCGTAGGCGGGGTACAAGTATGCCACCAGGTCAATAATGAAGTGAGCGCCGCCGAGGAGGAACATGAGTAGGAAAGGCAAGATAACTCCGGCTACAGATATGTACCTTTGTTATAAGAAGACGTGGAAGAAGCCGTGTTAGGGTTAGGGTTCATACGTAGCGGTGAAAGATAAGTTGGGGTGGGTTAGTTACTGATGTGTACAAGAGAGCATGGACATGGACAAAGATAAGGATGAAGTGACGAGAAGAAGAAAAGACACTCACTCCTTCTTAATCTTGAGCTTATCAGCCACGCTGGAAAAGACTCCATCGATGAGAGGCACCTTCTCGGTAAGCTCTCTTAGTTTTGCCTACATGTCGAGGGAGGGCAGTAGAGAGAGATAATTGGAGGGTTAGATGGTGTGTGCTGATAGTTCAGTGATTGAGTCGTGGGGGTCTCCTAAAGAGAGGCGAGCGCAGGTGGAATCGAGAGAATCTGCTGCATCTCCACCAATGTAGAGCACTTCGAGAGAAAAAGAACAGGAGAGAGCAACATCAAGGCTTGAACTTACTAGGCTTTCGTCCAATGCCATGATTTCTATTGTCTTGTTGTCGTATATGTCTCGAATACGAAAGCGCTTCCGGGTGGCTGGGCGGGAGACGATGTCCATTTTGGGGAAAACTCTCTTAATTAAGATCAAACTCTTGTGGAGCCTGATGCAGAAGCTCAACCCGAGGCAAGTAATAGCGCTGAAGCAGAGGTGGCAGCTGAAGAAGGGGCAGGTTCATTTCGACAGAGGTATAATGTATTCGTGTATAAACTTCGCGTTTTGGTTCTTGGTTTTAAACTACAAATGTATATTTCTTACAAACGCATTCTACATTTTCAAACAAAATTCAGGAGACACGCTCGCCTGTCATCACTACCCCGCACACACATACAGTAGTGCTGTTCTACACACCATGCACGCAGTCAATTCTGAAATTGATACGGAAAGTAGTACTCATAACGTTGGTTAACGACATCATGCATTAACCGTATCAATTTCAGAATTGACTATGAACCTGGTACCTAAGCAACAAAGCCACTATTCCATACATCCTCTTACCTGCCTCCACTATCCACAATATGTTAATTATATTTCGTCTCCATCTTGCCTTACAGGGGACGGCTCTTCGCGGTCATCTTCATCAGCCCACTGTTGTAGCAAATTTAAGCTGAAATCAGGCATTTGCATATCGATCTTGTAATCACCAGCAAACCCACTGTTGTTTGCACCTCTGCTGCTATCACCATTATTCTTACTCGGTGCTGCTTTGTTTGAAATAAGGAAATCTTTGGCAGCTAATGATTTGCGCAGCTGAATTGGTACTGGTACAGGAATGGAAGTAGTAGTAGTTGGCGGGGCGACAGCAACATTACTTATACGTCCCTCACTTGCACTCTCTCCAATGCCAGAGCTCGTGCTTGCGCCCTGTTGGTTCTCCCCTGCCTCTGTGCTGCTTCCTCTCGCACTGAGACTACTACCAGCCCTGCCTGCAATATTACCACCAGTTTCACTACCACCAGTACCACCTGTAGTGCCCAGTTTTGCTTCTAGGCGCAGGCGTAGCATATCACATTCAGCGTTCAATGCTGCCTCGTGTGTGCTCATGGCAACAGACTCTATATTGTCGTTCTCATTCTCATTATCGTCGTAACTAGTAGTATTACCGCTTCCAAAACTAGTGTCCTGTGTGCCCAGACTGCCGTGACTGCTATTGGCATCAATGATAGCATCAACCGTCGTGTTGACGTCATAGTGGTGATATTGTTGATTCTGAGGGAAAAGGGACATATTGGCATTGTCACCTGCATCAGGGCTGCGAGAATTAGGTGGTGATGGGAAGTGGTTTCCGTCCTGTCTACCTGCCGCTGTGTTGAATATAGAAGGAGGGCTGTTGAGACCTGTGTCGCCATCGTTACCCTCTCCTTCAACTCTGGATGCAAAGAAATAATCACATAGAGACCCATCCAAAGAATTATCGTTATTACCACCCTCATCATTACCACCCACATCGGTATTATTTTTACCGTTGTTCGGCGAAGAAGGGGAGTCGATTTGTATATCAAGGTCTGGAGGAGGGGGGCGGAAAGGTTGCATCTCCATGTCGATCGCGAGGCGCCCGCCTTCACCTTCACCTTTAGAACCGTCGCCAGCCGACTTCGTATTCGTATTATTCTTCGGTTTCTGAATACCACTTTCTGGTGATACATCTACTCCTACTCCTACTCCTACTCCCACTTTAGATCTCGCTTTTGCCACCATGGCATGCAATGCTGCAACCTTCCCCGAATCCCCCATTTTCTTTCCCATAGGAGCTCGAATAGCTTTAGTTTGCTTAGCTAGTAGTGGGTGCGCTTCTGGGGGGGGCATGTCTAGAGGACTCATAAGATTGCCCAGCCCTGAGACAGGGGGTGCGAGTGATACTGATACAGTAGGGTGAACACCAACACCTATCTCTGCAGCAGCAAGCTGTGCTTTCAAAGCTTTGTTCGTAGCCTTCGCCGTTGCAATAGCAGAGTCTTCAGTGCGGCTACTATTACTACCATTGCTAAGTCCAGTTGTCGCTACGTATGACTTGAAATACGGGGTATCCTTCAAGCCTACTGGAATCTTCGGTTGTCGTATATGACTCCCTCCCATAATGTCAGTCACCTTTGTCTTCTTGTCATATCTCGGGGGAAGCACTCCCTGGGCCAATTCGTGGTTAATATTGTCGTGAGCGTGTATGTTGGGGTTACGCGGCTGTTCTCGTAGTGTTGGCTTGATCTTTGACTTGTAACCCTTTTGCATACTATGAATGCCAGATGCTTTACCATTGACTTTGGTGTTAGCGGCACGAGCATCAATAGAATTAGAACCCTCAGTAGCTTTTATCAAGGCCTCTCCAGCATTTTCCTTTTCATCACTACCGCGTATCGCACTTACACAATCTTTAGAATTATTCTTGTTTTTCGTGTCTCTACTCAGTGATTCATCCAGGTCTTCGCCTACGTCCTCATCGCCATCTTCGTCGTTGCTCTCCTCTCCAAAAGGCCAGTATTCCTCGCCACCTACAGAACTACTACCATCTGCCCCCAGCATCAGATCGTCTGCAATATCCAGCATAGAATGATGGGCAGCATTTGTCAAAAAGTCATCGAATTGGAACGAGCTATTGTTGGTCAACTGAGAGGTGTTGTCACCATCAGCATCTGCATTATCACCTGCTGGCTTGACTGCATAATTCCATTCGTGTACATTTGGGTCTTTCACTGCAACATGTGACGATATCTTGCCAACACCACCAGTGATGTTCTCATTCTTCCTATTCTTCGCCTTGCCAACACTATTACTGTCCTTTACTTTGACAGGACCCACAAAACCTTTGACAGCCAGAGGCTTACCAAACGCATTATGAGTACGACCACTGGGTGCTTTGTCCTTTAAATCGAGAATTTTCTTCTCTTTCTCTAATTGTTTTGCATGTTTGTCTTTGATTTTCTTTGCGGCTAGTGCCTTCTTAAGAGCCGACTTCCGCGCCAATTCAAGAGATGCAACCTTTTCAGCTTTTAATTTAGCTGTCGCTGCCTCTCTCTCCTTTTCTTCTTCGCGTTTGTCAGCAGCATCTCGCAAGCGTTTCTCTGTCGCTTCTTTATTCTTAATATAAAGGGCTTCTGCTGCCTTCTCTTTCGCTTCTTCCGCTTCTATACGTTGCAACTCCGCAAATTGAATCTCATATTCTGAAGGTTCCCGTATTTTCTTGGGTTTGCGTTTGGGGATTGGGTTTTCTAATGCTAATTTCTTTGCAGCGTCGCGTTCAATGGTACGTAAATCGTGAGTGCCCATGATGATATTTTCCTTCGTCGCACGTTTATTATCCTTTTCAAGACGTTTCCTTTTAGATGTGAGATATTGTGCTTTTGCAATTGCTTTATCTTCCTGCTCTTGCAACCAATCAAGCCTAGCATCTTCTTTCCTCTCCAACTCTTCTCTCTCTTTATTTCTTTGTTTAAAGGCCAACTCCGCATCTTTCATTTTCTTGATAGCTAGTGCTCTCAAACGAAGCTCTCTTTCTTTGTTTCTTTTATTCTCTAAAATAGCATGTTCTTTTTCTATGCGTTCACGGTGCTCTCTGGCAATTTCTGCGTCCTCGTCGTAGACTTCCTCTCCACCCAGATCTAGAGTGAAATCCAAGTCCATACCCATTTCCCCGCCCGCATTGGCAGCGACAGAGGGTACGCCGGGAATATTGCATGTGGGCACAAAATTTTTACGCGCCTGACCAATTAACTCACTAGTAGTGTCAGGACCCGCCTCACCATCGTACCCCTCGCCATTATTGTTGCCGCCTCCTTCAGTGGTGGTAATGAAGAGACTAGTGCCGTTACCATTACTACTACTGTCTTTATGCGTGGGCGATGGGGAAGCGCTGGATGAAGCTATACTACTACTCTTCGGTTTGGCCGGTGTAGTAGACCCAGCTTGCTTCGACTTCCACCCCTTGTTCTTTGCCCTGTCTTTCCTGCTCTGCTCTCTCCGTTTGGTAATTTCAGCCTTGGCAACAGCTACCATAGCGGTACGCAGCACACTAACGACGGCAGTTTTACCAACGACGTTTCGTGCATTTTGGTTGGCAGCATCTTTAATTCTCTGCTTCTCTTCTCTGTCCGCCTTTGCAGCGGCAAGCGCGATGCGCTGTAAGCGCAGGAATTGCCATCGTTTTGTAGTGATCTTCGCCCATTTACCAATGCAAGTTGCTGCCCAAGTAGCTACTGTAATCGCATTACGGTTCTTCACTACTAACAGGAAATCTTGCACTACGGTCAAAGCTTCTGCCTTTCTCGTTTTGGTGAAATATCTGAGTGCCCGAACAATTGTGCATGCAGCCATGTACTGCATGCGCTTCATTCTCCTGGCCCTGTCTCTGGCTCGGCGCAGCTCCTTCTGCTTGTGTATTTCTGCTAATTGTGCTTCTAATTCAGCCAGTTTCCGTGCATCGTTCTGCGTCTCCAGGTCCTGCTTCTGAATAAATTGATCCTGCGCCAGTTGACTGTTCAGATTGCGCTTACGCTCCTTGGTCAGTGCCCCAGACCCACCACCTTGTGACAGGGTCGTCTCTGTGTGCTTTCGCATTGAGTTGGACTGACCGGGCACAGCGAAACCAGCTTTGCTCAGATGGGTTGCGAATTTGTGTGACCTGCGGGTGTTGCTTTCTGCAGCTGTGAGACGTGAAACATTCTGAATGTCATGCTGGGTCTGGAGACCGAGCATGCTTCTTTTCTTGTCTTATGTATCCCTTTTCAAGTGCAAGGTTTGCTCCTGCTACTCGTATGTCAGATGTATGTACCTTGTGTCCCCCGTGCGCGCGGTAACTCAGAGGATGCGTAAAACTTACTTGGTCTTCTGCTGTAACAGATGCTTCTTCTGTAACTGTCCTACGCGTGATCCCCAACTGTTCGAGCAAATATGACTCTATAACGTCGCGGGAGAGGTTAGGGGTTTGCTTTTTGGTCAACAACAGGAAAGTTTCCAAAAACTAGACCTGTTGGGACTGTACGGTTTGAACCGACCGTGCGGCATAGTCTCAAGGTCTCAGATTTCTCAAAGAGGTATACTGCTGAACTTTACTTACTATCCTTTGATCAGTGGTGCATCTGATTGCGATTTATCTGCTTGCACCCAACGACGTCTCTTTTGACTGTCGTTGAGACCTAGAGCTTTCGTGTTGTTTGAATCCCTCCCCTAGAAGGGGTTAAGGTATAGTGGAAGTTCTTCGAACCGAACCGAAGGTAAAGCCTGTAATACCCGCATTTACAGCCATACATCTAGTATCAGGGGTATGGACGGAATGCATACCGGTATAGCACAGAGCAGCAGCTCAAGTTCGAGCAGTATTATCAATAGTAGCAGTCGGCCAGGTCTCAAGAGAAATCGCACCGCCTTGGGTGCTCCTGACACAGATACTGGCATGACCATGACTGGGACTGGTGGCGAAGGAGGGGGCATTGAAGATGACAGCAATGCTTTCTTCACTGGTAATGACGAAAATAATGAGTCCTTCGGATATCCATCATCCGCAGGTGCCAAAGAGAGAAGTACAGCTGCAGGAGATGGTCCGTCAAGTGTTGATGATATGAACGGCCTATCGGCAATAGATGCTATAGCCACGGGAGTGGATGGAGGCTCAACAATGCCCCAACTCGACGGGAATGGTAATCCTGTGGATCCCTCCCTCGCCGGCTGGCAGGGCCGGATTGACCTCGTCCGCAGGTACGTGTGTGCGTGTGTGCGCCTCTCTCTCTCTTTCTCTCTCTCTACCTCTCTCTACCTCTCTCACACACAAACTAAACCTCTCTCTCCCTCTCTTTCTCTCTCTCTCTCTCTCTCTTTCTCTTCTTGCTCCTACTGCTGCCGTTTGCGTTGTCTTGTTCTTCTTGAAGTTCATCTTCCGTAACCATAAGTGCTGATGCGTCAATACCTGTGTGTGTATGGGAAGAGAGACAGACGCAGAGAGAGAGAGAGAGAGAGAGTTAGTGGAGACGGAAAAGACAGGGAGACATAGACACATGCAGTATATATTTACACTTACCTACTACACCTGCTTCGGCAAGCGATGCGTTGAAAGCAGCAATGCTCCTTTCTAATCCGCCTGGTGCAGAGAGGTCTTGTAAAGGCTGTCCATTTCCTGGCGTGAGATTTCTCTCTTTTAGCCAGCGGCGCATTGTACTACTGTTCCATCTGTTCTTCACAGCATTCTCAGTTCTACCTGGCAAAATCTTACTAATCTCACACCATCGATTGCCGAAATGACGTTGTGCCTCGAAGAGGACTCTGTCTTCGTCTGCTGACCAGTCACCTCTTTTAATCACTGGATCTAGATGATTAAACCACCGCTCGCGACATTGCTTGCCAATGCGACCAGGTAGTCTAGCTGCTATGGCACTCCATTTGACCTCACCCGTATTCATGGTCACCATTTCGCGTACAATTTTGTCTTCAGCCTCAGACCAAGCTCCTTTGTGTAGCCCTGGCTTTAATACCTTGTTCCAACGGTGCAAACACTGAACGTCAGTACGAGTGGGACCAAGTAGTTTCGCGATTTTCTTCCAATTTTTTGCACCGTATTCATTAACAATACCACGTAGGGCTGTATCTTCCTCAGGCGACCATTTACCACCAATGCTCGCTCTGCGCAGAGCCC
>JACKZZ010004669.1_pt1 | contig 11244 bp, 7 predicted proteins | sample 8027871 | NCBI WGS metagenome assembly JACKZZ01 (sample SAMN15724774, study PRJNA655200) | protist metagenome | isolation source: fluorescence activated cell sorting (FACS) single amplified genomes of... | place: USA: West Boothbay Harbor, Gulf of Maine | collected 2000-07-19
GCCGGGGAAGAAGAAAATAACGATGGAAGGGTTGGAAGGGAATAGAGACTGTGTTGTGGAGAAGGGTAGGTCGAGCTCCTACACCAGCCTTCGTGCGGACACCGCCGCCGGGGCAGGAAGCACTCCCGTGGCCACGTCCAAGCCCAAACTGTCAATTGAGAAACCTTCGCCCGCCGACTCGACTGCATCGGACGATATTATTTCTACCGTGGGGACCCCGGTCGCACCGATCAGCGCGGGCGGGGCCACGTTTAGTCCCAGCGGCGCTGGGGCCCTCGCGGTGTCCACGCCCCCCGCGAGGGCCCCGGCGCCAAGGCAGCAGCCCCCCGCCGCGCCCGCGGGGAGCTCGTTGAGCCAGGTGTCGACGGCGCCGTCGGGGAGCCGGACGATGCCGAGCGCCTCCGTGAACAACCCTGAGGACGAGGGGGCTGGAAAGTTGCCGGCAGGGGAAACGAAAAAGATTGTACATACACCAAAGCGTTCGTCGACTGCGTGGGTCCAGCAGACGGACTTGGCAGATGAGAGTATCGTGATGACTTCGAAGAACGTGCGGTATTTCCCCCCGGTCAACAAGGGGGTGTCCATCAAAGGGACGCTGGACGTGACTAACTTCAAGCTCAAGTTTACGCCTACAACGGACTCCAACTTAGATTTAATCCCGGACGGTCTGTTCTGCATCCCCCTCACCACGGTGTGGAAGATGAACTTGAAGCGGGTAGACCCAGACCAGAGCCGGCGCGACGGGCGGACGGAGATCTACGTCCGCTGCAAGGACGCCAGGCATTTGCGGTTCGAAGTGAGGGACGAAATCCTCACCATTGACAAGCTGCAGCTTATGTTTGATGCCTATTTGTACCCTGGAAACCCCAAGTATTTGTTCGCGTTCGACCACAAGTACCCCCACGTCTCCACGGCCCCCGGGAAGGGGTGGGACGTGTACTCCCTTCAGAAGGAGATGGTCCGCATGGGGCTTCGGGCGACGGAGGCCTTCGACTCCCCCCATGGAAGCGCGCAGCTGGCCAAGTCGGTGCGCATGACGAAACTGAACCAAACCTACGGCCTTTGCCAGACGTACCCGAAGCTCCTGCTCGTTCCCAGCAGCGCAGAGGACCGACTCGTGCGCGAATGCGCCGGCTTTCGCACGAAGGGACGGTTGCCGACGATGACCTTTGCGCACCCAAAGGGCGGGTCGATATGGCGGGGCAGTCAGCCGCGCATCGGGCTCGGGGGGGCAACGAACCGGTCGGACGAGGCATACCTGTACGCGATGGCTGCCACATCACCCCGGGCGGGGCCCAAGATCCTCATCATAACGGACTGCCGCCCAAAAGTGAACGCGTACGCGAACCGCGGGAATGGGGGTGGGTTCGAGGGAAACAGCTACCGCAGCGCGCGGCTAAAGTTTTGGGACATTCAAAACATCCACGCGATGCGGGGAAGCTACGAGAAGCTGGCAAACATCACGATGAACGATGGGAACGACCTGAACTTTGGCGGGGCCGTGGAGGACTCCGGCTGGCTGCAGCACATTCGATGCTGCTTGCGGGCCGCAATATACTCCGCCGACCAGGTAAGGGTCCAGCAACGGGCCGTCCTGATCCATTGCAGCGACGGCTGGGATCGGACTCCTCAGCTCTGCTCGTTGGCCCAGATCATGCTGGACCCGTACTTTAGAACGATCGAAGGGTTCCAGGTGCTGGTGCAGAAGAGCTGGCTGAGCTTTGGCCACCGGGTACACTACCGGACGGGCCATGGAGAGAAGCCTACCGATGACAACTCGCCCATATTTTTCCAGTTCCTCGACTGCGTCTGGCAGTTAACGAACCAGTTCCCCACCGCGTTCGAGTACAACGACGCCATGCTGCTGGACGTTGCGGACAACCTCTGGTCGTGCCGGTTTGGAACGTTCTTGTTGAACTGCGACCGAGAGCGAGATGATATGGACCTGTCCAAAAAGACCACGTCGTTGTGGAGTTTTGTCGACCACGAGCGCGCGCGGTACGTCAACCCACACTTCGACCGGTCTTACCCGGACGCGCTGAAACCTCGGTTCTCGGCAGTTGCCCGCCAGGTGACGCTCTGGAAATCGTTCTGGCTCCGTTACTGCCCCGTTCTAAGCTCTCACCCGTGCCCCATGCCGTCAAAGTCCCTTGCCGGCGGCATGGAAGAGTACCTGTTGCAGAACAAAGATGCCATCGCGCACTACAGTACCCAAGCCTTGAAGGACGGGGGGGCAGCGGCAGTAGACAACGAAAAACTCCTGGCGACCATCGATGCCGTGACCAAAATGTACGCCCTAAAGTTCATAGAGGCTGGAAAATGAAACGTGAAAATCGTAAGTGCATCCGACCCAACCCTTCCCCCCATGCCTTATAATGCCCCTTTCTCCTCCCACCACCGCCCCTTGCACATGTTGAGTCCGGAGACGTACAATGCGATCTTTGGAATTTTTTTGTGCTAAAGCAACCCTTATTTTACGATAAGGGTGCGTCAATCTTGTTCCTTGGCAAACTTCCCATGATTGCCTATGGCTGCTTTTATTGTCCACGCGCACATTTCGTATTTGCCTAATTCTGTTCGCACACTTTATTCTCCTAGTAGCTTCCGACGCAACCGACAACAAGGCCCTCTAACAACAGTTTTGTCCAGATTTCAAGAGTATAGTTTGTATCATAGCAGGGCGGCGGTGGGCCTTTTGTACAGTGGCGTATGATGTCATGTCATCACATTTGATATTAGTAAAAATGTTATGATTTTATTCTGATAAAGGTTTTTTTAAAACTGAAGTTAAAACGAAACAATATATTACGTTCTGCGTATTCATATAAAAGAAAACATATTCCATTAATAAGTTATGTTTGTTGCGTCTACACTTTTAACTCTTACTACAGCAAAAAAAAGTGAACCCTGCTTTAACTATGACGGTGTGGCAATCAGAAAATTTCTGATTTCAGTCCATGCTGTGCTCAATCCACGAGGTTTTTAGCATGTACATCATTAAACGCCCACTGCCATAGTGTTCAGCGGTGGTCGACACGGACGCCTCTTTTAATTCTTGAGAAAGTCTGCAATATTTATCAACTTTTCCTCATTTACATAACCCTCGCCGTTCAGCTTGCTGTGCAATGTCTTCCCATTGACAATAACTTCAAACGCGCCGCTTGTCGTCGGCGTCGGCTCCAATAACACGTTTTCCCCAAAACAAGATTCCCCCACCAGCTTAATAAGAGCAGTGGCGAACCTTTCCGCTTTGGGGAGATAACCTCATCCTCCACAGTAGATTACTTTCAAAGTGTTTGCCATGGTTCGATTCAAACGGAATACCAAATACGGAAAGTGTGAAGTGTGAAATGGAATGAACGTTTGTGAACCTGTTAAATTACTGAACGTTTGTGAACCTGTTAAAATTACTTCTTGGTCCAACTAACTACTAACTCTCTCGTTCTTCTCGACGAACGATCGAAAAAAACGTTGAAGTAGAAGTGTAGTAGTAGTATGATTATTATTGATGAGATGAAAAAAATAAAAAAAAATTATTATTATATTAAAAGTACCTCCGGCACGATGACCCTGCTGATTGAAGTAGATTTAAGGATGTTGTGTATCGTTTCGAATATATATTACAGTATTGTCTTTATGTACATAATTTGTTGTACTTCTTGTAAAATAACAAATTGTTGATCATATTTCGATATATAATACATCACAGAGAAGTAGTTTACATTTTGCGGAGTCACGAAATGATGTTTTGTAAGTACATTTTACAATATTATCTTTATGTAAAGTATGTGTTGTAGTTCGTACGAAAGCAGAAATCGCTCTTGATATTTCTATATACGAAAAGTCACGAAATGATGTTTTGTAAGTACATTTTACAATATTATCTTTATGTAAAGTATGTGTTGTAGTTCGTACGAAAGCAGAAATAGCTCTTGATATTTCTATATACGAAAAATCACAAATCGCTCTTGATATTTCTATATACGAAATATGACAGAGGTTGTTTTACGTTGTTTTCGCTCAAGCTTATCTGTATGTATAATTTGTGTTGTAAATGTACCTAATCCGAATTAATGTTCCAGGAACCCTGTCTAGACTAGTCTACACCACTCTTCTATTTTGTTATATATATCCTTAATACACCATCATTTTTTTATCTACTAAATAACTTATTATTTCCTTATTTTCGTTTCGTTAATTTTTGGTCCCTGGACTAGTATCAGCAGGGGATAATTATTATTATTATAGAGACTACTTACTTTTCATAATGGTACAGTATGTAAATTTTAAAAAAAAAAATCATCATTCACGCACTTGTTATATTAATAATTATTATATAGAAATAGCATTGAAATACAGATTCAGCGCATTTCTTTCTTATTGTTGCTGCGGTTACCAGTATAGTAGTACGGTAGTAGTGCGTCCGTGCGTGATGATGAATGAGCGAGAGTAGTGGGGTTCTGAGGTGGAGTGATGATGACGATGCGAAGTAACCGACAGAAGAAACTGAAAAAGAAGACATCCTAATTATTACGATAGTCACAATGTTGTCTCTGACCTTTTAAATTCAAAGATTTTTGTACGTATTTTGTGAAGTGCCCTTGCCGTTTATTCGTCAACAAACTACTCTAATAATCAATACCTAAAACATACGTAGAACTTTGATAAAATCATGAAAGTCCTTGCTGCCCTCAAGGTCGCTAGGAGATTTCGGGTACAGAAATGGCGGTTACATCGCTGGAGGCAGTAAGGACGGAGCTGACGGCAACATCAGATAACCTAATAGTGACATCTAGAAGGGCAGATGGGCTGAAATGAATGGACCCATGGAGCCACACCACTATGGTGTAATGAAGTTTGCCAACGGCGATGTTGGTTCGCTTGTATCAGGCTGTGGCAACAAATGTTAAGTAGGAACTGCTAATTATATTCGTAGTTAAAAGGTCGTAAATAATGCTTTTTCTCTCTCAAGGGCGTTCACAAAAGCGAAAAGATAAAAGAAAAATTACACAGTAGAAGAAAAGAAGAAAACCTGTGAGAGAGATGAACACTATAATAACATTTTTCTTTGGCGTATCATTTTAAGATTTCGTACTTCTATCTTAATATTATTTTATTACCAGGTAGGTAGTACCATTGGAATTAACTTGATGATGATGAGGATTAAGTTTTTATTAATACTGTGTGTATATTATAGTATGAAATTCGATCAACCGACCAGCAAAGCACATTGCGACTACTCCGTTGTTTCGCTGTGCTTGCTGCTCTGTCCTGCTGCCCCCATCATCCATCAACAAAATCACCACTTTTTTTTTCTTCTTTATTTGCACTTTTTTTCATTTATTATTTGTTATTGTTGTTGCTGTTCATTTATGTTTTAATGTTATATATATATATATATAATGTTGTAAGTATATTTGATGAAGCCGCATGCGCCGGCAGAAGAAAAAAGAAGAAAAGAAGAAGAAAAGAAGAAGAAGAAGAAGAAAAAAAAAGAAAAAAGAAAAAAGAAGAAGAGAAAAGAAAGGAGGAAGAAAGGAGAAAGATAAACAGCAGCCGCGAGGGATAATGCGGGTGTAAGTGGGTACTATTCACGTACAGAGCGCACTGGAAAAGAGTGTAGCGGGAGACAGTTATCCAAGGAGCATTCAGTATACACCTCTCGAATAACAAACGAAAAAAAGAGTGGCCAACGCGCTTCCGAAGAAAAATGGTAGAGGGTCATGGTGTGAAAAGGGTGTGCGAACGGCACAAGAAAGTCCTGCTGAACAAAATGTTCAAGTGTGATTCGCCGAACGGCAGGTTCAAAGAAGGCGCAAAGTTGATCAACAACAAATTGCTGTACCGAATCGAGAGCGTCGGAAAAAACTTGTTTTACTTCTTTCTGGGCAATTCAGACCAGAAAAAAGATTCAACCGTTGTCCACGTTCATTTTGGAATGTCGGGAAGATTTTTCAATTCGGGCCTTGGCAACCTGCCAGAACCCACCCCAACGACTCGCCTGAGGATGATCAACAAGGAGGCCAACGTGGGCGCACTGCTGAGCGCGATGACGTGCAATTACGGGAATCTTTCCCTGTACGCAGAAAAGAGGGCAAAGCTTGGGGCAGACCCGCTGCGCGAGGATGCGGACAAGAAGGTCTTTTTCGGGTGCACCATACACGGCACGAAAGCGCAGCGGCGGGCATTTATCGGCGATGTGTTGATGGACCAGTCAAAGATCGCAGGGGTTGGAAACATTTACCGCGCAGAAATTTGCTACAAAGCTCGCATCCACCCGCTTGCGAGGGTGAACTGTCTGGCAGAGAGTGACATGGATAGGGTATGGTTTCACTCGGTGGACTTGCTCCAGCGCGGCTACTCCGATGGGAGCATCCTTACCATCGACGAGGAAGACAAACGAAAGCCCTCCTTCGATGGGAGGCGACGGTACATTTACAACCAGCGAAAATGCCTCTGTGGGGCTCCCATCCGTGCCTTCACACAGAAAGCGCGCAATTGTTACGTGTGCAGTGCCTGTCAAGTCCTACCAAAGACGGACCTGGACCTTCCGAACACCCCGACGCAGCCAGTGAAACTCTTTCGGTCCCACTGTGCGCCGGACGCCGTCAAACTTAGCCAGCCAGAGAAGCTATCCGTGAAAGAGATAAAAGCTATCCTTTCGGAGTTCGGCGTTTCAACGAAAGGGAAGAAAGCAGACCTGGTGGCACGCCTGCATCACACGACGAACATGTCCATTCCCGTGGGGGTGAACCACTTAAAAATGGCATCCGCGCAGGAAGCACTGAAAGAAAAACTAATGGCGGACGAAAAGCGAAACGTTGAGCACGTTGCGCTCGCAGATGAGGAAAGCGTTCGATTGTTGGGAAACAGTAACAACAAACGTGGTCGTCGACGGAAGAACGATTCGTCTTCTCGTGGTAACAATAAAACAAGCAAGAAGAAACGAAGAAAGAACGTATGAAGAACGAAGAAGAACGAAAGCTTAATAACCTTCACCGTGTCGCGCGCTATATTTTATACTGATGACAGCTCTTCTTTTACTAAAATTTCTTCTTCTTAAAATATTATTTTAATAACAAGAACGAAGATAAAAAATAATAAAATTAAAATAATTAATAAAAAAAATAATTATTAAAAAAATTATTATTATTTTTCCTCTTCTTCTTCTCTTCTTCTCCTTCTTCTTTTTCTCTCTTTTATGTTTTGTTGATAGGATAAATATACCTTACAATTTACATTATTTCTTGTTCTTCGATGTTCTTTTTTTGTTTTTATCTATAATTAAGGATATCTGTGTTTATAGGAGTAATGAAGGGAGACCCTTTGGAATAATAAATCAATTGTAGATATAAGGATTTGAATGAAATCATTTCTCAATATTAATTATAACTAAATAGAATGAAAAAGTGATAAAATATTACTCTAGTTACATACACATAGCATATATATTATTTATAAATATATTTCCTTAATTTTAGGTGGATTATTTTGGTCCTAAACTTTTTAGGAAGAACGAAGAAAGAAGAAGAAAGAAGAAGAAGAAGAAGAAGAAGAAAGAAGAAGAGAAGAACAAGAAGAAGAAGAAAGAAGAGCTGCTTCTTTCTTCTTTTCTTCTTCTTCTTCTTCTTCTAGCATTTTCTTACATGTATATGTGAACGATGCTCCAATGTGTCGGAAAGAATGTGAGATAACAACAATTCAAGAGTAGCGTGTTTGACGTCATATTTACACCAAAAGTCAAGTCGCACAACAAATCAAAGGACGGAACGCATTGGATACATCATCGAAACGCATTGGATACACCATCAACCACTTCAGTAATAGATAACCATGACATCAAAAACAGGCTCGACCAAGATACGGTACCAGTCGACTCTGAACCCGCCGACGTTTGCGCAGGCAACCGGGGGCGCTATTGTGATGACTGGGGGGCTTCTCTACTTGTGGAAAACGTACACCAGTGCGGAGGCGTGCATTGTGGACCCGGTGGAGTGCCTGTCGGATCTGTCGGGGGCAGACCCGTGGGGGCGCCAAGTCGTGCTTACCGTACTCATGTGCCTTTCCCTGTGGCTCGTGTCGGTGCTGAACAAATCCGAGCACGGTGGCAGTGACCCGTCGATTGTCGACCGGTTGTGGTCGATCTGTCCCGTGGTGTACACGTGGCACTTTGCCCTGTCAAACGAGAATTACAAGACAAACCCTCGGCTGGCGGCCATGGTGGTATGCGTGAGCGCGTGGGGATTGCGACTGACGTACAACTTTTACATCAAAGGCGGGTTTTCGGGCGGGGAAGACTACCGTTGGGAAATGATCCGGAAGTGGTTCCCCGGGTGGCAGTGGGAAGTGTTCAACTTTGTTTTCATTTGCATTTACCAGCAATTGCTAATCCTGGGTTTCAGCGCCCCGGCCGTCGCGGCGATGAACTCCAGCGCCCCTTGGGGGATGACGGACACGGCTGCGATGGCCCTGTTCCTGGCGCTGCTGTGCGGCGAGGCCACCGCGGACGCCCAAATGTTTGCCTTTCAAACGGAGAAATACCGACGGATCAACAACAACGAGCCATTGAAGGAGTACTCGAAAGGGTTCATCGACACGGGCCTGTGGGCGTACTCTCGCCACCCGAACTACTTTTGCGAGGTGAGCATGTGGTGGTCGATCTACCTCTTTAGCGTCGGTGCGACAGGATCTGCGCTGAACTGGTCCATCCTTGGGGTGGTGTTCCTTACCATGCTGTTCCTCGTCCCCGAGACCGGGTCCTTGGACTGCGGGGAGTACCTGTCGAGCGGAAAGTACAAGCAGTACGCGGATTACCAGAAGCGCGTGTCCAAGTTCATCCCATGGTTCCCGAGCAAGGCGTCCTCGGACTGAGCGGGTTGGCGCGCAAGAGTCTATTTCATGATTTTAATTAATCATCGAAATGGAGATGTTTTGATTTTTTTTAAATAACTTACCACACACGAAGACACCGTCGCGTGGTCCGGCACCACCGGTTCGTTTTCAAAACCCAATCTCACCTCGGAAGAGCGTCTGGATGGACTCTTAACCTTACGGTACCGCAAAGGAAGGCGAGGTGTGAACGTGCGTACTGTAAACCCGTGGGTCTTTGGCCTCCCTACGTCTTGCACACTTTTTATTTTAATTAAAAAGAGATATATATTGTATGTAATGTATAACCTTTCGGCAAACGCCGTTTACAGTCGGGTCGCGCCCATCCCCGTCGCGCCGGTGCCGCCACTAGCCCCCGTTTTCGCGCTCGCCCCTGTCGCTCCGGTTGCCCCGGTGGGGTCGAAGTCCTCCATGTCGGCTTGAGCGGGAAGTTGCATTTCCCCTAATTTCTGTGTCGTGTGAGACCTAATCTTTTCCGCCGACACGAGCACGCGCCTAATCGCGTCCACGCGCTGCTGCACGATGTCTACCAGAGCGTTGACTTTTTCCAGGGACTTGTAACTCCCGGCGCTCCGCACGCTGTACTGTGACTCCGTGTTCTTGCAGTACTCCCTGGAGCCCGCCAGGCTCGTGGTCGCCCGGCGAAAGCTGTTCTTTGCGCGGTTCAATAAAAAGCGCTCTTTGGACATCTCCGTGGTCAGGTTCGCGATCTTCACCTCGGCAGCGTCCATGCGGGATTGGATCTTCAGCAGCTTGTGCCGGGTGCGGTTTAACTTTAGGGACACGGTCTTGACCTTGGACTGCTGGTAATCGATGTCCCGCAAGGCCCCTTTGCGCTTGTGGTCTAACGTCTTCATGCTATTCTCGTGCAACTCTTCCAGGTGGGTGGTCATCTTGTCGACCATGTCGGTCAGTTCCGAGGCCCAACCGACGCGCGCCCCTTCCCCGACCTCTAATAACGAGGAACCCGCCGAGCCCAGCTTTGCGACCTCATCGAAGGTTCCCTTGAGCATCGCGTACAGCTCCTTGCTTTTATTTACGGCCTGCCCCAGGTTCTGCTCCTCTGGCAGGAAGCGCCGGTCGATGTCCGACAGGCGGGCCTTCGAGGCCCGGATGCGCTTGGCGCTCTCCGGGAGCGCCTCGGATAAACCGTTCACCCGCTTCTCGATCTTTTGGATCTTATCAAGGTCGCCGCCGGCCTCCTTCTTGGACGCGTTCAGCGCGCGGCCGTGGGTGGACAGCGCGCCCTCCAGGCGGGCCTCCCCCTCGGCGGCCTCGACGAGGTTCGAGTTCAGGCGCCCTTGCTGTTCTTGGCAGGACAACCGGATCTCGTTCTGGTGGGTCTTGTCGTTGTTCAGGTCCGTGTGGAGGTTGTGCGAAACCTTCATGAGCCGTTCCAAAATCTGATCGGCAGGGGCACCCGTCTGCATCTTCGCAGACACTTCCAGCAAACTAGGGATCCGCACGTCCGCGGACTGCGCGCATACCGAAAAAGCCGCCGCCACCACAAGCAACCAACTAAGTCGATAAGCCATTATAAGAACAACCTATGGAACGAAAGGAAGAGAGAGAGACAGAGAGAAAAATACGAACAAACAGCAAAGATTCGTTCACACGCACAATTCTTCCACTTCTAAAAAACCAAACGAAGTGCCCCTTTCAAGTTAAGAAATAAAAGAAACCGTATCCTTCCAATACCATTCCATTCCTTGCAAAGAAATAATGCAAGAATTAACGAAAGAAAATCCCAATTTTTAATTTTCTCCGAATCCCAGTTCAAATAAGGTAAATGTTATTTGTAAGGAAACGAATCTATGATTAAACCAAACGGTTAAACCATTGAAGAATTAATTCCAATTCTATATAACAAATGTTTTTAAATCCTTACATTCTACAATACAAGAAAGAAAGGAAAAGTACACGGTCTATGCTATTGCTATGTATTTGCAATCCCCCCCCTTTTTTCGGACAAAAAAAATGAAATGATTTGTCTAGAATACAAAAATTCATACTTATATATTTGTATTCAATAGGGTTCAAAGTTTCCTTCCTCATTTCCTTCTTTCTTCTTGTGTCCTTTGACTATTATTAGTTTACTATAATATTGTATTTATGTATGGTAATTTGAACGCCTATTAAATAATAAGATCATCAAAAAGGAAGGAAGGAAGTTAAAAGTACATTTTATGAAGTTAATAATCATTCATATAAAATCCTATTTAAATTTAGAATTTATGGAATCATTTGTACTTATAATGGCAGATTAAAGTATTCTATCAAGATCAATCCACACAATCGGGGATCATCGTTTTCAATAGTTACAATAGGAATACAATTGGATTTCAATAGATACAA
>JACKZZ010006797.1_pt1 | contig 11241 bp, 7 predicted proteins | sample 8027871 | NCBI WGS metagenome assembly JACKZZ01 (sample SAMN15724774, study PRJNA655200) | protist metagenome | isolation source: fluorescence activated cell sorting (FACS) single amplified genomes of... | place: USA: West Boothbay Harbor, Gulf of Maine | collected 2000-07-19
CCCTCCATCATGTTTCCGGGCCCCCCCTTGGGGTCAAACTGGCGGTTGGGAACCACCATTTCGACCGCCGTCCCAGGGGGACACAAAGAGTTAGCCCAGTCATTGGAGCAACTGAGACTACTAAAGGTGGACAGACGCCGGGGCTGCGTTTTCTCGCTAAACTTCTGAATGATCACGTGATACCGCGCAGTGGCTTCACTCGAGAGCAGAAGCTTAGTCTTAGAGGATGATGATGCGTCCAATTTATCTTTCGCATTATATTCGCGACCCGATACGTAGTTTCGCTTGAAGCTCTCCAACCCGAGAGCAGTCAGACGGTCCCCGATAACGCCCCGATCCACCAACATAGACACCACGTAAGGGGGAGGTAACGAGTCTACCTTTATTATTACACAGATGTTTTAGTTAGAGAGAGACGAACAAAAAAAAAAAAAAAGAAAAAAACAAAAAAATTACCCCTTCCATCACGTCAGCCATGGGTCTGTTATCGTTAATGATTAAGAGTCCAGTGAGGCCTCCCAGTGCATAATCGGGCAGCCCTGCGGCAGGATTCGCTTCAACACTTTTTGCGACACTTGCGAACCTGGGTTGTTTTTTTTAGTTGAAAATTTACTACGCATAAAAAAAAAGTTCCGTCACACGAAGGGACCAAGAAAAAACAGCTTTTAATCCTAAGTAACCCTAGAGAATCATTTTCATAACGTTAAAAACAGTGTCCAAAATGAAAAGACCATTTATTATTTCCAATCAAGGTTTATTAAAAACGCAAAGCAAAAAAAAAAAATCCAGGAACGCCTCTTGGGCTTTGATAGCCTTTTCGTGAAACCAGCATTGCCCTCGTTTCACCACCAGTAGAACTTTCGGCGGCAAATTCCGCCTCATCCGGGGACTAGGTAGGTCCGTTTTTAAAATATTATCGTCGTCATCATCTACCTTATTATCACCATCATCAGCTGAACTACTTTCGCCCACAAGTTGGGCTTCTATCGACTCTGCTAACTGTCCCTTCTCACGCATCTGACTCGATTTACCCTTCCATCGCCTCTTTCTTGCAGCAGCGGCCATTGTCTCGGCGATGCCGTTCGACGACGCGGGAGTAGTTGTTGAGTTCGCCAACCCCAAAGTCTCAAGCGCCCAGCCTGTCCAGGAGGCGCCCGTCGTCTGAGTATTCAATTCTTCCGACTGTTGGGAAGAAGCTGCTTCGGTTGCTGCCACAGCCGTCTTTGCGGCCCTTGAGAGAGACTCCCCAGATTTCCAACTCTCCTTTATGGTTTTGTACCCTTCCTCTGCCTCAAAGAGGTCAGAGTACTCGGTCTGTGCGGAGGCAATCGTGTGGTCAAAGCGACCCGGCGGGAAACTGGGATCATTTTTAATATTATTTGAATATGATTTCATAAATTATTGTTTAAGTTAGGCATAGTATTTGTATTATACGTGTGCGTTCTACATTCTGAACTTTCATAACTGTCTTCATTGTCGTAGTAGCCCAGTTTCCTCAGTCTCGTTTTCTCCTCCCCCCATTTCTTTCTTGTCGCGTGAAAAGTTTTGGGCCTTTTGTGTTTGTAGTGCCCGTCCCTCTATTAGTGAGGGCCTTCAATAATGATTGCACATCATACCAGGACGAGTCAAGAGAAACAACTTTGAAGCCGAATCTCTAGAAGACCGGTTGTAGTAGTATTTGAATAATACTATAGCAACAGTAAGTTCAATTTGTGTTCTGGGACTAATAGTAATTGTCTAATATTAACAATCTCGTCCTTGAGCCAAATTTATGGCTACGCTACGGATTAATAACAATCGAAGCATAATCTTAAATTAAAATTAATTTTATTTTATTTAAATTTTAAAGCATACTTAATATTAATAATTTTTTTTTTTTTTTTAAGTACTCATTGCATCCGTAGGGGTTCTCTGGGTCGTGCACCACCATTCCTTCCAAGAACTCAACAATTAAAGGGTTGAATGTTCCGCCATACCCACGCTTTCTGCGGTCATCTGCAGAAGGATTCGAGAAGATTTCCTCGGTGTCTTTTGGGACCGCCTCAGGTTGTTGTTTATTAGTAGTTTCAGAATCTGTCGACGATTCGTCTTCAGATTCTTCGATATTATTCCTTGAACGTTCGGCTTCGAGATGACCTGAGTAGGCATAGGCTAGTCGCTGCCATTTCGTATAGGCCTCTCCGCCGGGGCCGGTGCCACCAGATGCTGAGGTGCTGCTAAATCGACCGCCTGAAAAAAGGGTGCCGGGCCCTGACCCCTTGCCGTCAATCAAATCAGCATTATCCCGACGCTCGACACCGATTAGTTCGAGCTTCTTGCGAACATACCTATGACAGTGGAATCTACGGACCAATTGATTAGGAGATCATGCGTGTATAATTATATTCACACTTATGATCAGTGATTCAAATTTATTAACATTTATTATAATATTAGTACGTTAAAGGCGAGTGCAGCATGAAAATTTGGTATTGTGAGCTGCATTTCCCACCTTCCAATGTCGCAACTAGAGATCCCGCACTAGGATGAAGATCCCTTAAGGGCCCTGCCGTATCGTGAATACTTCCAGTGGCGTACCTGATTCAGGAATTGAAGGAAAATTAATTTAACCTAAACCTCGCCGCGCCCATAATTTTTCGTTTGACAATGTTCATTTGAATCTGATCGAAAATAAATAATATTGGAGCAATATATTAATAATATTGGAGCAATATATTAATAATATTGGAGCACGGCGGAAAAATAAATAAACCTTCCATGCGCCTGGCCCGCGTCTCCGAGCGGTTGGAGTATTCCCATGTTGAGTATGCTCCCGTGAATTTGACTCTCTTTGGTGGTGTGGAATTGTCTTATGGCTCCCCCAACTCTTTTTATGTTGCTCACGGGGTTATTATTAATATTAGTCCTATTTAAACTAGTGCTGGGGAAGGCATTAAATTCCGCCTCATTTCTTTTTTTCTTTTTCTCGAGGTCGATGGCGTCGATGATTGCGGCAGCGTTCTGTTGGGGGTTGGGCAAGAGTAAACACATTTCCGTGGTCCACCAAGACCGTGAGTGAATTTGGTTCAACTCTTGCTGTGCCGCCGCACCCGGGACCGGTCGAAATTGAGAGGACTGGTAGCGACTGCAATAGCCTTCAAAAGGCCACAGGAGGTCCTCAGGACGCGGACGGCCGCGGTAACTGCAGCAAGCAGGAGACAAGATTCGATTTTTTCTGATGGCCACCCCCAGTTTTGGGAACACTGGATTAGAAAACGAGTCTGTGCCAAAACGGCTCGAGGGTATATCTCGCTTGAAAATCCTCTTCTTTAATACAGATTCAGGGCCCTCCTGGCCTTCGGACTCATCATCGTCCACGTAGTAAAAGAGACCGCCTTCATTGAAGAGCTCCTCCCGAGTCTCCAGCTCAGCTTCGTCCACGTAAGAGGACGACTGCGCGGCCAAGCGTTCTCGGTAGACTTTTTTATCCTCTTCCTCTCTGGTTGCACTTGGGAAACGAGCTCCTGTGAGGGGATCCATTTGGCGCATCAGTGCGACGCCAGTACGGGTTGGAAGAGCGCATTCACAGCGGATTGTGCGCCCATAGGGAAACTGCAACGCTACGGAAATGTTCGGCAGATAACGCAAAGAGGGGGGGAGACCCGTTGATGGTTGTTCTGCTGAGCTACTACTAGTATTAGTAGTAGTAGCGGCAGTCGCCCGATCTTCCAGGGTTAACAGAGGCTCTCTCCAGTCTAGAACGGGCTTGTAGTCCCTTGCTAGCGTGACCTTGGTACTAAAATACCCCATATCCCTCTTCATATTCAGGTTCGATTTTAGAGGTTGAAGTTTGGGGCGAAGAACTGCACCACCCCTTGGGATATCAAAACAGATTTCCTCCACTAGTAAGTTTCCATCATCCTCGGAACTACTTTGTACTACTACGCTGGGCCGCCCTGATTCAGCCTCCTCAGAGCGCTGCACGTTGTCTGCTAAAGTTATGCAGGTGTGATCTAGCAACGCTAACTTTCCCAGGCCCAAATAGGCTAGACGATCCTGCTTTTTTTGTTGTCCCCCAGGGACACGACATTGAAATGCGGCACGCTTTGCGCCGAAAACGACCTCCAAAATGGGCCGTTTTAGTGGACTCATACCATTATTATTATTATTATTAGTACATTTCTTCTTACTTCTTCTACTATTCTGATTCAATGGTTCAGCGGGGTCCGGCTCTTCTTCCTCACATTTTGAATCCCCCCCCAAGCCGACAGCGGAATTCAGCAACTCATCTGGAAGGTTTGTAGCCTCCAAAGGCACTGACTGCTGCTCATTCACATTTAGCGAAGCTAGATCGTAGTAGTCTAAGGAGTGCCAATCTACATCGCCAGCAGGTTCACCCTCGGCCCGGTAAGAATTGGCCAGATATTGGGTAGATTTGGATACATTTTGTGAGGAGGAATTCTGAGTTACTCCCTTAAATGCCTTTCTTTCTTCTAAACTAATTAGCTTATCTAACGGGAGTTTCGAAACATCGACAGAAAAAATGTCTTGGGCTTGAGTACGCCGCAAACGCTGGTCGTTCGCGTCTCCCCTCCTGGATGACGACCCCTGTTTGGCACTGCTGTCAATAAGGACAAAGACGCAGTTCACAGGTAGTAGTAGTAGTACTGAAATAAGATGAAGACTCCGAATAACAAAAAAGAATTTTTTTGTCATGGTAAATTCAACAGACTGATTTTTTTTAAATTAATATAATAATAAGTCTAATAGTATAATATTAAGTACTAATAATAGTCAGTGACAGAAGAATAATATTTAATATGGTGTGAAGGATTTGCAACAGTGCAATGTTGTTTTCAGAATTTGAGACCTTTATGTAATGCCAGATGCTGCCATGATGGAGTTATTAATTATTCGTCCCCAGGTGTAAGGCCTGTGCAGAAAGTCGTCAGTTCGATAACTCGCTAACAATACTAATGGTCTTAAAATTGGATTTAGATACACATTAATAAAACTTAATAAAGTTATTTAGAGCCCAGTAGCAACCTCTTTATAAACAGGAAGCAATTTAGAAAGCCAAGCTACACTTAGACTGAAAGTTAGTTCTGAAAAAAATATTATTCAAACAGGAAAAAACCTAAAAAAAAAAGAATGGGCTTAGACAGGTTAGAATGAGATAATTCAAAACATTGTTACTTTAAAAATTATAACTGATAGCTCATGGTATAAATACTATCTAAGACTGCGACATAAAAATTCTGGATTAAGATTGGATTCTTAGCATAGTATAGAGTAGACGGAGAAAATATTAGATCGGAACGATGACTCACAATGTTCGAACGCAGTTTCTAAGAACACGCTGTCTGTTTAGCCACCTTACAGCACTGTAATTCTATCTGATTGAAGCTTTTTTCTGAATTTGCAAATACAATTAATATTAGTTATAGAAATAGTATAATTTTCGCAAACTTAGTGCTATAATTTATAAATTTTATAACTTATCCTCAAAATTATAAGACACGGTAGGCTGTTTTTAAGATATATCTAATTTTTTAAGCGCAGGTATTACAAAAATTGTCAATGTTCCCCGGGGTTCACAAAACCAAATTTGATAGGTTTTTTTTATAATACCGACGCGTCAAAAATTACAACTAGGCAACTTGAGTATTATGTGATATCGGAATAGTTTGAAAAAATTAGTTATAGTTCAATTTAGAGTAAGTAACAATGACATCCATTAATTTCGAGTTCTGGAATTGGGGAATCTTTCAGAGCCTTAATATTGCTCTGCTTTTTTTAAATCTATATTTTTTGCACCGAGATAAGAGCTCTCGGGCAAGATACTAGGGTATTATACCTGTCCAAAGGGTCTGGTATAAATATCAAAGATTGCTATAGAGTCTACGAAACTCTTGAGTTTTTCAGCCTGAGCTGAGCGATAATTCATTTAACTGAGACTTCGTCTAGACAATTATTATGCATAAGATTGGAAAATTAGTTAAAACTTAGGCTAATAGTAAGTAGCATGATTTAGGGTTTAAACTAGAAAGTAAATTAGATATATTCACAAGATTTATAATGACTATTAATAGTATATAATAGCGAAATTGATCATTCTTTTGGTATAGTTTTAGCATCACACATAATGCGAACAATTGAATAATTGTTCTTTAAGTTTATAGATCAACCTCTGAAGTGTAAAAAAATTGGGAGTGAACAAAATCACCACAGGCGAAAGGTGATAAAGTATGGAAAGCGCAAAATATAACAAAAAAGCTCAGAGTATATTACTCATGTAGACTTAGTACCATATTTTATCTAATATGGAGATAACTGAAGACAAATGTATTATAAATACTATTATCTATATAGAAGAATAGATCGACTCAAAATCTAATGTACAGCATTGCTAAATTAAAATATGACTCCCCTAATTATAATTTACTATTTAGGGCATATAATAATATTATATTACTTTTCCTGCGGAGTTTGCATTCCCTCATTTAATATTAAACTACTACTGGAGGGCTCCTTGTCAACAACATCATCATGATTTGTAGTCGGACGCTTAATAATATTAGACTTTGATAACATGTTCGAGAAGAAACCTCCAGAAGAGGAAGCACTTTTAGCTTTTAGCTCTCCAGTGGCTGTTCGAGGTGAGGTGGAACAGGTGTCCCCGTTTGGCAGGACTCGGCTGGCACCTCCGCCGAATGCGGAAGCCATGATGTTCGAGAAATTATTATTATTTTCTGTATTATTCGTCTTGGACGAAGAAGAAGATAGGAAGTTTCCCAACAGCCCACCACCACCACCCTTCTTAGACTTTGTTGCCAACTCATCATCATAAATTTCCTCTGCATCAGAGGCGTCCACAGGGGTAGTGTAAAACGCACCCCCCTTAATGGACCCGTCCTCATCGAATTCAATCCTGGCGGCTCCTCCGCCAAAGCCACCGCCAGGAGTGACGGGGGAAGCTTTTTTTGACTTGTTGGAGAGCGCAGCAATAGCCACTCGGTCCCTCACAGACTCTCGCTCCGATAAAGTGCTACCTACAAATTTGATGAATATTATACATTCTCACACTATAAAATATAGCTAATGATAGTACTGGAAGCGCGCCTGTGAGCTCCAAGAATATTAAATTACTACCTACTAATATTAATAATACACTCATTAGAGGCAGCCCAGCAATAGAATCTGGAACAAGTGTTCCGATGACACATATTATTATTTCATTTCATGACAAATTGAAAAAATACGATTTTGCTGCATGAGTAGTAAACTCTTATTTGAGCCACTGTTGTGCAGGAAACTGCTACCGGATTTCACCATGCCCATTGGCTGATAAAAACTGTCGGAGCGGAGCTCCCGGCCTTCGCGACAAGTGGGGTGGTCATCGCACGATTCTTTACTAGATTTGGCATCATTGGAGAAGTGATCATGATTAAACTGGTGCTCGCTGAAGCGTAGACTGCAAGAAGTTTCAGTTTCAACCGATTCTTTACTGCTAGAATTTTTGACCTCGTCACATTGACGATGATGATGAGATTCCAAAATGTTGTCAATGCGCTCTGAATATTTTCCGGGGCTAGCACATTGACGCTGCTGCGCAATGGGGGACTCTTCAGACTCTAGCTCGTCATGGGGCCTCTGAAAGTTCTTTTGATCCAGGTCCTTAACCAATCCCCGCAAATCATGTTTCCTGATAGATAAAGAGTTGTCATTATTAAATGTGCAGTTATTATTATTGCGACTGCTTACAGAATTGGTGCTGACATTGAGACTTTGAATCTTTCGCTCCACGGTGGTGAGAGGATCGTTAGAGTTCGACCGATTTCTAGTAAATCGACTTGGCCCGCCAACTTTAATATTGGATTTCATACCTGAGGAATCAGGATGATGGAAAAAAGAGCTCTGATTTAGGCTCGACTCATTATCTTTCCCACCGGGTAGATGCGTGCTGGGGGTCTCTCCTCTGTGATTTTTAAGCTTGGAAACGTTCGTCACCGCTGAAATATTATTCTTGTTCTTCGTCTTTTGTGCACTCAGCTGAAGCGAGATATTGTTTGCAGTTTCTTTCACACTGCTCCCTCTGCGAGACGCAGAACCTGCGGTGGTGCTCACTGTCGATCTTTGTTGTGCACGATCATCCGCGGAGGAAGAAGGGTCATCAATGGTGGGCCTCGATTTCGAACCACTTTTGGATCTCAGCGCGCTGTCGGTTCTACTGAAACTACTTCTGGAAACTTCCATGGGTTGAAACTTCGCATTGTGATCCAGAGTCACACCCGTTACACCCTTATAATTTAAAGTCCTAAATTCCAGTGAGGAGGGGGGTTCAACCGTGCTAGGAGGATCGGGCTGTTGTCTCGTCCCTCTTGGTGTGAGGCTGGGAACTAATGGCATCTGACTTGTTACACAATTGGGCGCGTGAGAAATGGACTGATTTCCAGCCATTGGAGTACCTTCTCGGGGGGTGCCCACTGTGTTTATGTGAAAACCGAAGATCGGTGCTTGAGTAAGCGATGTGGTTTGACTAGTGTCTTTATTAAAAGTACCCATGCTGTCACTGCGCCCTCCTCGCGGGGTGGGATGCCGTGAGCTGATGCCAGCTCCGTTTGCGCCCTGGTCCTCAGCGCAAGATTGAATGTGAGAGCCCAGATCACTAAGGGCTTTTCGCTGCGCATCAACGCGCTGCTTCTGATACTCGATGTTAAGCGCTTCTGTCTGCTTGGCAACCTCGGGAGTGTTTCGAGAAATCTAAACTCAGTGGTGTCAATAATTTAGATTGCTGCCACGTATAAAAATTTTAAATCATAATTTATTAATAATATTACTGATCTTTAATTTCGGACTGTCCCATTGAAAAAAAAAAAAAAGAAATACATCCACATCTCTTTCCCACTGCAAAATGGCTCTCTCTCTCTCCGCTAGCTTCCTCTCTTGTTGCTGCTTTTCTTCCTGGTGCCTGGCTTTCTCGTCCTCAAAGATCTGGCGATCTTTTTGTAGGCTCGCTTCTTTCAGGTTCACCATTTCCTTCTCAAGGTCCATCTCGACCTGCTCATCCCGCAGCATATACAGCTGCTGAAGCTCGGAGAAGTCAACCAGGCCCAGCTCCGCCAATTTGTTTTCTAGGCGCTGCTTTACCGAGTATTCCTGATGTGCGATCTCCTTTTCCTTCAAAAGTAGATGGTCCTCTTTATCTTGAACCTCGCGTTTCAAAGCATGGAGCTGTTTCTGAGACTTCTCTTGCTCCGCCTTTTGCTGGGCGACTTCGGTTTTATACCTTAGTTTGAATACAATTGTTTGATTTATTTAAGTTGAATCTTCAAATTTGTGTTCAGTTCAGTAAAAAATTTCGCAATTACCCGATTTTTAGTTAATAAAGAAAAGATCAATCACTTTAAGTAGTAATATTAGTAATACTATTAGTCAGAGTCTCGATAATAAAATATTATTATTAGTAGTTAAAACAGTTTTAAAACCAGTAATTATGTTGGAGACATCGATTATTGTTTCATATTCACCCGGTCCAAATCTCTATGTTCCGCCAAGTTTCACAATTCTCTCATTGATCAACCCATTCTATTTTTACTATTTAAAATGAAAGTAAAATGAAGACAAAGACTAGTAAAAAAAAGACGTTTAAAATGAATACGTCTCTAGATCCCTAATTTGTCTTGTGAAGCTTTCTCTTTCCTCGATTAGTTTGAGTTCTTCGTTTTGGAGTTCGCTCTTCATCCTCCCGATCTCGCTCTCCAACTTTTCAGTTTCCCTTTCTAGGTTTTCCTTCTCCGCTTCCACCCGAGCCTTGTCTCCCTCCAGCTCTTCACGCTCTAGTTCCACCTCCCTCCTCGCCCGCTCAGCCTCGGTTTCTTCCGCCTTCAACTCTTTTTCCCGGTTTTGTAGGCCGTTCTTCTCGGTCATCAATTCGTCCACCTTTGCCCCAAATTCCCTCTCCATGATCTTGTATTCTTCGTCTATCTTTGCGTCGAACTCCCTCTGCATCTCGGTTTTTTGCTGCTCGAACAAAACCGTCAGCTCTTCATTCTTCGCATTCTCCTTGTCCGCAAACAAGTTTTCCAAATCCTCTTCGCGAGTGGCGAAATCGACTTCTAGTTGTCGCTCTTTTTCCAGCAGCTCCTCTTCGAGCAGTCGCTGTTTCTCCAATATCTCTTCCTCCCGGGCGTCGAGCTCTTCCTTAGCCTTCACAAACTCTTCCTCCAGTTCGCCTTTTTCGGTGGAAAATTGCTGTTGTAAACTCACTTTCTCCTTCTCCAGCTCCCGGCGTCCGTTCTCCGTCAAGTTTCGCAGCTCCTCTCGCTCGATTTCGAGACTCTCGATCATCTCCTCCCGCTCTTTCTGTAGTTTCTCTTCCCGCGCCTTTAGACTGCCCTCGCGCTCTCGCTTTCGAGCGTCCATCTCCTCAAGATCTTCTTGCTTGCGACGATTGAAATCGGCTTCTCGCTGCTTGAAGCGCGCGTCCATCTCCCCTTCTTTTTGGGAGATTCGGTCTTGGCAGTCCATCTCCAGTCGTTCCATTCTCGCACCCTCCTCTCTCTGCTTTTTTTTGAGGTCCTCTTCGCGTCGCTCGACGGCGGATGTGGAGGCCCGCTCTCGTAGCGTCAGTCGCTCCTCTACTTCTCTCTCTCGCTCGTGGAGCTGCTTTTCCAAAACTTCGCGCTTTTGGTCGAGCTCGCGCTCTCGACGCGCAAATTCGGCCTCTCGTCTTGCGCTTTCACGCTCTTCTCGGCTCTCCAACTCTTCCTCGCGCAGCCGTAGGCCCGCCTCCAAACGCTCCTTACACAACTCCCACTCACGCTTCTCGGCGGCGAAATCTGCCTCAAGTTCTTCCCCGTGCCTGAGAAGTTCCTCGTTCCGCTTTTCTTCGTCCTCTTCCACCTTCTTGATCAAGCGCTGCTTCTCCTCCTCACCCTCCACCCGCAGAAGTCGAGCTAAGAAAAATTAATTTTCTTCATTTTCAAGACAGTTAATAATAGAAACTTCAATTATTAGATATTTAAACTAATAAATTATTTAGTATTAGTATTACACCTAATTAGTCTCTAAAATTTAGATTCTAGAGTCTCTGACTAGACTCCTTGTAATTAAGCAACTTGAACTTTGTCGACATGCATTCTGTCAACCTGAACTTCGTTGACCTGCATTTTGTCAACCTCAGCCTTTTCCATTTTTACTTTTTCTTAGTCTGGTATTGTGACTATATTGTGTCCATCTTCATCCAAAAATGGATGATTA
>JACKZZ010017328.1_pt1 | contig 11239 bp, 11 predicted proteins | sample 8027871 | NCBI WGS metagenome assembly JACKZZ01 (sample SAMN15724774, study PRJNA655200) | protist metagenome | isolation source: fluorescence activated cell sorting (FACS) single amplified genomes of... | place: USA: West Boothbay Harbor, Gulf of Maine | collected 2000-07-19
TGCAATGAAAACATCAGTGGATGCAGGAGAATAATGGTATGGTGTTTTTGAATTTTCACACTTGATTTTTACAATTTAACGAGACAATTGAATGATTCCTTCCCAACACATTCCGCTAATAGGAATCTCTACGCGATCAAAGAGATGCAGTCAATGCACAAGTATTAATCTTGACAAAACGTGTAGAAGAAGATAAAAAACTGTCTGGTGACGGATTTGTTCGAAGCAGGGGTTTATCAACAATGAGTGAGCGCAGTGTGATTGGGGTATCTGATGATGGATTTCCAAGTCGAAGATATCCTCCTGAGGGAACTATTTACATTCATTACGATGACGGCTATATTGAACCTGTCAATAATTGTAATGATCATATACTTTTCTTGTGTTATGCGTGAAAATACCATATTAATGATGATTAAATAATGCTCAGGTACACCATTAGACAAGGCGAAGTACGATATTTATGAGCTTTGTTTTTTTTTATGGCCGATAACATTGATGCTGTTACATCGAATTATTTTAACCGGTAAAAAAAGACAGGGTTCCCTGTCTTTTTTTCCAGTTGTACATTCACTTATTGCTACTGTCTGTAGGTATCAGGAGCAGTTTAAACTGAAAGAAGTAGGTTATTATGAAAAAAAAGTAGCTGAAACAGCAGCTGAACGCAAGCGCAGGTCAACACTGGCTGCGGCTGATTTGAAAAATGTGAGTTTAGACGACAGTGATAGCAGTGATAGCACATCAAAAAAAGACTGCATTATCTCCTAGCTAGGTTCTGCGTTAGCGAGTATTTTAGGTTAAAAATTTCAAAATAATATTTAAGTCAGTTTAATATTACTTTTAAATCCGCACACTGCTTATGTAGACTTTGGGACCACCTCAAATGTATTGCTGCAACGATCGAACTGGCAAATTTATTCTAATTTATACTTTTTACGTATCCATGCGCACACAACACCACAGTCAGAAAAATTGTTGAAACAAAATTGTAACCCAAATGCGAAAAAATTAACCTAATTTTGTAGGTATATGTAAGCTTAGCTAAAGTGCTACAAACATGTTAAAGTTAATATAAATGTGCCTAAGCCAAAAGCGGAACGAAATTGTTGTGAATGTGTTTTTTTGCATTTCAATGCGTATGAAGTGGAATGCGTGAAAACGCGCGTGCTTATTGATTCGGAAGCGTGTCCCAAGATAATGCATGCATGGCGAGGCGCCATGGAGCGGGTAACTAGGTGCTAGACTGGCGCGAGCAGAGTTGAGCAAAATAAATATTAAAAAACTAAAAGCACTACGTACAGCACGGGCGCGGCTGTACTCAAGCTGCTATACAATCTCATCAGAGTGCGCGCCGACTGTGTCATAGTACAATATTCTTTCTAGCACCATGAATAGGGCTGGATTCTTTACATCGCGGTCAAGCACAATCTTCCATTCTGCACGTTGAGAGTGTTTTCTCCTCAATGTTCGCATTTCTGTCGAAATCCATTTGACGGAAAAAATATTATTCATTTAGCGAATATTCCCCCAAAATTTTAGACTGGCCAAAAAATAGGTCCAAAACCAACACCCATCATCCATGCAGAACATGCAGGTGACCAGGTACTAATGAACAGTGGTTTAGCTAGCTCTGCAGCAGTAAGCGCGAATGCGCAACGTTGGTCACACGCCTCTCATGTCTGCTTCTCGCTGTTACTATTTCAGTTCGACAGCTTCCACTGTGAATTTGCTTGTTAGACTGTATGTTTGCCGTTTTTTCTCGTTTTCGAGCTAGTTTAGCTTTTTGTTCTTCTCTCTCTCGTTTGAGCACAACACAGTTGTGATCCTCTGCATGTCGATGTTGAATACAAAAATTAGATCTACATTTCCTGCACAATATCTCATCAAATCCACGACGTTTGCAAGTTTTCCCACTTTTTTTAACAAACGTGCAACAGTATGGTTTCAGCGCCTTAAGTGAGAATTTTTTGCATTCTCCTGAGTTAACATGTTCCTGGAGTTGAGCCTGAATATTATCAGGGCTAAGCTGAAAAATTTCACTGGTATGTGTGGCCGGTTCTGTTTTGCGATCTGTATGCAACCGTTTGGCAAGAACTGATTGGTTGCAGTCTTTGCATATGATAGCCACTGGTGGCCTTGGCGGTACATAATTACTGCATGAATGTAGGTCTGGGGAACGATGACTCAAACAAAAGTCGTTTCGGCAATGCCCACATTTGAAGGGCAGAAAATCCAATTGACGGCAGTCGTACATGTGACAGTGTTTTCCAACGTGGTTAAGTTCCATTTTGGCACTAGGTGTGGCTAACTCGTGTGTTGCTTAATATTGGTTTTTAGAATGGTGGTTTGAGAAGTAGCTCTAATTAGGCTCCCTAGGTTCCGGTCTGAGAATTTTCCGACTGGAATTTTCCCGAAAACTCACCCGGCAGCTGCTTGCTCTTTTGCTTTCTCTTCATTATTTGCCCAACCATCAACCAGCACAACCATCAACGTAGCCCAGCCACACAACAGACCACCCATTCAATTGGTGCGGTGGTGCGCTTTTGCTGCTAATTGAGTAAATATTTGACACATATATTCACAAGACCGACAGATATTTTAAATCTTAATGCTCTTTGCAACTTTCTCTCGCACGAGAAGGCGCATAGCATCCTGCCTTGGTCAAAAAGTGTCAGCTGCGATAAAAAGAAAACACATGGTCCCATATGCAGGCCCACCTTCGCGGGCATTTTGGGCATCATTTGGTACTGGGACGAGTTTATTGTGGGTAAGCTGGGGGTGCAGCTGGTCAGGCCAGTATGGTATGACAGCTTTGGCAGAGCCAAGTGGTACAGGTGGTATTCCCGCAGAGACACCGGAAATTGTGCTCCAGATAAACCAGTGTTTGCGGACTGGCACGCTGAAGGATCTCAAAAAAATTATCGAAAACTGTAAATGCAAAGGCATTGCCAGTGCAGATCTGGTCGATAAGTTTGGTCGAACGCCTCTGATGGTGGCAGCACAACACAACAAAGTATCTATGCTAAACTATCTTCTAAAGAATACAGATATTCCGGTCAATGCTGGAGATAGCCACGGGCTTACCGCTCTACATCACTGCTGTAGGGCAGGAGGCAAGAAGAATTCCACGAAAGCTGCCTCAGTATTGATGAGTAGTGGAGCATCACCAAAAGTTGAAGATCACTATGGTTTTACAGCATTCCACCAGGCTGTGGTGTTCAACCAGCATGAAATCGTGCGAAATATGATAAAAAGAAAGCTAATTGATGTCAATGCAACCACAGGGGATACAAAACTAAGATTAAATTCACCATCTTATTCATCATCGTCAACCAGTTCAGCTAAAGATACTGCCTTGCATATAGCTGCGCGTGCAGATAACATATTTATGGTTCAGCAGCTGCTAGATCTTGGTGCAAATTCATCACAGCAAAATTCGAGCGGCGACACTCCTTTGCACGATGCAGTGAGAGGCACAAACTTGGCAATTGTAGAGATTCTTTTGGCCAATGGTGCTTCCTGTACTGCAGTGAATGAGGAAAATTTAACACCAGGGCAGGTCTGTGCTCTAACTTCGATTGCATGTGCGCGATGTAGAGCAGCTGTCAAGATGAACTAAATGCGTGTCAGCTGTAGCTTTTTTAGAATCATTTCTTGCTTCAGGCCATTGACTGCTGTTTGGATCATGATACTGGCTACAAATATACAGTACACCACGTACACACAGCAGTATGCGTACGTACGTATAACACGCGCGCTGGCTGCTCTGAGCATCAGCGCTAAGCAGTACCACTTGGGAATCAGACTAAATTCTCTTCATTAATCGCCACGTAAAAATACCATGCAACCAAGCTATATTATATCGGACCATAAGTATGAACAATATATCATCGCATTGCAACAAGAAGTTTGACACACGCTAATGATGATGCTGCATCCCAACAGTTTGGCTATGATTATGGTCATGCGACGTATTCGTGCACAGCTGATGGCCATATTCCTGAAATAACGCATTGTTTGCCTCCTCAAGCACCCTTCCTACAACCAGAGTACGCTGAGTTGGCTCAGTAGCTTGGCACTCAACCCATGCCTCAGAGAGGTCCTGATCCCGGATGTTAATCTGGCTGAAGTATTCATTCAAAAAATTCACACTACTGCCAAAGAAAAGCGTGTTGAAACCTGTCCACATTATCGCACCCTAAAGTGAAGCAGGTGTTAAAAACTTTAAGGCTGTGCGATATAATGAGGTGCAATGTGACAAATCATTCGTGAATTTGAGAGCTTGATAGAATATTTTTCTTTGTGAGAATCGGATGCTAGGAACATGAGAAAACAAAACGGGGAAAATACACACCATACACATTGCACAAGACTCTCCAGTCGTGTACAAATCATGATGACGAGCCACAGTGTTAATATCGACACCGCGTTGCTCCAGAATGCTTGCGAAACTGTTGATGGCGGCAATTTCGCCATGAAGTACTGGGTTATTAGAGGCATGGTTGCACGCCTGCGTCACCACAGTGTCGTTTGTGCGGTCAACTATAAGCGCACAAAAAGGAACACCTCCTTTGCACTTTGCTGGTGGAATCGGGGGTGACTGCGCCGCGCAAACTGCGATGGATTTGTTTCTATTTTGAATCGAGTAGTCGAGTAGAGCTTGCATATGCTTCGTTGGGTCGGGATCCGTGCTTTTTTTAACAGTAAGGTATTGAGAATAGTCCAGATAAGAGCCGTGGCCGTATGTTAGTGGAAGGACTAACGTAAAAAGAATCAACTGGGAGCACATTCTTTCAACCATGCCTACCAACAACGTGTGGCGTGTGGTTGTGATGAGTGTAGGTGCGTCCACGTTGACGTTGACGTTAAATCTGTCCACGTGCATGAGCTAAATGAATCGAAATCTAGCGAAAATCTGAATGAAAAAGTCGAAAACTGTGAATACTCCAGATTAAATTAGTCCCCAAAAAAGAAACACCGCATCACGAATATTAATACCGAACCTGTACCGAACCGAACATAACTAGAACCTCACTCGTGGCAGTCTCGTCGCGGCACTCTCCTCCTCTCATGCCGCAGCTCACGGTGTCAGCTAGTGGACAAGGAGGAGAACCCCCAATTGAATCAAAACGATCTGAAATGCTGCGTCAACTTGATGAGTTACCCGAGGTTGGAAATGAAGACTTGGCAGAAGCCGACATTGCGACTGACCTGCACCTCGGCGACGACGATGCTGAGGATGGCAGGATGGGGAGAGGTCGAGACTACCTCGGGATCAACATGGATTCCACTTTTAAGGGCAGTAGCTGCGGTGCGGTTTGGTATTGGCTGGGAAGATTTTTTCACACAGATGTGAATGCGCATGGGGTAAAGATGGTCATCGTGATGGACAAGTGGGCCTTCTTGGAGGAAAATTTCGCACTGTTCTGTATGTTCATTTCAGCAGCTGCATATTCATCAATGGGTATTTTTGTAAAATTGGCGAATGCGTCTGGTGTACCAGCATTCCAGCTCGTATTTATAAGGTAAGGTAGCATTTGTATCGCAAATGATAAATCTCAGACATAACATGATCGATCTTAATCTCTAGCAACTCTGCGACTGCCAGTATTCTGAAATGCCACTCATTTTGTCCATGTCTTTATTGTTTAATCCATTTTTGCTTGTCATGCATATATCAGATCTATTTTCCAAGGTTCTATCGTGGCTGTACTTGTGTTCTACCATAAAATCGCAACTTGGTTCGGGGGTCCAAACGTGCGATTTTTCGTTGTTCTCAGAGGAATCGTTGGTGGTTTAGGTTTCTGCTGCTATTTTATGGCAATTTCAATTTTGCCACTAGGAGATGCTATAACTCTGCTGTCTCTCTATCCTGTGGTGACAGTCATTGTCGCCAGATTTGCAATCAAGGAAGCAATTGGGCCGATGAAGGCACTTGCAATCCTCCTCACCACACTTGGCGCCATTCTAATTGCACAACCAACATTTATTTTCCCTCAAAATGATGCGGGTTCAAAGTCTGATATGCTATGGTTGGGTTACATATGTGCCTTTATTGGAAGCTGTGCTGGTGGCGCGCTATTTGTAATAATGCGTGTTGCAAAAAATGCCCACACACTTCAGCTCATCTGGTCATGGGCTGTAGGAAGTGCATTCTTCTCAGGTCTTCTCACAATATGCATACCAGAGTCGCCGCCTTTCGTTATGCCGACATCTCAAGGATGGCTGTATACTCTAAGTATGTGCATTGTGGGTTCGCTTGGCCACTTCCTCATGAATTATGGTAGCGAATCTAAACTACCAATCCTACCTTCAACTCTAAACCTTAACCGAACCCCAAGCCTTATTCTAACTCCAACCCCAACGTAACCATTAGCGGGTAGGCTGGCTCCTGCTGGTCCAAGTTCTCTATTTCGTTCGAGTGACGTAGTTTTTGCTTACGTGTGGGAAGCAACTATATTCAAGGAAGCTGTAAACGGCATCACAATCGCAGGTGTGGTCCTCATTATGATAGCTATATCACTCGTTGCGTTTGTAAAATGGAGAGCACAATATGGTGGACAGAATGGGCGCGTGTTTAACCGATTAGATGAAGACTATTTGCCGACGTATGACGATGGTGAGGGCATTGATGGTATAGGGCCAAACATTGGCAGCAGTATTGATGGTAAAGAAATTGAAATGGTACTTGCACATGGCAGTGGGCGAAAGAATTCTTTGAACATTAATCCTGCAATTGACGACATTGAGTTAGAGCTCACAGATACTCAGCACCAACACCGGAAGGAAGAAAAAACAGGACAGAAACAGAGACTGCAGCAGCAAGGTGGCAGTGATGGCAGATCTCATCTTACTCATAACACCAACAACAAATTTGCGATCGATGCTGGAGAGGAGTCTAGTGGTTCATCGGACGAGGCTGTGTGAAACTGTGACCAAATAAACATGCCTAAATAATAACGTACGATACATGTACTACGTCGTGTGATCGAATTTTTTCTGCTGACAAAAAGTAGGCAGAAAGTATCACTAGGAAGCTAGATGCAACGAGCTATCTGCATGTGTGCTATAGCTATGCCAGAACTAATAAAGTTACTGAACAAAAAAGTTAGCGCGTTAAATATTAGGCACAATAGCATCACTATACAGGGCACGTATACTAGTAATGCATACAAGTGCTACGCACTCAATACGACGTGCGAGAATTAAAGCTAGCCTGCAGCATTTTTTTTTTTTAATTGCCTCATCCAGGACTTTATTCTTTTATACTGCACATGCGTACTTGGGGTTTGGGAAGAATACAATGGAAGCACGTAAATACGTTCTATCTATATACATCAGTACGCAGCCCCCAGTGCGAATAAACCACGTAATACATGTATACATCACAACATATAAATATATATTCGTGCATGTGCTTGCATGTACGCGTGTGCACCTGTGCTGTATCGCATCGTGGCGCTACAGTCTCTATATATACCAGATACCGCTATAATATAAGTAGCTATATATAGCTCGATCTGTACGACGGACAAAGCTCGATAATCGCACAGCAGATCAATATCGTATAATGTCACCATGATGCACGATCGAATACCTGTCCTGAAAGCAAGCTTGTTTTTGCATGTATGTTCTGCGAGATTGTGTAACTGTATTATAAAACGACTAGTACTAGAGCACGCTTTGGTGTGTGGCGATACGGGGGATGTGGCCACGTGCAATGTTTTTCACTTCCTCAGCAGAAGCAGAAGTGAAAAACCAGCAGCTTGAGCTTGTTGTGTTTGTGCTTGAGTAAGAGTTTGAGCAGCTCATCAATCATTCATCCATCCATCAGCCCCCGACCCGACTTGCATCAACATAACACCATGTTGTACTTACATGTGGGATGGCTTGCAGCTCTCGTGGACGCCGACATTGTTAAGCCTAATCTGGTAGCAGATTCAACTGCTAGTAGGTACGTTAATCGAATATTTTTGTAGACTCATTGCCGAACCAACTCTAGCCCAAAACTGAACGTCCAACCCCACCCATTTTAGCCCTGCCAACGCTAAGGCTTTCCTGGCTGCGTTTGCGTCTGCCAAGCCGGGAGACCGAGTTTTGATCCCACCTGGTCGGTACTATATGGATGGTGGAAATGTTATTCGAGATCTTGTTAACATCACATTTCAGCTCGATGGCACACTCACAGCACCCGAAGACTGTTTCGATGGTTGTTGGCCTGTGACAGATAGCCTATCTGTGCACGGGAAGTCACTGTCGGTACAACACGCACGATACTCTGAAACTGCTCACCCCAATCTTGGCAAGAGCAATGGACAATTCGAGCATTATCTTCACTTTGTAAACTGCGACAAACTGACAATCACAAGCAGTGGGCCAGGATCAAGAAATGGTTACGACATAAATACAAATCCCAATGCTACAGGATTAATTGACGGGAACGGCAAAGGGTGGTGGAATAAATATGTTTTTGGTAATCACTCGAAATCACCGCACCGACCCAAACTACTTGTTATCGAAGACAGCACGGATGTCACTGTGACCTCATTAACACTGCACAACTCACCAAGTTTCAACCTCATGTTGGATGGTGTTGATGGGGCTGAAGTATCGTACATCCGCGTAACAACTGACCGCTGGGATGGCTCCAAGATGACTTGGTGGGAAAAGGCAATCGAAGATTTTCTTCACTTGAAGATTCCGAGTATTTTCACTAACCTACAGCCTGAGGACCTCAATACTGATGGTATTGATCCACGAGGAAGGAACATTTGGATCCACCACGTTAATATTGAAAACGACGATGACTCTATTGCAGTTAAGCCTTCACATGAAGGAGATTTCATCCGAGGCACACCTGTGTTTTGCACAGAGAATATTCTTATCGAAGATTCAACTCTGGTCGGGTTTGGCGCATCGGTCGGCAGTGTACCACCCAGTCCTAATCACAATTGCGTGCGGAATGTTACATTTAGAAACATTTCAATGCCAAAGACCGGTAAAGGAATTTACGTCAAATCGAATCCTCAGTGCATTGCGGGAAATCCTAATGTAACTTCGGAGATTACAGACATTGTATATGAGGATGTAACCATCACAAAACCGCTCTGGTGGCCAATATGGGTGGGGCCACAGCAGCAGCACGAACCAGGATCAGCGCTTGGCAGCGATTGCGCGCTTGACTATCCGCTTGGTCCATGCCCCACACAGGGTTGTGTCAGCTTCCGTGGGGTGACACTCCGCCGAGTGACCATCACGGATCCTGTATTTTCGCCAGGTGTTATCAAAGGAAATAGCTCAAATCCAATGCAAGGCATTGTGCTGGAGGACGTGCTTGTGCAGAATCCAGGAGAATTTCCATTCTTTGGGGCATATGAGTGTGAGGATTCTGGTGTGGACAGGTCTTCCAGCGTAGCTAATGGAACTACATCGCCTCTTCCACCATGCCTTGCATAAAAAATAGGGGATGTCACTGATGCCACGCGCCCCAAATCTTGGAGTCACACGCACAGCTATTATATATATATACATAATTTAAATGAAATGATGGCCGTACTTAAAACTTACAACGTCGAGCGCGCGGCACTTGAACTTTTACTGGCACGCGCGCTACGCAGCAAGACTATGTTCGGGGATTCAGGTATACAAGCAGCACACGCGCGCACACTTTTCTTCTTAATGAAAAAATGATATTAAAAAAAAAAAAAAAACGGTGGCGTCTAGAAACTATACTCACTAAGAAACCACCTACCTAACTACGCAAAGCAAGTCTGCAGCGTACAGCAGATCGCAAGCAAAGGTAGCGTCAAGCCTCTCAATGTAGTTGGTGTGCGGATTTTTTCAACCCCCGCCTGCACAAAGCACCGGTTTTAATGTATTTAACCTTGATTGAACATGACATGATGTTCAAGAGTTTTTTTTTGTTACGAGTCAAGCAATTTCTGCCCTCTCTCATTAGCCGTTTTAAGGCGGCCAATTTCGTTGTCAACTTTAGCTTCCACTTCCTTGTTCAAACCAGCAGTCTCTGTGATCTGAGCAGCTTGGTTTTGGGCAATTTGATCCAATACATCTAAACCATCCGCAATATCGTCCAACTTATTCTCTTGATTCCTCGCCCGAATTTCATCTGCAGATAGACCCTTCTCATCGAGAGCCAATCTCTCCTTCTTTTTCCGCTTTATCTCTCGTCTCTTTGCACGGGAAGTCTTTGCGTCTGATTTCTTTGTGACCTTTTGATCTGGCATCACCAAACAGGGCAAGCATTTTCCACACCAAGATGCTAGGACAGCGAGGAGGCAGCAGCGTTCCATATTTCCCAGGCTGTGGTCCACACTGTTCATGTTTTCATCAATATCGTCCAAATTATTCAGAGCTCCTCTCAACTGTTCATTTTGTGCCGCCATTTTCCCAGTTGTTCGAGATCCGATATTCTCTGCATCATCGAGGTTTGCGAGCGTATCGTCCAAGTCGTCGTCGATTTGTTGGTTCAGAGCTTCCTTTTTTTGCATGAACGATTCTTCCTCCTCGAAATCACCGTCGTCTTTGTGTTCAGCGGCCAACAAATCTTCAGCCAGCTCCTCCATCGTGTTCTTCCGAGGAGCCATCAGCTCCTCCTTTGTCTTGCGTCCTCCGGCTCCCGGCATTGTTGCAAAGGGGAAATGAACTGCACTTAGATGCAAAGGCAAAGGTTGGAGGGACAAGCCTGTCGGCTTGGTCCCGCGGTTTCGGGAGATTGCGATTGCATTGATTGTGATTGCCCAGGATTGCATTGATTGGTTTGCTTACATTTTCATTTTAGGATTGATTCATCAGTTCCCCGGGGTTCGGGTTTCCCCAGTTGACCCGCCAAGAAGTGCAAGAGACCAGAGAAGGGTGCCTTTTGGGGGGGAGATGGAAGAGTCTTCACTGGAGAAAGATGTAGAAATCCGTATGCGGTGGCTGAGAAGGTACACCAAATGCACGCTCGCCACAAACTTCGGTCATTCTGCCAACAAAGGCTGATGCACAATTCGGTAGACCGGTGGAGCGACCCCAAAGCCGTCTGCTATCTAACTCCCAACCGCGACAGGTCGAAGAAGAAACCCGTGAAAAAAACAGAAATACTGCGGTCAAAAGTAAGAGATAGTACTGCTCTTGACCCTTCATACCCCATGAATTAAGCATTGCAGGATTTCTGAGACTGAAGCGCGTGTCAATACTGGCTTAGGTAATGCTCCTAGGAGACTGCAAGAGCGGAAAG
>JACKZZ010023861.1_pt1 | contig 11238 bp, 9 predicted proteins | sample 8027871 | NCBI WGS metagenome assembly JACKZZ01 (sample SAMN15724774, study PRJNA655200) | protist metagenome | isolation source: fluorescence activated cell sorting (FACS) single amplified genomes of... | place: USA: West Boothbay Harbor, Gulf of Maine | collected 2000-07-19
AGCAGTTATCCTTTTCCCGAAGCGAGGCAACAAGATCATGCGGGAGGTGGATCGTAAAAATGGTCAGTGGTTCGGAGGAGCAGATAGACGGGATTTGCACGGAGGTGAAACAGCGAGGGTTGCCGCGGCCAGGGAACAACTCGTCCACGTAAATTAGATCAGACGTACGCTTTTCCGCACGACATACCAATTGCCGGCCTGCTTTCCAGCAGCCTGCGCATTGTAGCTGGGCCCGCGGCTCCCAATTCTGTCTGCTTGCTCCGTGGAAAAGTAAAACGGAAACGCAAGCGCATCGGCGACGTAGTGCTGCGTTTACTAACAGCCAGAGCTGACAATGACCGAGTATAGCCAAACTTACTCATCACCCGTGATTACATCGTGGTTTACTCGCGAGATCTGCTCGTCCACGTAACAAAAATTTTGGCAACTACTGCCGTGAACCACATAAGTACTTATCAACGCTACAGAATCAACCAAAGCGACTTCCTTGAAATATTTCATACAGATTTGGTAAGAGTATAATTCCTCACCGTATTTTTTTGAAAATGATTTATGCGATATAAATATCATCTCTACAACGTCATCCTCACCTTTACACTTCTAGTGCTGGCGTCTTCTTCTGGCATGGTAAAGATTGCTAAACCTTCCCTCAGAAGTTTTTCAATTTTACGACCATCGCTCTTGCGCGAGCTATTCTGGGGCGCAGAACGAAAGCGACAGATGAGGCGATTCCGACTCTCAATTCTGATGCAAGGACCGCGAATAGCATTTAAGAGGGAACAGAAGCACGACTCATTGATATCCTTTCTGCGCTGCCGAACGCGTTATCAGTTTGTAGTGACGTCGTTCTCACCGGTTGGGAAACCCCTCACTTGTATCGGCAGGAGCAGGAACACCTCCACTCTATTTCATCTTCTTCCTCTGGGGGTCCCTACTAGACACCCCTTGACTCCCAAAGGTGAAGCACGCCGGGCTGCCCTTGAAGTAATGGTGAAAGAAATGAACGAGAGTCAGCGGCATTTTGAATTCGATGGGCGAACTTTGATGTACTTATGTACGCGACAGATTCCGAGAATTTCGCGATGTAAAAAGCGACAAGATAAGAAAACCAATAGCACAAAAATACTACTTACTTCCCTCGTGACCAGCCACAGTGCTTCAACAGTCTATCTTCCGTTGGGCACTCTTAGTGGTGGTTCTGGGTTTTCGATTTGTTGTAGAGAGAAATTTATATTTTGTTCTGTTCAACGGTTGTGAAGTCGTCATGTCATTTGACAAAACAGACGTCCTCGAGAGCAGAACTCGTGCCTCTGGAGGACTACTCGAGGGAGTGTGTGAGCGATCCCGCAGAAAGGCATCGAGTAGTACCCGACGTAAAAATAGGAGTAGGACACTTCAAGAATATTAACTAAGTAGTATCCTCTGGTCCTGCTTCAAAAAAATAGAGAGAAAGAAAAGCGACTTTCATGGTTGGAGAGACAACGCGCATCCGCTCGTTGAGCTCTCAAATCCGCAAAGCGGTGGTCGTGGTCAATGCTGAATCGGCAAAGTAGCCTTTTCATGTACCCTGGAAAATGAAAATCAAAATAGTAGGAGCTCCTCTTGTATGATTTTGACTTTCGGTCCGTCATGTTCTTGTTCTTCTTGTATGATGATGTCAAATTAACCTCCAAGAGGTAAAAGACAGTTTGATAAACACAACAAAAACATGTCGTCCTTCGGCGGCGGGCGTGAGGAGCCGAATGTCCCTTGCGCCAGCGCCACGAATCATGGACACTATGTCATGATAGCAAACTCTTCAAGATCCAGCTCTTCGTCGCTTGGAGAGGCGGGGTTCTGCGCGGCGTCCTCCTCGTCTGCGGGTCCCAATTCAGACTGTATTTTGTCGCAGATCGACCACAAGACCGATGATAATGGTATTGTTTGAGGAAGTAGATGTCATGCCAAAGCTAATTTGTGCTGGATATTCATTATACACGTCGATGAAAGATCAATATCTACTCCTACAACAGCTCCAAGACAAAGGCAGCCGGTTGTTGCCGAACAAACGGAAACGCCGAGTCCATCGATTAACAGACGCAGCCGCAGAGCTGCTGCTCGAGTAGCGCGGTCGTCTCGGGCATTCGCGGCACTGCTCGCTTTGATGGTGCGTGAGCAGATGTGGCGTTGCTCCGGTGCCCGCTTCCGGAAATCACTTGTCCTCGTTACGATGACTGCAACATCGCAGCAGCTATCATTTGAAAAAACGACCTCGCTCTAGAGCTCTCTGTCCTCTGTCGTGCAAGTCTACATGCCAATGAATGATCCTGGACGTTTCCTATGCGCAGCCGCATGACAGCTTTGTCGGAGCTGTGCGAAGTAGATATTGCCATACGATGATCACGATCAGAATGCGGTCACGCGACCTCATCGCCGCTGCGCTGTGGGTCGAAACTTTTCATGCGATGCCCCAGCCTTAGCTTTCTTTTTCGACACAGATAGAAACATCAGAAGTCTCACTTTTGTTGTCGACTATAGAAACTTGGGGGTGGGGACGTTCTTACACAGGATAGCAGGTTTTGGTCTGCGGACGGTACGGACGGTATCTGCGGCACACGAAAAACAAGGGAGGAGACATGGTGGAAGCGGAAGGCGGCGGCTTTCGGGCAGCGCCAGATGCGGATCCTGTGGAACAGTCAGCTGGTGCCGGTACGTGGCTGATAGGCTATACTTGACCACCTCTCGCCAGACACCATAGCTGTTTTTCACAGTGCTCTAATATTTCAGCTTCAGTATACCACATGAAAGCGGAAGCTTCAAAAACAGATGAGACACCTTATTTGAGTTTCCATATTGGACCCTCAACCACCAGGAGCGTCTTGGGGGAGTAGTCTCTACACGACGTTTTTCGGTACTTCGGGGGAAACTACCACAATGCCGGCGACTGAAAGTGAGGCGGGGAAGGGCGAAGCAGCTGGTGCGTTTCAAGACAGAACAGGATCGGGAGGAACGGCAGCGGTACGGACTTGATCCAAATCCATCTTCTTGTGCTATGCGGAATATTAGCAAACACGTCAAGACAAGTGCAAGCTCAACTCTGCTTTGCGATTGCGAAAGCTCCAAACTACTTTTTTTGAGCTTTTCAATTTCGTGTGTTAGTTTTGTTCTCAACACAAACAACCCCGTCGGAAAAACACAGGACCTCGAAACTCCCGCTGCGACGAATTTCATTCAAATTAACGAAGCCGATTTACAAGCCGCAGCGTCTGACAAGTCGCCCGGCAAGAACAGTGCTGACGCAACTGCGGACATCGGCGCACCAAAAAACCCCGAGAAAATCATTTTTGGTGATGCGATGGACACTGTCCAGGGAACAAAAACGCCCACGGTTGTCAAGGTGGAGGACGCCGAGCTCGCGGCGAACACCAAGGGGCGAGAGGAGGTACTTAACTGCAGAAACGGTTCTACTTTTTGGTCATTTCCCATCAGAAAACAAGGGATGAATGTGCATCATTAGGCACTTTTTTGCGTCTCTCTCGGCTGAAGATGAACAACAAAAACAAAAAATCCAAAGCAGATCCCGTCCTCCGTCGTGTCCTTCTCCGTTGAGGAGCGACCGTTTTTGAACGAAGAACAAGCTGCTGCAGCTTCGGAGGCGTCGCCAGTCACCGGCCCGCAAACAAAAACCGCACCAGTGGCCACAAGCGACGCCAAAGCAAATGACGGTAGAGACTTGATGCATTCGGATTCGGTGCTCCCTTCGTAAATGCTTGCATGGACGATTTGCTTCGCAGTGCTCAAACTGTTGGCTCGAAGTGATTTCAGTATAGTAGATTCTTCAGTAGTTCTGCGAATTAGACTGATTCTGGTTTTCCGCATGAAGTGGTAAAAATGACGCAGAATACGTTGTCGCTGGAATTTTTCCTGCACTTGAAATCTGAACACGGGCCTCCTGGGGAAGTAGTCTCTACGCAACGTTTTTCGGGACTTCGGGTGAGACTACCACAGCGCCACTGAACGAGAGCGGGGCTGGAGAGGATCGTGAAGCAACCGCGCTCCAAGACAAACCAGAACCGGAGCAACGAGCAACGCAGGTATAGACGTAATTTCGTCCGTGTGTAGTTCTTGAGCTTGTCAAGTCAAGCAACACCAGGCGCCTCATTGCGATTTAACAAGCACATTCTTGTACTTGTCCTTTCGTATTCTATTTTTTTTTCTTTCTCTGCAAAAGCACAACCACAAGCACAAATCCCACATGAAAAAATCATAAATAAACAGGCAATAGAGACTACCCCTGCGACGAACTTCATTCAAATCAGCGAAGCTGATTTAGCCACCACATCTGGAAAAACCGACAAAGAGAGAGCGGCTGTTGGCGGAGATACCGGAGCACGAACAAACGTGCCCAAAAGAGCTACCACTTCTGGCGGCGCGACGAAGACAGGCCAGGACTCGAAAATTACGGCGGGTGTTGAGATGGACGTGGAGAAGGGAATCCAGGGCGAGTCGGTAACAACTATGTGTTTTTTGCTTTTTCCTTTTCGCCGTTCGTGGATTTTAGCACCCACCAGGTGGCGAAAAAATAAAAAAGCGTGTAGCCATCCATATATAAAAGAGAGGACATGAAAGGGCTAGTATCGAAGTGCAACCAACAAAACCTAAAAACAGATTCCGGCTTCCGTCTTGTCCGGCATCGATAGCCAAGCGTCTGCGAACGGCGGAGGTGTTACCGCGGAGAAGGCGTCATCGATTAGCGGTCCCCAAAATTCCGCACGTCGTTCCATCAGCTCTGCTCCGCTGGAAACTAGCACAGCCAGCGGCAAGGTCGTGAAGCCCGAAGACGACATCAAATCTACCGGATCGGGAACTACGAAGGAAGAGAACACGGCCTTAAGCAGACAGGTTGGACAGAGCGGGAACAAGAACTCGGGCGATGAGTTGAACCTTGCGAGCAGCGTTCTTGTCACAACATCTTCATCCAAGTCCAAAGAGAACAGCAATACTTCCCCACCGGATTGGGATTCTTCCCCAGCGAAAAAGAATCGAAGCTACTGGCTATCAAAAAAAGAGCGACGCGGAAAGCCGGAAAAACTGGCGAAGGAGAACGACGGGGCGACGGGTGCGGAAGTAATTGAAACTCCCGGCGTTGCCGACAACCCCAGTGGCGCTACCTTGGACCATGATACAACTCCCGGAAGGCTGGAATCGCAAACAGGGGAACAGCAGCACCAAGTCGCCTCGGAAAGCGGGACGGAAAAGATAATCACGGACGGTAGCAGTGTTACAACAAGCCCTGCAACCAAATTAGCACAATCCTTCACCGGCCCGGAAATGGAAACGGACGCTGCAAACCCGGCAGCTTTCGCTGAGGAACATGACCTCCGCAACCCATCTACAACAAAACCCGCGAAACAAGCACTCAGCCCAAGCATACCGGGGCGTAGCGGTACAATGATGGAAACCAAGCAAGCGCCCACAACTTCGAAGGCCGCGAACCATGATCAGCATCAGGGTCAGGGAGCAACTTCGCATGACAAGCAGGCCGCCCCTTCTCCGCCGACGTCTTCAGCAATGAAACCAGACGCAGACCGACCTAAAGAAGCGCTAGCCCAGCCGGCGTCCACCCTGGAAGCGGCCAACATGCTCTACCAGGCTGCACGTGCGACTGCGAGTGCACTTACACCTGGTGGCGGATCAACGACACGCAGGACGCAGCTGACACCGGAGCAAATGGCTGCCAACGCTCGGGAGCGCGAAGCAGCAAGAAAGGAAAAAGAGCTGACGCTAGCAAAGGTGAACCAACTGCTTCAATTGGTCAGCAAACGGCTCACAGACAAGATGCGCACAAATAGCGCATTTCGCAAAGAGATGATAAGCGTTAACGCTGCAATCAAACCTTTTAAGATCCCAACCGGCCCCATCCACACTTTGCTCCTTGCGTTCGTGAAAGCGCTAAAAGACATGGTAGACACGGAGACAAACACCTTCACAATTCGACCTGCAGGACAAGAAGTCCAAGAAATCACCCTGCGCGAGATTCAGGCCTACTTCGATGAGCTGAACGATTCTCCGTCCCTCCGGCAGTTCTTCCGCGACTGTGATACGTCCCGCGCGAAAAACATTCAGGAGGAGTTAACCCGTGTGGCGAAAGTTTGGCAGGGCAAGAGCCCTGGTGACCTTATGGGTAACCTGTTCCGGGAAATGGAGGACATTGTGAAACTTCCTCACGATATACCAGGAGCGATGACCCCGCAGCCGCAAAAACTAGCAACAACACAAGGAGCGAAGAGTCCGCGGTCGCAGCAGACGCACCAAAAAAAGAAAAACAGCGCGTCGTCGGCGTCGTTTTATATGAATGGAACGAGAATTCCAGTTAACTCCATGCTCCCGCTTTGAGCAACATATTGCGTGAATAAGTTGCAACTACAACCCAACGAAGAGTGTAAGTATTTCGCGCACGCAGTCAAAGAAGTTAGTGGGTACTGTTTTGACACACAAAAACCGTTCTCCTGCTTCCGAACGTCGTGATTTGTCAAGCAAAACTAGTGTCGTGTGACCGTGTGCGCGAAGCCAAACTTTTTTGATGGCGCCAAGTTTCGAATTATTCACAACTGTCGTTTTTGATATACAAACAAAAACGCAGCTAGTACTTAACTGGATCACGTCCCACATTCATAGCACCATCGGCCTCCGACGCGTCGGATCAGTACCGCTCCTAACGGCCTTCGCATTACTTCTTCTTCCTCTTTTCGCGGAGGCATTCACCATGGAGACGCGTTGTCTCATGATTTGAGGAAGATGTCGACAGGAGGACACCCTAAGGCTCGTCAACGTCGAGCAGTCAAATATATCATTTAGAAAGCGAAAATTAAATTCTTGCTGTGGCGAACAAGTAGATACGATGTATCGCACCAAAAAAATCTACCATACTCATACCGGACCGAAAAAAGTCCAAAAAGCGCATTTTTTTCAGTTTTTGATTTTTCAAAAATCTTCGCGGTGTCCGGCAGAGTCAGGTACCTTGTTTTGTTTTGATGATGGAATGGCATGGATCTTGCATCTATCTAATTTGGCTGCTTGTAGTTTAACTAGCTATTAGGAGGCGGGGGTTAGGTGCCGCATATCCGGGAACGCTGCTGGCCACATCCACTCCGTCGGAATCGTCGCCTTCGGCCCCACCTGGGGCCGAGGAGCATCATGACGAAGAGCAAGGTCTGGACGAGCGCAGGGGGAGTATCCGTGCCAGCCCCCTCCTTCTAGCTAGTTAAACTACTACAAGCAGCCAACTTATAGCTTAGCACATTTCTCCTCCGAAAAAAAATACTCCAGGTCTTACCTCCAAACCCCGCAAGTTCGTCGCCGGAAAAAAAAAGCGCTGATGAAATACTTGATTTTTTCGACAAAAATGCTGCGCTTTTTCCAAAAAAATGTCAATTTTTCATGGTTGAATTCGGGTCAGTATGAGTGTGATAGATCTTTTTCGTGCGATACGATGAGCGAGGTACTCACAACTAAACCAACTCGGATTTCCGACTTATTCATCCCGCCGCCCGACACCGGACATCAGCTGCAGGCCAACTACGACTAATGCCAAGGCTGACTGGAAATGAAAAAATGTGACAACGCTGGTTGAGGTTACGATGCAGCTAGAGCCAGAATTTTGAGTATCTACGTACAAAAATCAAAACAGTATATCCATGGGCGAATGGGTACCACCAGCGAACAGGATGACTCATATATAAGATAAATAGTAGGCACAGTACGTATTTGCCTAGAACTTGAACTCGGAAGATCTTAACACTGTATGAGTATGCGATCCTGACTGTAAGAACGAAGAGCCAGCTCGTATTTTTCAATAGTACCCAAGATGCCCGGATTTGGAGAAGTTTGTCCAATCATGAACTTTGTTCAGAACAGAAGCAGCAGCAAAATGAAGCTCTGATTTACCAATAATATTCGTTCTGTTTCACACTACACGCGAATCACCTTCGTGGCGCTACTTCCTTTTCTCTGTGCCTCTCGCAACGTTGGAGCAAATGGCTTCATGTTTTTGTTCCGTAAAAAAGATAGATCTATGGGTCACCGCCACCCGGAACTGTTGCAGGAGAATCATGACGAAATATCTTTCTGAACAAGAGATGATGATGAATGGCGTGAGAGCTTGTGATCTTGTGATGAACACCTCGGAAGCTCTCCCCTTGCGAAGTGAAGATCCGAGCCCTCCGTTCTGAAGGTCTTGTTGTGGCCTGGTTCTCGCGTCATTGGTTTTCGTGTCATACTATCGTATATAAGGTTGGGCCACAAAAACATCGTACACGTCACGAAGAAAAAATCGTGAAGCAGATTTGTCCCTTCACCATCGCTTTTGCTCGGCTCCAAGCCGACATCGGGGCGATCGTATTGCAGGTCCTAGGTGAAGGGGAAGAACAACAGAGCTCCCAACCAAGCTTCTACTTTGAAGACGTCTGCCTGTGTGAATTCGCACTGCAAGGCCAGCGTGACGGACAAACAGGGCAAAGCCAAAGTCGGCACTGACCAAACCACGTGGCAAACGCCCCAGGGCGACGACAGCGAGTAGGTACAGGAATCTGTATGCCACCGGCGAAGTATGCTCGCAATAAAGTGCGTGTACTTGTAGTGTGAAACGGTGATCGCTTGGGAGAACGAACAACATGCATAAAAAGACAATTACAGAAGCGCGCTGCGTTTAAACCCCAGAGACATCCTTCAGCGCGCTGCGTTTAAACCCCAACTTCCCGATCTAGTAACTCTTGGGATCCTCCAAACGTTCAGGCTGGCGAGCTTGTTCGGGAGGTCGGGTGCTCGCACTGCAGGGCCCGCTTACGGTGCAAGCCCTGGGGCCCCCAAGATAGGAGTTTTTTGGCTTGAAGGATCTAAAAACGTAGACACCAAGCGAGCAGCTTCACACTGCGCCCCAAAATAGTCCAGCGGCACAGCGGCGAAATGTGAGAAAAAACGCACTGAAGTATAATGACTCAGATCCATTTAGAAGTTGCTATGCCGGAGATCTTGTTTTCCAGCGTGTATAATCTGATGTGTTACCTATGTAAAGTAGGTTTTCTTTGATGTGGTGACAAGAAAGAAAAAAAGCGAATGCTTATAAAAAGTACAGGGGCGCTCCTGCCTTTGCCGTATGGGACCCCGTGGGCAGAAGTATCCACTCGCGCGCCGCGCCCATTCTAGTTAGGGCCTATTTTCGCTTTCTTCTTCTCTTCATCCCATTTCGACAGGTCAAGCAATTCTACTCTCGCAGTTCGCACCGGCTACAGTGATCTACTTAAACTGCTATTTTGATTTTACATTGCAATATAAAAAGTACAGCAGAGCAGGCTGTCCTTGAAGTCAAACCGATTCCGATTCCGAAACTACACAACACATTTTTTGCATGCATACATGGCGCGCTCGTGTAATAGTAACTTAAAGAAATTTCGTGTGGAGCAGTGTATTTCTGGTGTAAGTTATAGCTTTGTACTACACGCAAAATAAATGTATGCCCGGGCAGTAGCAGGCTAGCGAGCCTGTGAGCCTAGGCTGAGTTTGGGCGGGCGATATTTTATGTATGTCCGAGCCTCGCCCTTTTCCGGTAGCCGGGGCCTGATGACTGTGAGGGCGAACCTCTTCCCGTTCTGGGTTGAAATTTATTCGCCCACCCGCCCTCCTGGTTTTACGAGGTGAGCCAGTGGCGTGGGGCGGACGGTAGTTACTTTCGGATGGGTCGCTGGGCCTCGCGCCGCTCCAATCTGTGTTGGGGTAGGACAGAGGTCGCAAAATATCTCCCACGCCGGGGGTAGGTGCTTCCAGGGAGGGCGCCTCCTTGTGCGACGCAGTGGGAGATGCTCCCATCGAGCGATCATCCATATCAGCGACCCTCGTGACGCTATTGATTTTCCTCTGTGCCTCGTGTTCGCTCCACGTGGAAGCAGATGCCTGCGCTTGTGTTCCGTAACTAGTGCCGGATCATGACGAGACGTCCTTTATGCAAGAAAGAAGGGCTGCATGAGAGAAGGATGTGAAGTTCCGATACCATCATAGGGACTCCTTTCTCTAAGTAAAGTTTTTGTCTTGCGACGTTAAGATCCAAATAATTGCGTTCGTTATGTTGAAGATATTCAGTGTTTCGTCCTGGCCCTCTCGACTTTCTTGTCATACTAGACTACTAACGGCATAAAAATTGCAGAACTTCCGTGTACGTTGCAAGAGAACATCATGAAGCTGCAGGCTCGTTTTCTTACCACTACCGCTGCTCTGCTCCAAGCCGACACCGGCGCACTGGCACTGCAGGTTCTGACCGGGAGAAGCAAGAGGGCTCCCAACCAAGTTACCCTGAAGACGTGTGCCTGCGTGAACTGGGAGGGCAGCGCAACAGACAAACAAGGCAAGGTCGGCACCGACCAAACGTGGTATACGCCCCAGGGCGACGACACCGAGTATGGGAAATTGTACGCCTCCGGGGAAGTATGGTTGTAAAAACGAAGGGCGTCTTCAGTGTAAAGCATGGTCATTGCATGCAAGATATACATCAACCTCCGCCACCATCATAATTTTTTTGTGTGCTTTGACGTGCTCCAACGTATGCCTATGCGTGGCAGGTTTCTGCAGACGACATGAAAACTTGTGATGCTGTTAGTCGGAGACAGTACTGTACCATCACTGCGCGCACTTTTTCTAGCTGGATACGCGGCACCTTACCTGACGGGGGCGGAAGGAGGCGAGGAAAACTACGGGGAGTATTGCGCCGCCTGGGAAGACAGCCAGACGGCGATCAACGGCGGCAAAAAGGGCGTCGTGGGGCAGAACACCGACTGCGCGGATGTTGACACGCGGCCGGACTGGTGCAGCAAGAAGTGGTGCTACGTCCGGCTCGACGGGGAGGCCAACGGGAGCATCATGAGGGAGCCGCTGGACAAGAACGCGCCGGGAAAGCCGGATGGCCCCGGCTGCACCGAGTTGAGCGACGTCACTGTGTCGAAGCAACAGGACAGCTTCTTGTGGTACTCCTACCAGATCTGTGAAAATGCGCAGTGAGGAGAAGAATCAAATGGAGCGAAAATGTAAATGACGAGGGAAAGAGGTGCACTTTAAAGATCGGCAAAGTCGTTGCCGCCGACGGAATTTATATTTTTTTCTAGCCGCAATTCTACCGTTTGAAGACATTGGCTTCTTGCAAGACACAGAAGACTTACAAGCTGAACCTGAAGATGAAGCGCTTGATCTATAATGTACGCGCACAAGAAGAGA
>JACKZZ010010629.1_pt1 | contig 11236 bp, 9 predicted proteins | sample 8027871 | NCBI WGS metagenome assembly JACKZZ01 (sample SAMN15724774, study PRJNA655200) | protist metagenome | isolation source: fluorescence activated cell sorting (FACS) single amplified genomes of... | place: USA: West Boothbay Harbor, Gulf of Maine | collected 2000-07-19
TAAAGTTCTACCTTTTTGCTTTTCCTCCTGGTCTTCCGGGGAGGAGGGAAAAAAAAACGCAAATAAACACACATATACCGGATAAAATGCAGCCCCTCGCATCAAAATCCGCTTCGCGCCGGAAATGAACTCCTGCTCGTTCTGCCCCCATATGCATTGCAAATTGAAATGTGTCTTCTACGTCTGCGCCAGTGTAAACTTGTGGCGCATCCTGTAGGCCAGGGCCACACACAAATCTGTGTTGCATGAGTGCCAAGAAGTTTTGATCAATTTATTACGAGCAGGAGTTTCTCATGCAGAATAGGCATGACAGACGAAGCGGAGGTGGACCTTATAGAATTTGTGATAGGACCTGCATTTCAGACCTCGCAATCTTCCTTCATGGAGGGACATGGAAAACCTGCATGCCCGACATTGGTATCTTCCAGACACACTCATATTTGCATTGGATACGCATTACCTCGCTTTCTTTTTGCAGAACCTCGTTTTCCAGCACCTCGTTACGTTATCCGACGGAACGCCCTCCTGGACCCATGCATTGTTGTCATGCAAACGAAAGGCCAAATATAGAAATGTAAGGAGGGGACACTCGCTCTCTTGCTAAGTACTACATGATGCAAAAGGAAGCAAAACCCGCATGGCGCACTGCGTTTGCGTTTCTCTTTCATCTAAGCGCGCTGCTCTATCTTCCCGCAGTCTACTTTATGATTTGTTAGATTGCACTCTTCGAGAGTCAGGTCCGCACTTTATCAAGTATGAAAATGTCTGGGTCTGGAAACTTGTGATGCTGTGTGGCGTATCATGAAGAGGCGACAATTGCTGGCTCAGCATGACAAGTTTCTGAGCTTCTAGGTGTTGCCTATTCTGCATGACAAACTACGTTTCTGCATGACAGAAAAGTGGGGCTCTTTGGTAATGTGCATGACAGATTTAAGAGCCATGCCAGACAAGCATTACAAACTTGCATTCTTCCAGACCCAGACATTTTTACATTTGATACACTTCCCGGAAGAACAATATTGATTTTCATGCTGGAACCAACGTACCACGACCGACTTTGTTTTTACTTTATCTAGGTGTTGGCCAATAGACAGACTAGTAGGAAGCGAGTCGCTCTACTTAGACCAAAATGGCGCCAGGTGGAGAGTCGGTCTTTTTGATGAATACGAGATATTTCTTCTCGAACAGCTGCTTCGCCATCAGCAGTTCCTTGTTCTGGGCGCGGAGCTGGTGCAGGGGATATCAATAGCAAAACGACATCACGCATGCATCATCATCATCATGGCAAAACGATATCAGTATCATCATCATCACGATCACCACGCGCGCACTCGTGATAAATGTGGCGTCCTCTCCTGCTGGAAGCAAGGTCGTGGGTAAAGCTTTTCTTCATGCAATAGAAGAGCCAAACTATTTTCCGAACAAAGTCGGCATGTCTTGTTAGAAATAGACGCAATAAAGCCAAACTATCTTGCAAACTAGCTCTTCGCAGGGCTGTCTTCCGAAGTAGCTCGCCATGTCTTTGTTGCTATTGATATTTCATCTTCAGCTTCGATCATGATGGAGCAAAATCCCTGGTCTCAAGAAGCTGCTTGTCCTTGTCCTGTTAGTATGCATTACAAATATCCATATCTGGGTCTGGGCGCTTGCAGAACTTGTCACGACTGCTGTCTGGCATCATGTCGGCCTCGAAATTCGAATTTGTATTGCATATTACAAACCATCATCAGGAGCATAAAGATCGCCCCTGTGTGTTTTTTCTTTTTTTGCAAAATGCGAGGCGTGAAGCGGAGTACGAAACAAAGGGCAGTCTGAAGCTTTCTCATGCGGACATATTGCATAGCGTAGCTTGGTGCCGCCAGGTGATGGGCGACGATCTATGTGACAACATTCCAGGCCCGGGTATGTTCGGTTGTAGTTCGGTTGATACTTTCTTGACGCATGCAATGTCAAATAACCTGCTTACTTTTTATCATCTGACTGAGATGCAAAGCACTTGGATGGAAGAGGTCTAAAAAAGGTTTCGAGTTGTATCTTCACTGGGTGCGCTATCTAATAATACGACTCGTCAGCTACTGGCGCCAAGACGTAAACTGTGATCATGCAGAAGCGGTTTCTGGTCAGTCTTGTCTATTCGAATGAGCCCCACCGGCTTGAAGAAGACTCAAAAAAAGATTTCGCTCAGCTAGTTTTCGGACTGCTGATGCTGGTTGCGTCTGACGCACTGGCCGCAGTAATGGATCGTGTGGAATAAATACCCCCCACAAGAATAAGTCGCAACATCTACTACCCAAGGGAACTAGCCAAGGGAGCACGGTCTGCCCCTTGATGAGAAAAGTTTTAGCATGGCCGGCCTTGCACTACTTGTTTCATGTGGCGCATGTTGCCAATCACCACTTCTTGTGCGGGTGCTATGGATTCGAAAGAACCCACCGAACCTGAGGAGAGGCCACCTCTTTGGCTGCCGGCCCGTTTCAAAAACCAAAGCAAGGCAGCGACACAGCATGCAACTACTGCTGCCATATTTCCCTTGCGCAGTGTGCTGCATTGTCCTAGAAGGGGCACAATTTCAAAAAGATAGAGCAGGTGGAGGATGGGACATATTCTCGCTCGGTTTCCGGACGCGGATATTGCTGGACCGGCTGGATCGTGCGTTTTATGTATGTATTCGTTTATTTTCTCCTCCTAAAAACACGAAGTGCGGCCCTCACAAAACTGCCTATTTTGTTGAGCAGCGTCAATCACTACTCTCTACACAGAATGCACCTGCTCTTCGTCGGGATCGGGAGGCTCGATCTCGAATTTCTTTCAAAAGAACAAATAATTGATTTCAAGAGTAGTAGTGGTAGGAGTAGTAGGGGTAGTCGTAGTAGTAGTAGTACTAGTCAGAGAGCAACAACATAAATTTCAGCACGGTTTTACGATTCTTTACTTCTAAAACGGGTCGAGTATCGAGCAAGGGGGGATGTCAGGATCATGTGCTCATATTCCAGCACTAAAATGCTCAACACTCGATCCGGAGTAGTAAATCGCACGAGGCTAATATAAAGATCTCAAGACAACAACGAAGCAAGCACATAGAGAGATAAATAGCATGACAAATCTAACCTTCATGATGATATACAGCAACACAAATGGGATTGCAAAGAAGACGAAGATGAGCTCCAAGGTTGTACGCCGTAGGGCTTGAATCATACGAATTACGCATGACTACAAACTAGTAACTTCTAACTACATCAAGTTCAAGATGAATATAATAGTATTGCAATATTTGCATTACAAATTCTGGTAGGTACTAGTTCTCAGTATTCGTTTGCGCTGGTGGTTCGGGATTAACCACAGGTATGGGGCGAGGTAATCATCGTCGTCATCATTTCGCTAGCAAAAAGAGCGGAAGAAATTTCGAGGGGGAAACGAAAACAATGACCAAGAGCAGAGCACGAGGCACGACCCAACAAATGGCGACTCTACTGCAGACGGGGGGAAAGACATAGGGCTACGCACGATATCGAGACGAGCAACGCTAGTAGTTTTTACGGTTGGACGACTCGAAGAACAGCTCTCCGCTTCATCTCGCGCTGAAATTTTGAAGAAAAACCAACGTAGTCGATTCCATCTTTTAATGCTACTTTTTCAATGCAGGGAAAAGCGAGTTGATATATCTTGCCCGCGTATTATAATAACGACCCGGGCGACCAGGACCAGGTAACTTGAGCGAACACGGACAAACACAACCGAACAGGAGACGATCTGCGATAATTTGAATAACTCGAGGAGTGAAGAGATCTGCTATAACAGCCCGTCTACGATGCGACGATCAGTCACGAGTTACTCGAGGATGGTTTTCCAAGTCTTGGACTCGCTCACGACTAGAAGTGGACACCTTTGCAGCTTGAGTCTGCGAACAAGAGATCGCATGGGTCTCGTCGTCTATCTTCGTCTACTTCGTCGTATCTTCTTTCAGTTGTCACAGCTTTGGTTTTCTTTTTGAATAGGGTCTTCTACTTCTTGTCCATCAGTATTTTGCAGTTGCCTCCGGTGCTTTTCCATTCGGTCGACAAGGGGCCTATTGGTGCTGTTCTGGCACAACGACAAAACTACAAGTCAATCATGGCACCGCTGCACCAGGAGAAGCAGAACAATAAATAAAAGCGCTTTCATCATGATATTCGCGAAAGTTGCTACATGGGTGGAACAGGTAGTGGGGCGAGCATCTCGAATTGTTATTGTTTGATACGGTCGGGCTACATAATCCTGAAATGGGACCTCCTCATCTACGAACTGAAGCAAACAAGTACAGTCATATTAATCATACATATTTGCGAGGAGAAATCTTCTACTGAAACTCTTCGTGCGTATTTCCGAAACTGGTGAAAACATGAAAGAGGCGGCAACTCTATGCGAATATGCCGGCGCCATCTAAGTGGAGGCGCGCCAACTAATTATCAACAACAGCTGCCCCCCGGGCGACAGAGGTACACGCCGGCGAATAGCACCAGTACGAGCGAAGTGCTGTGTGTGCAAAGCAGCAGGAGTTAGTGGTCGTAGTACCTGGGTTTCCACGAATGAAGGGAGCAATTAGAATAGCAGTTGTATAGTGCCTACACACAAGTAGCTCCAGTAGCGTTAGCGCTCCACGCGCAAGGACATGACACGTAATGGCGCAATGGTGGCTTCTATCCTGTAATGCAATACTGGACGAAAGTAGAGACGCTGGCGCTGCGTGTTCATACTACTAAACCTGAGCAGCACTTCTACGAGTGCGGTCACTAGTTGTAATATGCGCGCGTCGTCTCTTGCAAGACATGCGCATGGTGTTGCTGGAAGAGCTGCGATTTCTGCTTCATGCTGTTGTATGAAAAATGATCAAACAGTCAATACCGGCTCCCCCGGATTTTTTTTCTCTTCGGCGGCTTGGTAGCACTCCCGAGAAACAAGTCGCTATCGCTTTCTCCGCTCTCCGGGAAGTTCTTGTCGCTTTTGTCGTTGATGAAGCGGCTACTAGAGGTCGTGACTTGCCCTTCGTGGACGAACTCAGGAGAAAGGAGACTGTGCTGACCGGACGTGACTTGTTCCCTGTAGTCATCAGTCGTTATTGTGATAAGACCAGTCTTAGCATTGTCCGTGAACAAAAACTGAACTGAAGCTATAACTTGATATGAATTTGTGAAGAAGGCAAAACAGATGCTAGTTTCGGTGCTTCATTTATACTGCAAATTGCTCCGCGCCGACGGCTTGAAGGCGTTCCCCTTCCTTCTTTTATTCGTCTGTGGTGTCACTGTTGGGTGATTGCTGAGCAGGACAGACATCGCTTCGTCACTCTTGCTCTCAGGCAGTGTTGACACAGCGTCGAACGCGTGCCCGTCGTGGAGCACCAGGGAGAAGTGGTCGTCGTTGTTTTTCTTCTTGTGTCTCAACCACTTGTAGCTGTCAGAAGAGAAGTTGGCGAACTCCTCGAAAAAGTCCGGCTGCTCATTCATTTTGCTAGTCGCTGAAGACCGCGACAACATAGTCTTTGTTTTTTGTTTTCGGCCCTGCTTGCTGCCCACGACGGCCACATCTCGTTGCTCCTGCAGCTTGCTCTTGTTGTTTTTTTTATTCATTTTCACCTCCGCTTTTTCATCATGTAGAAGTTCCGCTTTTATTTCTCCTGTGCTTGTTTTTTGTTCTTCCTGGGCTGCCCTCTGCCACCGCGCTCGAAAGCAGGCACACAGCCGCGCCACCTCTTTTATTGTGTCCTGCGGGATTTCATCCAGGACGCGATCTTCTGGCACGTTTGATCGCAACAAGAGCTTCCGGTGCTTGTTTACCGCTTTCAGGTTCTGCAGAAGAAGCTGGGCCTGAAGGAAGTTGCTTTCGTGGTCGAAAGCCGTCTTGCCGATGACTGCCTCGTGCTGTTGGAGCGACAGCAATACCTGTTCGTCGCGAAAATCCATTCTGCAGGAGGGTAGTTGACGACGCAATCTAAAGAAGAGACAAAATAGACATGAGAGCCACTCACTCTTTCGAATTGTTTCGCCACAAGTACGTCGGCTTTTAGAGAGAAGAGGAAGCAAGTGGAAACCGAAAGAGCTTAAGCGATCATCTTGCTAGCAATTACGCTCTTCCCTGTCACTCCCGCTTTTCATTTCATTTCTCATAGTGCACAACTCTGAAACTGTGCCTGATACACAGAGACAAATGCGCAACACTCGTCGTGGACTGTATCAAAATTGCTAAATAGCCAACGCTGGCAAAACTGAATCGCACCCGTCCCCCTGCCGGCGGAGCAAGGCGATTTTTGTTTTTTCCCTCATCGCTCCGACGAGGACCTTCAGCTCTTTAAGTATGCGAACTGTGTGCTTTCGAAATACTAGTGCAGGTCTAATTCTAGTAGCTGGAACGCTAGCTGCAGTGTTCCAACGCGGCTTTTACTGATCAGGTGGTTTATAACTTTGCTAGTTGTAAAAATATTTTTATCAACTTGTAAAAATTTTTTTACTTTTGAAGCTCTCCAGCCTCGCGCTCACAAATAAATGCGCTCGCTGCACTATGCTATGGCAGTTCGCTCAGATGGTGTTAGTACACAGAAGGAGCCTACTCACGGAAGGTGGTCAGTCTACCTGTGCAACTTCATTCCGACAGCTCGCAGCTACTAAAGAAACGCGAAAGCTTCAATTTAAGAACACACCGCGCGCATTGGAAACAAACACTCAGCTGACTCCATTGCGAAACACATCTGCATCCATGATGGCGATTTCTGATGCGGCACCAGATAACCTTCTTTACAGAGTCAAAATTGCGACGGTGCTAGTAGTTGTCAAAAATGCAGCTCATCTGTAATTGATATTTGACCTTGGTTGTTACATGATTCTTAGAATGGTTATCCTGTCCTACGTACGACTACGAGCGTCAGAGAAGAAGTTGAGAACTAATTATAAAGTTATTATGATATTATTTATAAATAAATTATGACTTTTTCTTCCTTTCATCATACATTTGTGCGTTCATCGACGTTATCTACTCCAGCTCATTCTGGGCGCAGATCTTCCTCTTTTTCGGCGATGTCAAGTCGATCACGACCCTTTTCATCCCGTCCGGCACCACGTTGGAAGTTTTTATGAAACTGCACACCCACTACATCAAAACAAAACAGATGCAATCCAATGCAACTGCGTCTCTATATTTGCACTACGTCGAAGAACGGGACTTCTCGCATGAGATACGTGTTCGGCAGCTCTCGGCTTGAGCCCGTTGATGAAATCGAAACGCATTTTTAAAAACAAATAATAGGTCTTTCTTCCCAGTCGCATCTTCATCTTTCATGACAGAATATTGGCGGGAGGCATTACTTTCTTGCTGGTCGGTATCGTTCTTATGGGTGTACTTTTCTCTAGGATAGTTTTCCTTTCTCGCCGTTGGTCCTCGCGTTTGTCGTGCTCTTTCAGCAACAACCTGATTTTTATCATGTAATGATGAATATAAAAACGAGGACGATGATGAAGATGAAAGACATGAACTGCGCGGCCTCTGAATACGAAGCAGATGAATGAAGAACATTTTGATGATAAAGATAGATGATGATGAAGATTAAAACTTAGTACAGCTGCACTTCCTCGTCTCCGGAGGTCAACTGGTCGGTGATCGACAACAGCTGCTGCGCGTTCAAGTGGGAAATAACAACGGAAAGCCCACGTCTCAGGGCATAGTTTTCCGAAATATCAGACGCAAATATGTCTGGGTCCTCTGATACGGCGCAAAGTTTGTCATGCATCTCGTTGACGATGATGTGGAATGCAGCCAGAAGCATCACATGTCTTGCAAGTTGAGCCACTAGTATTTGCTATCGTTCCTCTTAATCTTCATGTCTATTCCGCATGACAAATTTGCCCTGTGGTCTGTGGCAAGAAACAGGTAAACTTTGCGGCTTGACATGATGCAAAGCGCATCTTTGTATTATTCAGATATCGCATGAGAAGTTTGAATCCTTCCAGACCCAGACATATTTGCAGGACTGATACCGCTTCTTGTCGGAGAGGTCCCGCAACACCTCCTTTTTCTGTTTTGCCCCAAACTCGATCTGCTCCCCGAATACATAGAAAAGCACGCCCATACAAGAAAAAACGTTAATTGAATGGAGGAGATTTTTCTACATGGGTGCAAATCTGTAATGCAGAAACCAACTGACGATGAAGCAGCCGCGTCTTTATCTGTCATGCAGAATGCAGAGCAACAGCAAGACTAACCTATAGAAATGCAACAAAATAGCTGAGAAAAAATCCATAGCGGAAATGCAGACAAAAGCAAACCTGAGATACAAAGGAGACCGAGCCTTTATATAATGCAAGAACGTAGGTTGTAATTGTAGTTGTTCTACTAGCTGCTTGCGTTTCTAGTGTGGGCGTCGTGCTTTTCATCTGTGCTGCCAGCATACTCTCTGCCTCTCGAATAACTCCACCCCTTCCCGCTGAACCTTCGACTTGTATGACGCTCACAAAACAGAAGCAACGCGCTACGGCTGACGCTAGCACGGCCGCGCGTTCTTGGGGCAAGCACTAGGAGCAGGAGAAGCGGCGCCCCCCCGATTGCCCTAGTGCTTGGACCCGCCCAGAGAACGCGTGGGGCCGTGCTACCGGTGGCCGTAGCGACGTGCTGCCTCTTATCGCGCACGATACAAGCGACCCCAGTGTTTTCAGGCACACTTCTAGGCGGCCCTCCAAAATTCCCGCCTGTCCCATATGCAAGAAGACGCAACTAGGGGGGCTGGTGGTGCAGTTTCGTTTTCAATTCTACTTCTTGTTGCTGTTGATCTGCGTCATTTCGGGAGTAAGAGTAATATCTACTGCAGCTTCATCATCCAGAAGCTGAAGTGGCCACCACCTGAAAAGTAACTGACTGGCTCTTGTTCTTTATCTTTATGTATGGAGGAAGCTTCTCATGTGCTACGACTCGAGGCATCCTGATACAACGACGTGGTGCCCTCTGGCATTGCGTAAGCTCTGCGAGATGACGCACAGGAAAAAGAAAGAGCGAAGTCCCCAAGGCCCCCCTTTGTCTTCACTCCATAGTCGGGAAAGGAGAGGTGGTTTAAATTTTGCATGCTGTTTTCGATCAACAAGTCGTCGATGATTTTCATTTTTGACATAGTCACAATATAAATATTCAAGCTGTGTTAGTACAACAATTTTACAACTTATTTACGAGGATTCTCGCGAGACTACAACGCTAGTACTGAGAGGAGCCTACTTATAATTGCTACTATCGAGAGAGTCAAAATGAGAGGAGCGTACTGATAATATTAATAATTGCTACTCATTATAACAAATCACAACTTTCAAGCTGTACGTTGTTGAGACAACTCCCGCCGATTCTTTGTTATTGTTGCTCGGGATACTACTGCGGATTGGAAATGGGAGAGCACTCCAGAAGCTGTAGACAAGTGTCTTCTTTTCGATATGCCCCGTGCCGATCTGGATCCGACCGCGACCACCACCGCTCATATCGCTCAACGAATCTAGTGCGGATTATGATTGTTTGCCCGGTTTTGATTCTAGTACCGATCATGATCCGACCGCGACGACCGCCGCTCTTATTGCCCAACGAATCTAGTGCGAATTATGATTTTTTGCCGACAAATTTTTACCGACGATGATTGCTTACCAGGAACTAAACGACCCTACGGCCAATCCCGACCACCGATCATGCTTGTTAGTAGAGAACAACGCGACAGAGCGGCGCATGATGAAGCCGCCTGGTTTGACGCCACGGTCGAAGATGCATCTGCACGACCGGCTGAAGATTTCGGACGACCTCAAGTCCCAATATAGCTTTGATGTAGTTGTCGCGCAGTTACTTTTCAATTTCGGTACTAGAAGGCGCTAGTGCTTCTGCTTCTAAATCAAATTACAGGTCGGCACATTGTCAGACTCAACAAACTGACTCTACCAAGTAAGAAGAAGGAAGGAGCTCTGGTGTACATGCGTTCTGAAACGCTCGAACTTACCAAAAATATTGGAAAAGGTGGGCTATGCTGTGGAGGATATGGTACTTAGCAAAAATTGTGGTCGGATGGGGTACTTAGCAAAAAATAAAGTAAGACGGGCCACACGACGACTGCGGCTCAACAATTTTTCGGATCCGCGCCGCATTGTAGTCCGCCCGGTTTTCGCGAGCGTTCTATCACGCAGCCACAAGGAACGTCGAGGGCACAGCATTGGTCGAAAGGAGGCGAGTTGTGGACGGCTATCATTGGAAAAAAGCATCACAAATGCCTTGCCTGTGGAAGACCAATTTGGACATCCAGGGCACTTGCGCCTGGTCCCGAGAGGTGGTTGTAGATCCTAGATTCCTTTCAGATGCAGACGCAGCTGCAGCAGATGAAGTGCCTTATTTTGTGCATGCGCAGGCAGCTTCTGTGCCTTTTTTTTAGCTTCCGACCGACGCCAAGAAGCTGGAAAAGCAGCTTCTTCCGATGCAAAGTGGGACTTTTTACGATGCAAAATGGTCTTCCTTTGGTGAGCATTTGTGGCGTTTTTCGACAATGACACCACTGTTGCCGCTGCGGTTCAGGCCGCCCAAATCAGCAAGAAGTTCTTTGTCGGGCTCCGGAAGTCTATGATTTGCAATACAGCTTTTGTTCGGAGCTGGATATTTTCACTTCGTAGCGGGGGAGTGGGCATCCCAAATATCTCATTTTTGCATCACTTATAGACACCCACAAGCACAAGATGAAGCCTCTTTTTGTATTCGTGAAGGCGTCGATCGACCCTACTTTACATGCCAGAGGCACACAGCATGCACGTGCGCGACTGTGTAGAAGAAGTGAATGCTCGTCAAACTACTTGTAGAACCTGGCTCCGAATAAAAGCTACTTTATTGCAAATCATAGAGCGAAAAAATGATCTCCGTTTCCCATACTCGCTTTCAGGAGCAGCTGCAAGTATCAAATGAAAAAATGTCTGGGTCTGGAAAATTCCGGAATTTGTCATGCACATTTTGCATGAGTCGGGATATCTGTGATGCATGCCCTGGCATCACAAATTTTTTGTGGGCTTCTTGATGCCTAGTTCGCATTACAAATGCCCTCTCCCCGAAGCAAAAAATAGATTCATTTTGCTGCTCATGCAACACAGATTTCTTTGGAATCCAAACGCAGCATCACAAGTTGCATTTTTCCAGACCCAGACATTTTTACATTTGATAGCAAGAACATGATCTCCATTTCCCACACGCGCTTCCCGGAGCAGCCTGGTGTGTC
>JACKZZ010013863.1_pt1 | contig 11236 bp, 9 predicted proteins | sample 8027871 | NCBI WGS metagenome assembly JACKZZ01 (sample SAMN15724774, study PRJNA655200) | protist metagenome | isolation source: fluorescence activated cell sorting (FACS) single amplified genomes of... | place: USA: West Boothbay Harbor, Gulf of Maine | collected 2000-07-19
TCAAAATAACTGTGTACCGTGTGTATTCTACTCCGGCGGATGGCATCACCATACCGATAGCAGTTTCGTTCAACCCAACCTTCACGGGCTTCCCGTCCCTCACCAATGGAAAAACAAAAAAAAAACGTACTTTGAGGAATGAAATTAATGCAGATTTTTGTTTTTTTTGTTTTTGGTGAATGAATGAACAATTGTTTAAAATCATCCTGACCCCTTCCGCAGCGGGGCAATTAACCGGATACCAAAGGACCTGAAGCCGATAAGCACATCCACCACAACACGCGGCTTACAAGGAAATGCCAACCGGAAGCCAGAGGCTCCCGTGAAAGCGCCAACATAAGATCAGCCCATATGCCCGATCCACACAACACACTACTCGGCCAAAACCCCGCGCGGACACAACCATACGACGACTAGTCAGTCCCCGCTGTCAGAAAATTCCAAATCGCAACAACAAAATAAAACAAAAAGATCAAAACGAGTCCAATGGTTTTACTCAATTTCCCGACATTGGCCTCAAAAATCGAATTGGGATTTGGCAAAATTCCCACGGCGTCATAATACGTCTTTTGAATGATGAATATGAAAACCAACCGAATGATTGGAATTTGCGCGAATGAATCGATTGAATTGGTACGGTAACGCTGCCGAGAGGACATTGTAATCTGAACAACACATCATCATACCTCCCAACGCCATGCAATGCCCGCGTATGGCAAACACGACTGGTTTCGGAAACTTGAACAAAACTTCCAACCTTAAATTTATCAAAATTTATGCAACATGCTTTTTTCAATTAATTAATTATTATCAAATTGAAAATCTATTGAACGTCGAATGCAGCTTTCATTCAATGATTCATTTAAACATTTTTTACACAAACACACTAATGTCATGTACCAACTCAACATTAAACAATGCCAAATTTAAATATAAAAGAATGGAATAATTAATTCAAACATTCTAATTATCAATAAAAAAAATTAATTGACACAAAAAACGTTGACAAAAAAAACGAAAATACTCTCATCAAAAATTCAAAAGTGAATGACCCGATGCAAAAGTCTTCAGAACGTGTTCTGGAAATTTTCAAAAAAACTCAAAGCCACGATTCCTCATTAGATCAAACTGCACAATACCTTTAAATACTTTGTGAAAATTTGGTCTGAGGAAATCTGAAGAGAAAAAGCGCTGACAAAAACGAACTGATTATTAAATTAATTATTTAATTGTTACATATCGAAACCTGCACAAGTCAAAGCCCCGACTTGGGACGACCGCATGATCTTGAGATCGAACCCCGCAGAGAAAAATTTCTCACTGCCGGTCATAACGACAGCGCTGACCTGATCCCAAGTAATTATAAATGAAAACCAAAAATACTACAAATAATTATTTGAAGGATTAATATCTTGTGTTAATCCAGATTAAATGATCCAATGATTTATGCAGTTTGCCCAAGGGCCGTTCCCATACTATGAGAGTATTGGGGGCGTGCATTTTTTTTGTGATTGTCTTCGTTCGTTCATTTGAGTGTAGCCTGCCTCATCGCGGTATTTTGTGCTAGATGAGAAGGCTCGTCCCTTACATCAATTTGTAGATGTGAGTGCTGACGTTAAACGATGAAACAAAAACAAATTACATCATCATCGTGCGCGCACTGGTCCATGGCGGCGCGTAAATTTGCGACGGCGTCGAAATCAAAAGAGTTCACCTTCCCATCTTGAAATTGGATTTCGGCTATGGTCACGTTCACACTTCTCTTGCCTTTCGGCACCTCCTTAGTGAGCTTACGGGAATTGATTTGCATCGGCATGTTGAATAGAAAAAAACTAACAAATCAATAATTATTATCAATGATCTTAACGAAAATTGAAAAAATGTTTACAATGACTCGAAAATCATTTTATTGAATACAACCACGAATTGACTCATTGAGAAAAATATTAACGTCAATTAACAAAATGCCGAACCGAACCTGACTGCAAGGAACCGCTTCAACCTTTTTTTATTATTTCAAAAAAAAAAGACTGATATTTGGTATGAACGCTTACCCACATAGCGAAAATCATTATTACAACAACGTGCCACAAAACACAGAGAAATCAGAGACGAGAGAAACCCATCCCAGATTCACACATCCCACTCATCACATACCCAAACAAACAATAATTGTTTGATTGAGGAATGATAATTAATTAAAATAATTAATTAATTACTTTTGTGAAATGTATTTACAATAAAAACAAATTGAAAAAATTGAAAAATGAAATTCAATTTTTCATTTTTTCAATTTTCACACCTGTGGGTAAGCCCTAATACCAAACAAAAAATCTTTTCAATAAAAACAAAACAAAACTCAACCACATCAAATTAAACACAGAAAAACAAAGCAAAACACACAATTATGAATGGAAAACACTAACGTTGAAAAAAACGACCAACATTGAAACCAAAACACCAACCACCACACCAAAATTTTCAAAAATCTGTGCATGCCGCTTTGTGAAAAAAAGGTCGAGCGAGATTCTAATCAATGAATCATCAAAATGAAAAACAATACACGAGAATGAAAAATAAAGTGCAACGGAGATGGTCAAGATATGACATGCCTGAATAATCATATCAAAAAATATAGAAATTAATTTTTACTATACCAATTATTAAGGGATTCTCAACCGACTATATAAACACTAAAATAGCGATCTCTAATCAAACAAAAAATAGGCGCGAAAAAAAGATACGCAATTCTTCAATTGATGTGAGAACAATGGGACATCTTATAATATTTATTGAATTATTGGAATTGTTTGGAAACGCATTGTTCTTTTCGCTATGCCGACCTCTGTCCAAAACCGCACAACGACCATGATTTATATTAAACAGTATGCTATAATTAATTAATCACCATGATTGATTAATTATTTGATTTGAAATATTAATATAAATATAAATATTATATGATTGATAGTATTCAGTTGAATGTACATGATACGATTTTCATGTATTGAGATAATTGAAAAAAAAATGTTTGGTATTAGGGCTTACCCACATGTGTGAAAAGTTGAAAAAATGAAAATTTTGGATGAAAGTATCCAGAATGCCCTCCGGGGAATATGTAAACATCCGAAACTCGAAAGAGTGGACCGAAAATTGACTTAAATTGATCTGAAAAATAAAAATTTGAAATAAAATTTGAAATTTGATTGAATTAAAGTGAATTAACTTTCCGCCCTTAATGAATTAAGAATGGGCTTACTAAATTTGAAATAATGAATAATTAATTAAACACCCATGAATTCGTTTCAAAGCTGCCCGATGTTGCTGGGCCCACGTCGGGAGGAACGGCCACGAGGCGCCCGCCCACCAACAGGGCCGCCGCCTCCTCTGGACTCGGGTCGTCCACTACCACCACCACTGCGAGACGCCGGTCTATCTAACGATCCTCGCGACTCCGGTCGGTCGAAATCGTCCCCAAAAGCCTGACAACCCATTATAAATCATAATATTGAAAAAAGAAAATAGAAAAAATACACTACTTTCGAAAACAAAACACTACCACCACCACTGCGAGACGCGGGTCTATCCAGCGATCCCCGCGACTCCGGTCGGTCGAAATCGTCCCCAAAAGCCTAACAACCGATCACAATTTAATATATTGAATTCAAAAGAATTAGAAAAATATATATTACATCCGAAAAAACATTTTTTCTAGCTGGCTATTAATTTAGGGGCATGACAAATTGAGAGACTTGCTTTTCTAAGAAACTCAATGCTTTTTCAAGTTTTAGAATAACTTCTGAATTTAGACAGTTTGAAACAAATGGTTTTAGGGAAACGTTGTTTACAAAAAAACGACAACAGAAAACAAAAACATAAACATTGCAAAATACAATGTCAGATGATCCTTTGGGAGCCCAAATCCAATGGCTCTTTGATTCAAAAACGTTTTGCATTATAACAAAAATAGGATGAAAAAACATACGAAAAATTGAAAAATTGAAATTATAGAAAAACACATAAAGAACAATGAATATATGGTACCTTTTGAACATTGGAATTCGACGATCATTCTTGGTTTGTTGCGATGCATCGTTTTACATTGTAATTACAATGGTTTTTGGCACTTAGTTTTTGACTTTTTCAGAAAACAACTTCTTGTTTCCATGGTGCTAAAACCTTTATCTAATAACGTTTCGGACCCATAAAAAATATGTATTACCAAACGCGTACAACCTTATAAAACAATGGTTTTCGGACCGACCTTGTAATAAAAAATTTATCATTTTCAAAATATTCAATCATTGAATTTAAAGAATTTTTTTTTTTTTTGTGACAATGAGTGCAATGTAGTTGTCATTACTAGACAATAGTTTCTTGATAGAAAAACAGGAAAACACAAACCAATGTATTTTTGCTGCTTCTGTTTCTACTGTTTCTAAACAGAAACAGAAACTGTTTCCGAAACAGTTTCTGTTTCTGTTTCGGAAACAATTAATTAATGAATAGTCAATACGGGAATGTTGCTCGGAGCCAGCTGTGACTGCTGCTGCTGGCGGTGGTGCTGGTGCTGCTGCTGCTGCGACTCGCGCTCGAAATGTTCCTGACGCTCCCGCTCGTATTCAAAATCGGAAGGCAACGATCCTAACGCATCGAACATTCCAGCCAAACCCACATCGCTCGTGCGCACCTGCGCGTGTCCTTCAGCATCCGTCGTGAAATCGGTGTGAAACCTGTTCATATTGATGAAAAAACATTTTTGTAAATTGTGAAATCGGTTTGAAACACCTGTCAGTAGTGAAAAATATGTTAGTGCTGCATTTTTTGTCAACAAAAACATTGCGTGGTAAATCTCAGCATCCATCGTGAAATCGGTGTGAAAACTGTTCGTAATGAAAAAACATTTTTTTGAAATCGGTTTGAAACACCTGTCAATATTGAAAAATATGTTAGTGCTGCATTTTTGTCAACAAAAACAATGTTTTTAAAACATTGCTTGAATTATGAATATAATTTCAATGAAGTCACCGCGCGTAGCCCAAATAACAATAATTTTAAAAAATGCAAAAACGTGTGTGCGCTGTTGGTAGAATATACTCGCTCTCATCAGCGCTAGCGCCGGCTAAATACGGACTATGGCCAATATTACTAGGACTATCAGTTTCTGTGTACTCGGTTTCAGAATCTTCACTTGTCTCCGTCACATCGCCTCGGAATCGGGGGGAAGATAAGGACGTGTACTGGCTATTGGTTGTACCCAAAATCTGCTCCTGTCAACATTTTTCATCGCACACAAAAAGCAGATGAAATGATTATTAATTGATTTGATTGAAATAATTATATATAATTATTAAATATATTAATAAAGTATTGAATACAATTTCGGTAAAAGAAACTGTTTCTGTTTCTTGAGAATACAAAACAATTAGAGATGCTGAAAAAGAATCAAGACAACGTGTACTGGCTGTCAATCGTGCTTACAGCATTGTCCGATAAACATTTTTTGTCGCACACAAAAAATATATACAATTCAAAATGCATTGAAAATTTAAATCATATTATTTAATGAAATAATAAATTTAAATTTAAAATGAATGTGCGTTTTTGGGCAGGGGTAGGCATGGCGAAATATTGTAAAATACTGACTTCCAAACAATTCCAAATACACAGATGCTGTGTAGACAATACGATAAAATAAAATCACAAGAAATCAAATCAAATAAAATCATCGTCCGTTCGAGTGTAATACCTCGAGGTTTGAAAACCTCGTCAGAGCACGAGAAACAATTATGAAAAATGTTGCCTCACTCAAAACGAGCCGAAGGACATATAAGTTAAACTTAATTTCTTATGGTTTTATTTTATCGTATTGTCTACACAACATCGTTGTATTTGGAAGTCGATATGTTTAAATTTGACAATATTTCGCCATAATTAATTAATGAATGAATTAATTAATGATTTAATCGATCGATCAATCAATCACCTGAATGGTATCGGCACGTTCCATTCGTAGCTGGTCAGCGTACCACCGGTCACTGGTACCTCTCCAGACCGCTTGTAACTTTGACACCTTGCGTTCGATGTCTGGAATCTTGTGGTATCTGCATTAATTAATAATGAATTGACAAATAATGAATGACTGAAAGAATTAGCTTTTTGGGTGGTCGAGGATTCTGGTTTGCTGCTAGGAATTGGGGATGGTGCTTTTGATGCCGCCTCGTTGTTCTGCTGTTCCTTGCCAGAGCTTGATAACTACTGGGTCGCGCCTGCTCCCTTCCCACTGCTACACCGCAGTAGTGGGAAGGTGCGACCCAATAGCGACGAATCTAGGAGACCGGTTCGCTCACAACAACATCATCATCATCGACAGCAAGTTCGAGGGAATTGTACCCAGCTGACAGTTTGAGATAGGGAATTGCCCCTTAACCAAAAATATCAAGCTCTAGCAAGGAACAACAGACAACGAGGCGGCATCATCAAAAACATTGAAAAAATATTTAGCACATTTTCATATGAATTAAATTTAAATCAATTTCGATCCACTCTTTCGAGTTTCGAATGTTTACATATTCCGCGGATGGCATTCTGGATATCTTCATATTTCATTCAAAACTTTTCTTTTTTCAATAATATTAATAGACAACATATTTTTCTTATTAAATAATATGTTTTACAGTTTTTCTTTGTTTTTGAAATTTTGTGAATCCAAAATGCTATCATTGAAAAAAGAACCCAAAATCCAATCATTACAAAAGGAACATGTATATGACGAAATGTGTAGTATACTATTAAATAATTCATTCATTACTCCTCCATTGGTAGATGCCCGGATGTCGCTAACATAGCTTCGAGATACTCCTGGTGATTAGCCTGGGGAATGTCTCTCGGAGAGCTGCTGCTGTTCTGCTGCAGATGCGTCTCGCTCTGCATACGCTCCCGCTCGAGCCGGTACCTCGCCTCGTCCACCAACCACTGCGCCTCCCAAGACGCTTTTTTCGCCGCCTCACCGGCCGCGATAGCCACACGCAACGCTTCCTGCCGCGCCTCTTCAACGTGCCCTTGTTGTGTACTTTGTAATGATGATGATAGTGATGATGCTGGTATGTCTGGCTTTGGTTCCAAAATCGAAACCTGATGGACGACAGATGATCCACTACTCTTACAGTTACCACCCTCCTCATCACCAGCACTTTTTGGAATGGTTATCGTCCCGTCCGATTCATTTACACAACCTCTGTTATCATCAAAACTTTGCAGAACCTTCTGCGAAACCTCCTGGGTAATGCTAGCCGCAGAGATTCGCGCGTTGCTGACGGCGGCAGCAGATTCTCGCTCGAACCCTTCCCCCTCTGCCTTTTGGCAATCGTCGTACTCCACGTGCTGCTCCTGCTGCTGCTCTTGCTCAGCATCCACCTCATGCAATTCTTCTTGTCGTTGTTCTTGTTCTGACGACGCCGCCGTTGCGTGCTTCTGATGCTGCTGCTTTTCGCCTTCCTCAGGTGATAATAATAACGCGGATTCTGTTGCTTTATCATCATCATGATGATCATCTTTCTGCACATCGTTTGCACCATTATTGTTCTTCACATCATCAACAACACCAACAACATTTTGAAATGGTTCGTCAACAATAACAACTTCCCCCGTACTGCCGCCGCCGCTACAGGCGATACTCACGGGGACGTCATCTGTTGTATTATCACTATTATGCGACGAGCCAGCTGAAACATTAATATTATTATGATCGCTATTGCTATTTCCTGCGCCATCATCATGATTATCGCTCAAAACGGGACTTGTTGTTACCAACGCTGCTTCCTCTCCATCCTGCAATGATATGGGAGCGGCGGCGGCGTCGGCGTTAACAACATTAACTTTTTCCGGTTCGTCTTCCTCGAAATCATCGTCCTCATGATACTGCTCCTCCTCGTCATCATCATCTTCATGACGATGATGATTGTCGTGGCCGTTGTCGTCCTCGTTCTTTGCATCAACCACTTCTTCTGGTAAATCCTGCTTGTTGTTGTTGTCAGGCTCGTCAACATTGGTCCCCGGTTCCGACTGCTCCTCCTGCTCCGCCGCCGCCGCAACGTTTGTCACGGTCGTCGTCGTTGTTGTTGTCCCTGCTGTGTCCACAGGCGGGGGGGCGGGGGGCATTCGTTCTTGCTGCAATCTTTCGGGGTATGACGTGTTGTGCGCCACATGATTATTGGCGCCGTGACTTGATGACGAAGACGAACTTTGCTGTGATAATAGTAGATGCTGCTGTTTCAAACTTTCAGGCGGCACGAACGTTTGGGATCGCGGCGGATACGACGACTTAACAATTACTACCGACTCACCGACATTATTTTCGTCCGCCTCTTTAGCATATTTTTCATGAGTGCTGCTGCGACGCGAGGAACAAGAAGCCTCGGACCTCACAGGATATGGCGGCTGCTGCGACTGCGACGGCGACTGCTGTTGATTTTTGGGAAGAAGTGGCGGTGATGAAATTTTCGTCTCGCTTGGCTGCTGGTCACACACGGACGACGATGACGATGCCTGGTGTGAAAAATCGCGATCGACGACGCTGGCAGAAACGGGGTGTCCAGAACAATCACCACCACTACTACTACCACTACCATGGCCGATGTTACTTGATTCCGAAAAAACAATCTCTCCAGAAATACCGGAGGCGGCTTCATTATTATTATTATTATTATTATTTTCAACATCGACCTGGGCAATAATTTCACTGATGGCGGTTGACAAAATTTGCTCACTCTGGTGGCGTACATAATTATCGCGCTGGCGGATGTCCTCCGAATCCAACGTACAATCTTCGTGCGGAGGGGGACCATTACTATTACTACCTTCCGAATGCAACGAATGATGATGATGATGATGAGCATCGTGCGGAGGAGGACGACTGGCCTCCTCATTTCCGTCGACGTCCTGACGGACCGACGCCGCCGGAAGCGAATTGGGCTCAGCAGAAGAATTGGCTCGCATCCCTTGAGGCGCGGCAGCGGCCGCAGTCGCAGCAGAAAGGGCGCCGTCGTCGACATTGTTTTCGTGGACATCTTGAGGCAGCACGACGACGGGTGCTGGGGAGTCGTCGTCTTTTGTTGGTGACGTCAATACAATTGAATTATTGGTAGATTCTTCTGACGAGGGAATCACACTCGGGAGATTAATATCAGCATTGTTTTCCAAATCAAATGTGGCGCCATGTAGGATTTTGTCTGTGATATTGACAATGTCAGCCATATCAGGTGTACTGCTACGTTGACGACCATCGCCTTCTTGATGCTGTTGCTGATGATGATCATTCAGATCGGAATTGGCAGCACCAGCAGCAGCAACAACATCGTCGTCCTCGAAATCACTGTCATCGCCATAATCATCATCAACATCAACATCATCGTCATGAGCGTGTGCAGGCGGCGGCGGCGCCGTCTTCGTCGCAGCAGCATCAACAACAACATCATCATGATGACCTTGCGTCGTCGCAGGGTCGGACGGCACGACGTCTTGGCTCGTTTCAAAATTGATCTGCTGCTTCTGGTCTTCCACGCGACGCACCTCATTGCCATCGTCGACACGACGATGACTGCTGCCTTCGGGAGTGGGCAATTCTGATTCTTCTTCCTCTTCCTCGTCGTCGTCAAACGCAAACTCCTCATCTGCTGCTGCCACCCCTCCTGCCACACCAATTTTCAAAAAAGAAAAAATTCAATTGTGAAAAACTGTTGAACACCTTCACAATGGAAACAATGTTGCTTTTAGACACTTTGAGAAAACAAAATAATTATGTGATTTTGTGAGAATTTTTCAATAATCAATGCAATATAACAAGGTTCTCCCAAAATGTTTCCAAATTTGTTTTTCTCGTCACTGCCGTCAAACGCAAACTCCTCATCTGCTGCTGCCGCCCCGCCTGCCACACCAATTTTCAAAAATGAAACAATTTGCAATCGTGAAAAATGTTGAACACATCCACAATTAGAAACAACATTGATTTTTTGAGACTGATCATATTGAGAAAACAAAATTACAAAATATGTGATTTCAAAATTTGTGAGCGAATTGAATTTCAATAATCAATGCAATAAAACAAAATTCGCCCAACGTGTTTCCAAATTTGATTTTCATTTTTATTTTAATCTTGAAACGGTTTTGTTATAATTGTTAGGATATGTTATTATTCGAGAAAACAAATGTTTCTGAGAACATTTTCTTTTTAATAATTATTTTGATGAAAATGTTTTTGTCCTAATTGTTAGGATGTTATTATCTGAGAAAACAGCTGTTTCTCAAAGGAACAAATATTTCCTTGATAATTTTATAAAACTGTTTTGTCATAATTAATTGTCATGGTCTGTGATAATTCAAGTGAAAAGATGAGCACCACCATGCACCGCCACCGCCGCTTTCTCCGTCTTGATCACGACGTCACCAACCGGTTTGTTAGAATCCATGATATTCACAGGGACGACGTCAACTTTATTTTCGACGGCTTCCTGCTCAAGAATTTCCAACCCAGTCTTCTTCTGCATCGGTTGTTGTTGGTGCTGATCATCTTGCGATGAGGACGAAGCAACACCAGCGAAATCCGTTCCGGGAGGCGGGGAGGCGATCTCTTTCTCCTGCTTGTCGTCAACAAGTAGTCCCTCTTCATTATGTCGAGCGGCGGCAGCACTGGCAGCAACGGCTTCTGCTTTTTTTTCCTCCTCCGCAATTCGTTTCTTCTTTTCAGCCGCTGCTGCTTGCTCGGAAGCTAAGAATTCAGCCTCTGCTTTCAGTCGCCACGCACGCTGCTCTGCCACCTCCCTCAGCTCTTTCTCCTCTTCCGTTTCCGCCACAGCAACGCCACCATATTCTTGACCATTATTATTATTATTATTATTGTTATTATTATTTTGTTCAGATTGCGGCGATTTTTCCGATTGCACTGCGGTCATCTCGAAGGAGGATGATGATGATGCCGCGGCGGCGGCGGCGCCAACGCCTGAAGCAATTGTTGCATCAGGAGGAGGAGGAGGAATGTGATTCATTTTCTCAAGTGTGGGGAGATGGTCGCTGCTGCCCGTTTCAAAACAACTTCGGGAGGATGATGATGAACAACCCAAGGGCGGCTGTTGCGGCGGCGGCGTAGTGCTGGCAATAATAATTTCGACAGCAGAAGCTGACTCTTGCGGAAGATTGTTGACCAAATTGTTGCTGTCGGCTGCTTCTTGCTCTTCACTGG
>JACKZZ010015137.1_pt1 | contig 11236 bp, 7 predicted proteins | sample 8027871 | NCBI WGS metagenome assembly JACKZZ01 (sample SAMN15724774, study PRJNA655200) | protist metagenome | isolation source: fluorescence activated cell sorting (FACS) single amplified genomes of... | place: USA: West Boothbay Harbor, Gulf of Maine | collected 2000-07-19
CTGATTTCGATGTAAATTTGCCGATTAAGAGCACGGCACGTATATTATAAATTTCTAAAACCAGCTCGATTTGGAATTGCCGATTAAGAACACGGCTTGTATAAAGTTTTAAAAGGACTGATTTCGATGTAAATTTGCCGACTAAGAACACGGATTCTCCTCCTAGAGTCGACTTATACGCTACTACTACCGGTAGAAGGCCTGGGAGTAGCGTCGGCAATCGGAGCAAGTCGAGAACGACGAGCTGCAAAGCAAATGAGAGAGGCGGTAAACGGAAAACCGAATACCATGACATGCCACTCAGGACCCCCGGAACCCTGATCCTGGTTCTCATTGAGCGCAGGCCGGTCGGATGGGATACCACTCGGCATCGCATCGCTTCGTCGTGCCTCCCAAGCTGCTGTCGGATCCGGGAGTCCCATCAAGTCCCTCCCCGCCGGCTGCTTGATCGCCATGACTCCGTAGTGTTACCGAGCGTCGACCACGAAGCAACACGAGTGGAACGCAGAGTCAACCAGAGCTATCACCCAGCTAGACGCCAGTGTGCATTCCCCAGAAGATACCGCGAATCCCTCACGAAGCAACACGGAAGTACACCTAGATGGCACTACATAGTACACTTTCGTAATTTGCCCCGACCGGGCTGCAGCGAGACAACACCCACCGACCTGGATGGTTTCTCTCTCTTTCTCCCACTTTCCATCCTGCATCGTCGGCGCTTTTAACGCGTGAGGAACGCACCCCTCCAGCTCCAGGTCCCATTTCAGGCGGAAGATGCTGATACCATCATTGGACCTATACGTATGTGCATCCATCCCATTTAGATTGCGGAGCTTCGTGGGTATTCCGCCTGCAGACTTATAGCCCCCAGACGTCCGTCTCCCATCGGGCAAGGTGTACATGCTGCCTTGATGGGGCAAGCACGTTCACGCGACGATTTTTTACGTCCTAAGGCCTCTGTTGTGAAAGCTCCATTGAAGGAGGCTGACGCAATGAGCACCCTCGGAACGGTATGGATTGTGGATGCTGTCCCAAATTCTCTTTGCCTCCGCCGTCTCATCATCCTCTCGCTCTTTGCGGCTGTTGTTCTGCTGGCCCTGCTCTGTCACTTTCTTTTTGATCCCGTCGCAATGCCGCATCCCCCTCGGACTTTCGCTCTCCCTTCTTTGCCAGATCAGCGTGTCTTTCTGTTCTCCGCTCCATCCCTGTCCCCTGGCAGACGAAACGAGTAGGACACATCAATGCTGGAAGAGAATATTGAAAATATATTGAGAACAAGTGTTTCCGATGCTAGACTCCATGCGATTTCTTCGCAATACTCCACGCGACTTCCAACTTTACGTTTTGCAGATACGCACTCTACTTCCTACGTTTGTCAAGCATTAGAATTCTCATAAAGCCTGCTCAAAGTTTTCCGCTATCGCTGCCGCCTCATCCTCATCCAGATACCGATCATCCATCACTAGACCGGCATTCGACACTCCCATGTCTATCTCCACTTCCTTAGCTTTACCTTTCATGGCATCCATTCCCTCCAGACCTTCGCGGAGGGCATATCGATGGCCTCCCTTCTGGATCGAGTTGAAGAATCTCAGCAGATCCTCATCGAATTTCCTAATGAGGCTTCTCACTTCCGCCTCAGAGATTTTACTTTTGCCTAGATGCTTCCGGCGCTTGCTTCTGAACGTTTTGCAGACGGTAATTTTTTGCATCGTGCTGCTGTGCATTGCCGACCCCAGGTCGCCATCGTACACTCCGTCCGCTGTAGTGCACTCGCATTCTTTACAACAATCTACATTCAGCCACATCTTTAGGAACCCCGAAGCGCAACATCCGTTCATATGTGGAGGGAGCTTTCTCCATGGCAGCTCCTCAGCCTCCGCGTGTAGCTTCTTCGTGAAGCGCGCCGGCTCCCATTCATCTGAAAGCTTCGTTGTCGCCTTAGCCGCCATACGATGAGCTTCGGCATGCGGTCCTTCCGATGAAGGGAAATAGGCTATAGTTGTGCGAACTCGATGATTCTCCCAGAGCCGCACGATGTTCCAGACCAGCCGCGCGATTATAATTGGCGACGCAAAGAATGAGAGATTTTTCCGTATCAACTTAATCGCTGTTCCGTTATCCGGATGTATATGCACGCTTTTCCCCTTCCACGTACCCTCTGTCGCGGCTGCTAGAAGACTCGCTGTGGCCTTCTCTATAGCAATTAGACATGCGTATACCGGCTCGCACTCTTGTACGGTCCCTGCAACGCTGAAAATCTTGTCCTCAGCTTCCCAGCTGCTACTGATTTCGATGTAAATTTGCCGACTAAGAACACGGCACGTAGAAAAGATTTACATAGACTTCGATTGATTACGATTGCCGATCAAGAACACGGCGGCGTACAGGTTTACAAAGCCTGATTGTGATATAAAAGTGTCGATCAAGAGCACGGATCTTCTAACTATAGATTAAAACAACATTTGTTCATTGGTTTATCAGGCTCTTCGGCGGGTCACGTCAGAAATTACTTTCACTTTCTTCTTCAACGCGCGGAATGTCAACTGAGATGCTCCACTTTTGAGAGGCCCATGCGACAAACTTTCGTTTCAGATCTTCCTCTGCGTCTATCCGAGACAGCAGGGAAATGACATCGTCTACTGCTGCCTTGGGCTCTTTATTTCCTTCCGCTAGAGGCACAGGAATGAGGGCCACGCGTGTCTCTGCACTGCGAGCCATGAGGGATGTGAATACGGTGTCAGTGCGCCCCCGTCCAATTTTGCCCTTGGAGCATAAACGAGAACTGGCTGCTGCCAGTCCATCTAAAAAAGATCGACCGGCTGCATCATCTTCATCTTTCTGCCAACCTCTGTGGACAACACCGTGTTTATCGTCAGAGGCAGTGGCTACGAAGGCGAGAATTTTCCTCTCGTCCGATTTCGTCCCCGGAAATATCCAATTTCCAGACGTCTTTCTTAAGTGTGAGACACAAATAGCTTCTCTTCTTGGGTTTTTCTTCAAGGCATCCATGTAGTTCCGATACTCCTCCCCGAAAAGCGAGACTCCTGGTCCAGGCAAAACCAACTCAAGCTTTTTCGTCTCGTGAAAAGACCTCCATAAGTTGATAACCATGATGTTAGGAAGTTCAACCAATTTCTGCATCCACTCCGTTGAAACCATATCTGAGAATTCGGTGTTTGGACGCATGGATGCACTTTGATACTGATCACAGACTCCTGGACTATGTCAATGGCAACGTTGCGACTCGTAAACAATCTCTGATGCTTATGCGTATGATATTCGTAGTCTATGTACCTAGGCCTGAACGAAACCGAAATAGCTGTGTCTCGAAAAAACGAAAGAAAGAGATACAACAACGCAAAATGCCAATCTGTTAATATACCGCAGACTGATCGAAACTGTCCTCGGGTGGCCTCGTAGGTTGCGCTCAAATTGCTGGAGACAGGAGTATCCGTGTGAAATTCTCGAACAACTTTGTCAGCTGTACGAAAAATCCACGGCAACATGTTCACGACTACAAGAAATGTTTTCGTGAGCTCGTCCCAAACAACGCCTACGCGTGGTTCACCTTCTTTGACGCCGCCAACAGCTGCCAACTCCGGTGTGCCGTGTTCGGGTCCTCCACCAAACAGCTCCTGCACCAGCCGTTTCAACGAAGTATCAGACAAAAAAGATCCAACGCTGCGATGCAACTTCTCTGTGGTAGGATCGAAGGCAAGATCGTTTCGTGGCTTGCGAGCTTCAGATTCGTCAAGCGCATCGCCGAATGGAGCATATCCTTCCTCATCCAATGAGTCAATTATCTGATGTCCACGTTGGCTCTCGTAGTCGAGTGTCATTTTCGTAAAAATGCGAGGTGCTGGTTCCTCTGCGGTCTCGTGATGATCTGAGTGAGCACGTCCGTGTACTGCCGTAATGAGGACGGGGATCCCGACCAGAACGGTTCGCGAAACTGGTGTCATGTTTCGTCTGTGTGGAGGCTAGCGTTTTTGTCAGTACGAGCTGGCACAGCAAAAAAATACACTGCAAAGATAATCAATGTTGCAGGGTTCGCTTGATGTAATTCTCACTTCTAACCCTGCTGCAGGACTTAGTTTCCTCTAAACAATTATCGATTGATGTATTTCCGAATATAATGACGTAAAAATCCTTCTTCTCTAAATAACACTCTGACTTTGTTTTCTACGTTGACTCTAATACAGCTCAGTTAACAAAAACAAAAGTTTCTCTTCATAAAAATATTGGTTTGTAGAAAATACGTGTTCTGTAAACGAGGATCTTATAATGAATCGAAATTCATCCTGCGCAAAAATAAATCGATGAAGAAAGATACTAATCGCATAATCGTGTGCCTGTAAGAGCGAATGCTACGATGAATACAAACAAAAAATCCTATGACCAAAATTTAAAATTTGAATGGAAGATATTTTGAACGAAAATTTTTGTGTAAAGAATCAAATTCGAGAGAAAAGAATTTTAGATGTGAAATTTTGTTGACAATGTGAGAACGGAAGGATGTAGTTATGGACAATCGATCAGAATTCAAAAGGAAATTTTGGGGAAATCAATGAAGGATGAGGATGACACAGTTATTTTGGATGATCGATGAGAGCGATTCTGTTTTTCATAGGATGGAAGAAGAAACTCTTGCTAAGACTTTTTTTGCGAGAACGAGAGTAGCAGGATATAAGATACCGTTCTTCGAATTTCTAGGTTTTCAAATTTACAGAAAAATCGAGCTTTCCCGCAAAACACGTTTTCCTGGAACTACGCAATTTTGGAAAAATGAACAGCACTCCACGTGCGTACGCAGAGATAACTCATTTCTCGCAAAACACGTTTTCCTGGCGCTAGTCAATTTTGGAAAAATGAACAGCACCCTATGGCCATACGCAGAGAAAACTCAATTCGTTTTTTGTTGGCTGCTGCTAGAGAGAGATGCACCAAAACGATTTAGTCTCCTGTGTCAATGCACACGAAAATCTACTTTGCCACTAGTCTACAACAACCATAACTATTCGGCGCGCTTTGGAGCGATCTCAGACTCCCTCGGAATTCATGCAACGCGCTTGACGCCTGTGTTTTGATCGATCATCTGATAGCAATTTTTCAGCAAGCTTTGGCCACACTGACAGACCCAACATGAGAATCGCGCTCTCCACCCCGAGTCAAACAGAATGAAACGTCTGGAAAATATCGCGAACCCAATCGTGACAGCAAGAACACTACTTTTTTAGATCTCTTTCACAAAACGCCAGAACGATCAACAGGGGTTTCACAGTCTCCAAGGAAATCAACAGGGTGCGTATTTCATCTACTTGATCTAATATTTACAGGTTGTAGTACTGACGGCTACCAACTTTCTTTTGCGTTTAAAAAACTTAGTGAAGACCATTCGAGTCGCTGACGTGAGATGCCTGCTATCATCCTTTCCTCCTGCAGATTACATCTCTGTCCATGAACGTCTAAACCGGGCGCTTTCCGGTATGCAGGATGAACGTGTCAAAACTGCCTTCTCATTTGGTGTGGACACGTAGATACCGCCATCTCATCTGGTATCTGCATGCACACACCACCGTCCAAGTCGCAAACACCTCAGGTTAATCTTCTCGACTCGAATCCAGAGCTCCACTTTTTCATTTCGCTTTGGCAGTACGATAAAGGCAGGATAGAGCACATCAGTCAGTCTTCTTCTACAATACAATTCAACAGACAATGCTCGGAAGTAAAGAGCGGTCGGAAGTGCTCACGTCAGATCTAGTTCTTGTCATTTATGGTTTCATCGGCTACTAATAACTCGCATAGAAAAATTTTCGTTTGTCATCGACGCTTAGAAAGTTTCAAGTAAGATAAAGAACAGTGTCGTACCTCTCGATACAGACGCTTAGAATATAGTCGATGACGAACGCGCGATGTCTATATAAAAGTTGTGAACGCAACTGTCCTATTTTTGTGCCAGAAAATTGACTTCGATATAAATTGCCGATCAAGAACGCGGCATGTGTACAAGTTTCTAGAGCTATCTCGACATAAAATAGCCGATAAAGAACACGGCGCATATTCAGCTTTACAGAGAGAGATGTCGATAGATATTTGCCGATGAAGAGCACGGCATCTTTGTAAATCTCTACAGCCAACTTGTTTTAACATTTCCGATGAAGAATACGGCCGTACATAAAGTTTTACAGAAAGAGATGTCGATATAAAATTGGAATTGCCAATCAAGAACGCGGCATATGCAAGTTTTTAGATCTAACTCGATTTGATTGCCGATAAAAAACCACCACCACGGCGCGTATATAATGAGTTTTGCCGATCAAGAACACGGCATGTATAAAATTTTCTTGTGGATTGCGATATGAAATTGCTGTATCGTGTTTCGTCTCATCCAATGAACCACTAACATCATCTGGCATTGTCTGTGCCACTCTGTCCAGATCGGGTCTCCTGGCCACCACTTAAAGAAGGGTCCAATACAAAATCATGTCCACATCACGTATCATAAGATTTGGTTTCCTCAAGGAAACACTAGTGCTACCGGATCGTTGTCGTTAGTTTCCAGAGGAGCTACGCTGACATGATTCACGAGGGATGGAGTCATGTTCACGGTTTTGAGGCCCGCCTTGCACTCCGCCGCAATGAAAAGAGTCTCATACAACGATTTGGACTTTGCTCAATTGCTTGTGCTTCGTCTTCGGCATTGTCCTCTTTTGAAAAAGACCAGATATCATTGGATGCCTCTTGGGCTTCGGAAACGGCTTTCTCTTCTTGTGACGACTCTGTCCCGCCCTCTTCTCGCTTGGATGCCTCCTGCTCCTGAGGAAAACTCACGCAAGGACCGCTCAGGTATGTGAGAGCGTCCTCTGCCGATATCCTGTTCCGTTCGCCCGTCAGCAATCGCGGGATCAACGATAGGAGCTTCGCCCTTGCCAGCTCGTCATCCAGCATTGTCACGCTAGTACGTTTGAGATTGAGCACCTGGTCCAAGCCGTTGGTTATTTCAGCTTGTACCCGAGTCTTGTCCGATCTTTTGGTGATCTCCTCGTCCGCCGGCTCGAAATATCGTGATTTTGTCAGATACTCGTTCCTCAGATGTACCATATGTGCGAAATCATAGTCATAGGTAGCTGTGAGTGATGAAGAAAGCCCTCTGACTAGCTTTCGTTGCTTCGCTTCAAAATCGTCATGCAGTTTCTCCAAGCCGTTTGTCTCGGCCCCGAAAGGCAGATGGTTGTAGAGCACTTCAAAGACTAAGATGCCGACACTCCAGAGATCCGCTTGGAAACCATTGTAGGAGCGGTCCCTGGCACTGGCACGGATTACCTCCCATGACCTGTAGCCACGAGTGCCAACAACCTCGTCACGAAGCCGGGCGTCCTTGGCACAGAAACGCGCTGTCCCGAAATCACCGAGTTTGAAAGTCCATTGTGCCGGATTCTTTTTATTGTTATCGCCATTCAGCATGATGAAGATGTTCTCAAGTTTTATGTCGAGATAAACCATACCCAAGCTGTGCAAATACGCGACAGCTGCGAGAATGTGCTGGATGAGCTGAAGCTTTGTTTCGATATTCATGGACGCCAACGAACTAGATCGCACCTCGCCGCCATCGCAATATTCTATGACGAGATATTTTTCTTGTCCACAATAACTTGAACCATGATTATGCAATATCACAGTGTTGCTGTTCGAGGCCTCTTTGCCGGTACTGGCCTTTTCGTGAGCTTTAATCTCCCTAGTCGCTAAATTTTGTTCCGTTTTAGTCTTACTGGCGAGTATCTTAATCGCAACGCTGTCCTCGTTTTCGTCTTTGGCCCTGTATACCAGCCCTGTAGCCCCGTAGCCAATCAGCTCTTCCAGCATGTAATACTTCGCCGGATAAGAAAAAGAGCGGCAATCCCATTCGAAGGACGGGTCGTAGACTGTGAGTCTTCTGTCCTCCTCTGTCCCCCTGGCTCTGTTGTACGCTGTCAAGACACGTCCCTTATCGCTAGCAGAAACGAGCTTCTCCCACTTTCGAGGTAGTACTGTTACCGGCACCTTAACCTCTGAGGCACTCGCTGCGTTAGTACAAGATGTAAACATCGCATATCCTCGCTGCTTGGAGTGGTGAAGAAGCGCGAAAATGGAGAGAAGCCGACCAACCGCCTTGATGATCGGATACGAAGGTGCTTTGATATCGCCGCTCATTGCTGCGGTCAGGTAGTTGCGGCAAGAGACGAACCGCAGCTTGCTGCGCTTGGCGGATGCGGACGACGCAATGACTGTCATGTTGTTGCTCATCTTCATCGGTGAGGCGACGCTGATGGAGGCAGATGAATACTTTTGTGGACGACAATATTGTTTCAGCACTTTCTTTATTATCCTTCTTTTTTGCGAACTGTAGTTGCTCTTTACTTTTGCGAGGATTGCTTCTTCTCGATCTCGGCCATGGATATTTCTATTAAAAATTCTGTCCAGACACTGATCTTTCTTCTCCGATATACCACTCAAAAATAACTCGTGTGTTGTACTGTAATGTAAACAGCCTTCTTTCTAAATACAACTCTGACTCTATATTTTGTACTTCAACTACAACTAAGACTAGCTCTAACTTGACATTTATCAACAGAAATTATCTCTTTGTACGAATGAGAATCACAATAGATACGACTACTTGATTTTTGTAAAAGCCAGACCTCGACGAATCGAATGTCAAACTGCGCAAGGATATGTCAATTATGAGGAAAAGCATTAATGATAACATCGACATAGTCGTGATTTGTGAAGGCACTACACTTCTAATCACAATCAAAATTCAAGTTTGAGACGACAAAATGATAATCATATTTTTGGAGGATGCGTAGTACGAACATGTGACATTTCCTTATAACTGAACAAATGAGAGAGTCGGGATCTCGGTGACATTTTGCAGAGTGAATTTCTGTGAGAACGAAACGTGAAAAATCGATGTGAATGAACAAACACGGAACGAATTGCAATTTTGCAATGATCTGTAAATTTGAATGGGTGAACTGAATTTTCATTTTGCGGAGTCTATCTTGCCATGCTGCCAATTGCAACCTGAACGATTTTCATTTTGATGCATGTTGATGTGGTACAGCATAAGCAGAATTTTCTTGAACAAGAAAAAAAATGGATCCATTTCTTACTGACAGACGGACTGATTTTTGCGAGGAACAATTTGGTGAAACAGAATAAACGTCTGGAAAAACTCGTGGAACAACGAAACCAGTTGTGACAGCAAGAACACGACATCAAATACACCCACTAACCGCTCGCTAGACGCAACAACGATACGCTTCTTTAGATTTTACCAAACACCGGAACGATCAACAGGGGATTCACAGTCTCCAAGGAAATCAACAGGGATTCGTATTTCATCTACTCGATCTAATATTTACAGGTTGTACTGACGGCTGCCAACTTTCTTCTGCGTAGTTTAAAAAAATTAGTGAAGACCATTTGAGTCGCTGACGGGAGATGCTTGCTATCATCCTTTCCTCCTGGAGATTACATCTCTGTCCATGGACTTCTAAACCTGGACCTTTCCGATTATGCAGGATGGACGTGTCAATACCGCCTTCTCATTTGGTGTGGACACGCAGATACCGCCATCTCATCTGATATCTCTTTGCACACACCATCATCCACTTCGCAAAAACCTCAGGTTAATCTTCTCGACTCGAATCCAGAGCTCCACTTTTTCACTTCGCTGTGGCAGTGCGAAACAGCCAGGAGAGATGACATCAGTCAGCCTTGTTCTACAGTACAGTTCAACAGACAATGCTCGGAAGTGCAGAGCGGTCGAAAGTGCTCACGTCAGATCTAGTTCTTGTCATTTGTAGTTTCATCGGATGCTAATGACTCGCATATAAAAATTTTCCTTTTTCATCGACGCGATAGAAAGTTTCAAGTAAGATAGTAGATCAGCGTCGTACCGTTCGATACAGACGCTTAGAATATTGTATAGTCGACAATAAGTGCGCGATGTCTATAAAGTTCTGGAGCCAATCGGATATCCTCTCTCTTTTTTTGCGCCAGAAAACTGACTTCGATATAGATTGCCCATAAAGAACACGGCCACGGTTTGTGTAAAAGTTTGTTAGAAATAGAAAGATTGATCTCGATATAGAATTGCCGATCAAAAGCACGGCTTGTAGAGACTGTGATGTAATAGAATTGCCGATCAAGAGCACGGCTTGTAGAGACTGTGATGTATAATTTCCGATGAAAAACCAGTTGCGTAGATAAGTTTCATAAAGATTAGTTTCGGTATAGAGTACAGAATCAGAATCGCCGCTCAAGAACACGGCTTGAGTAAATGTTTTACGTATAGACTTCGATGTTAAAAATTACTTTAGTTATTCTTTTACCTTTATACATTCCCGTCTTGCTTTCACATATAGATAATTCAAATGTAATTACTTGCTGATTATTCTCTCCTTAGACCACTCATTTTTATACCATCTTGATTTCTCATGTCGCATACCGTTTAAAAATTGCTTCCTCAGATCAAATACTGCCACTAGATCACTCTTTTACATTTTCATATGATCATCTTCAGTTCACTGCGTCTCGTCCTCGTATCCGTTTGTCTACGCATATCTGAATCCCAGCCTAGAAAAAAATTCCAATTAATACTAGACGTCGTCTACCATCATCTCCGTCCGTTACGATAAAGTTGGATGCATCTCATCTTCACGGGTTTGAGGTCCGTCCTCTACTCCACCGCAATGGAAAACGCAAACAGCCTGCGCACGCGCCGTTTGGACTCGGTGGATTACTATTCTGAGTCGCTTCAACTGACTCGTTTTGTACGTGTTGCATGTTCCCGCGTATTGAGCGAGAGCAGGTCACAGATTGGTTCTTAACGCTGTTAGAACTACCCTCCGTGTCAAGCTCCGGTACTTTCTCGGTTTCAGGATTGACTTGGCTCATGGTTTCGTTCTCACGATGAGTTTCTGATGACTCCTCCGTCGCGTCGGGCAGATTGAATGCAGTACTCAGGTAAGTGAGCGCTTCTTCTGCCGAGAATCTCTGTGCTTCGCACGTGAGCAAGTTCGGGATTAACGACAGGAGTTTGTCCCTTTTTGTGGTGATCGGATGCTTCTTCTCGGGAGCATACTCAAGTGTTTCATCCAGAGCTCTGGTTAGTTCTCCGTCGACCTTGTTCAAGGCAGTTCCAGTGTTGTTGCGTTGGAGGCATGAAGGCAGATATTCTTCGGTTGGC
>JACKZZ010007684.1_pt1 | contig 11235 bp, 7 predicted proteins | sample 8027871 | NCBI WGS metagenome assembly JACKZZ01 (sample SAMN15724774, study PRJNA655200) | protist metagenome | isolation source: fluorescence activated cell sorting (FACS) single amplified genomes of... | place: USA: West Boothbay Harbor, Gulf of Maine | collected 2000-07-19
TAGTGTGTTGTGGTGAACCCGATTTCCGTAATGCTGTGTACCGCGTATTTGGTCATTAGCGGGGAAATACCATAACGAAAATAGCAGGCACACACCACTAAAATTGCTAAAAAGACGCATTTTGCCCCTCACTAATATCTGGAAAAAAAAACACTAATACCAAAAATGGTCAATAGTATACCGTTATAAAAGTACTTTCATAAAATGTATTTCACCAAAAATATTACTTAAAGCCCTTACTCCATACTCCTATAATCTCACCTAAAAAGAGCTAATATATTACTATATACTATTTTACTTGGGGGAAAAAAAAAAATAATTACTACACCTCTTCTTTTTATTTTTTACGTAGTTATATTATTATTATTAATAATAATAATATTATGATGATGATGATGTAATAACATATATGTACATATTCAGGTAAATCAGGTGTATATATATTTTGTCTCGGGATATTCCTTCGTCTGAGTAAGTATAATAGCGATCTCTGGCTTTCTGCAAGGCCAATATAATATGCGATGAAAAGGAACAGCGAAAGGGGGGAAGATGAGGAGGGAAAGAAGGTGAGAAATAGGCTGGAAAGGTTTACGAAAATGACTTTACAAAACGAGCGAGGCATGTTTATTGAGAACCCATTGTTTGGAATGGACGCATCACCGGCTAATGATGGTACCACAGAAACAAATGAGAAACGTGGCAATGCGGTGAAGGATAATGTCCTCAGTAAAAAATATGATGTTTATATATATATAGCTCGATCTATTATATTTCTTGTTATACCCTTGGTTGTTATATGGACCGTTATAGAGAAACCATTCCTATTTGATCACCTTGTATTTTTAACATATGTCCAAATGATTTATTGTGTCATTATTCCTTTTAGTATCGTTAAAGAATTTTCGATGATAAAAACACACACAAGATTGATAAAAATTGTGATATTTTTATGTCTCGTTTATATAATCTGTTATACTGTTGTTTTGAGTATCCCGGAGAAACCTGCAAAGGCTAAAATAGATAAAAAAATTAAAGATGAGGTCAATTCGATTTATGGAGAATGTGAATTTATTGAAGCTGATGATACGTTTCCAAAACATTTTTGCCCATCTCTTTTTACAAAAAATGTCGATAGAGCTTTAGTAATTGGCCGAATGGGAAACGGGACAAGATTATCTGTCAATCAGATTAAAAAAGCTATGAACATAATTAATGACTTTGTGCCTCTGTTGACTGGAGATTTTCCATCATGTACAAATCTGTTGAGGACACTACTCTGTAGAGGTTTGATTTCAAAATGTTCGTCCCAGTGTCGGGAAAGTAAAATTAGCACCTCCTTTTGCCACAACAAATTTTCAAATGATTGCATTCAAAAGTTTGCGCAAGTAGCAGAAGAATATACAGAGATAAGCCTTATGGAAAAAATTAATAATTTGGAAATACGTCTATCTATGTTTACACTCCTTGCTAATGAACAATACGATCGAATGATTAAGTTTTTTATTTTGTCAGATATTAAGGAATTTTATCTATCTTTTCATGCATCAGGAACAAACCGGATTAAGACTAAAGCATCATTCTGTGGCCTCCCGTATTTTTTTTCGAATACAACAACTGTAGGATTATTTAGTAGTTGTTCGTCACGATCAAAAGATGTTGTTAAAGAATTGGGTAAACCGTCTGCGACGTTATTAAAGGAGGATATTTGGAAGATTTGTAATACTGTAATTTGCATTGTTAGTTTTATCATGATACCATTTTATAAGACATCCGTAACAGTGAAAAAAAAAGGATATAATTTTTTTGAAAATAGCCAATTGTGCTTTTGCACCATATTTTTAATCCTCTTGCTCTTGCGTCTTGTATTCACAATTTTAGCCATTGAAACTTTTGAAGATATAGAAAACCATAAAACACACAAAGCAATAGTTGTTCATATGTTTGCTTTCTTTCTTGCATCCCTCTCTTTCATGCTTATCCAAACAATTATGAAATTTACAGGGAAAAAAAAAATGGCGGTTTTTAAAACCAACACAAATATGTTTGTGAATTATTATAATGTATTTGAGGAACTTACTGACATTGGCGATGGGAAATATTACTTCAGATATATGATTGTCTTGGAAATATTCGAAATAATTCTGCAGTTTATAACGTTTGATACTATGGTGAGGGAAAATGATTTGACGTATGTAATCGTAGCATGTATTATAATTGCACTAAATCTTGTAGTTAATCAACGTATGGCACAGCATCATTTAAAGCAAGAAAAAAATCGTGGCTGAAAAAGCATACAGGGAAAGAACCTCAAACAACAAATATTCAATTTCAAAATAAGAAAAGAACGGCTGGGAATGGGTCTAGAAATGAAACAGTAAAAATTCAGTTCCATTTGCTACATGTGTTTACATCACTGGCATTATTTTTATCTGGGCTTATATTTTTCATTTACATGATGTCAGAAATTGGTCGTATAACTAGAAAGTGCGAGAGTGAAATAGGTCCTGAAATTTGGCACGGTTCGTTTCCGCGATACGTTTTTAAAGATGGGCCATTGTACCCGAAATGTAATTTTGAAACTATTCTAGAGGTTAAAGCTACTGGCCAAAAGATAAACCATATCAAACCGGCAATAGGCAAGTTATCTCAATTGAGGTCTTTGAATTTGTCATACAATAGCATATCAAAACTTCCGGTAGAAATAACAAAGTTAAAATTGTATACAACAATGGATATTTCAAAGAATCCAGTATGGAAAAAGTTAGATTGGAGTCATAAGTCGTTAAGAACTTACCCAATAATTTTAAATTATTTTACTAAATTGGAATTCTTGGATTTGGGGTACAATAAAATAGAAGAAATACCGCCATTTGTATCAAAATTGTCAAGTCTTCAACAGCTTATTCTCACAAATAATTCTGTGCATAAAGACGGTTTGTCTATAAATGTTATTTTATTGTCAATGTTGAAAGATAGAACTGGGTTGAATATTTCGAATAATCCTGTAGCTAAATCGTTAAATTGGCACAGTGTCAAAGACTCAACAGGTGCTTTAAAGATTCTGCGGTGTTTTCCACACAGCAAAATGAAAAATTTAGATATTTCAGGGAACCAAGAGTCAAGAGGGAATTTTCAGCGCATGGATGTAATTGAGGTATTCAAATTGTTTCCAGGACTGGATTATTTGAACGTTTCTTTTAACAAGTTGAACTCTGTAGAGTTTAATATTAGTTTTGCAACGATGGATATTTCTATTTTAGACATTTCAGACAACCCAGTTACCGACGTTCCATTTGCATTCTTTTATAATGCAAATCATATTTGGGAAAGAGGGTATGTAAATATGAAAAATTTAGCAGACTTTTCGTTCTTTGCGAATTTGGAAGAATATCCTGCTGTCGCGGATAAATTTCCAGCCGCATTTGTAGGTAATTATTTTCAATACAATGATTTACTTAATGTATGGTTTATTGGCAGTGGCTCCGAAAATTTTCCAATATGCCAATTAAGAAAATCAAAAGTACAATCCATTAATGTGCACAGAACTTTTAATTTATCTTTAAATTGCATGAACGAATTTTTTAATGTAGAATTATTTAATATAGATGGGAAATATAAAAGAAATATTGTAAATTCTGTACCTAACGATATTGGTAACTTAAACAAATTGAAGTTTTTGGATATGGATTCATGTGGTTTAACTAGGATTCCAACTATACTACCACCTAAATTAGAGGATATCGATTTCGGTTACAACAAAATAGATTTGCTACCAAGCAATTTCATGAAATTATCATTATTAAAAAAGTTAGATTTGCACGATAATCTCTTAGTTTATGATTATTTAAGTTTTTCTCTGCATACTTCCTTATCGGTTCTCCATATTCAGGGAAATAACATTAAAAATTTAAATCTAACTGGATTAAAGAAATTGGAAGAATTGGAAGCTTATAGAACGGGATTAAACAACATAGAAGGTTTATGCAACTTGGACGGGCTGGTTCATTTGGAAATTTCTATGAACAATTTTAAAACTCTACCATCATGCCTTTCAACTCTCACAAAATTATCCTTTTTGAATATTGCAGAAAATGATGTTTTAATACGAAATTTAACACAATTAACAAATTTGGAAGTTTTAAACGTTAAAGACACCAAGATTAAATTTATCCCAGGATTGCACTTATTAAAGAAATTACAGGTCTTAAATGTGGCAAGAAACACTAACTTCATGTTACCTAGCTTAAATATCTTATCAGGGCTACAAGAATTAAATATAGCAGAGACAAATCAGGTATCATTGTTCCAGTTGCAAAAGTTAAGATCGTTGAAGAAACTTCACGCTTATAATAATAAACTCTCTTACATCAACATATCAGGCTTAGAATCATTAGAAATGCTAGACGTGCCACGCAATAAATTATCAGACTTATCAGAATTGCCTCGATTGACACGGTTGGAACATTTAGACTTGAACTATAATGAATTTAAAATATTGCCCAGTATAAGTAATTTGAAAAGACTAAAAATTTTAATTTTGGGCAACAATCCGTTGATAAGATTGCCATTTCATAGATTTTCAACATTTCAAGAACTTGAGCATTTAACGTTGACTAATTTGAATCTGTCTGTTTTACCAACCGATCTTTCTAAGGTAGCAAATTTGCGACGATTTCATGCAAGTAACAATCGGCTGAGTAGGTTTCCTGGTGTGTCAGCATTAAAAAGACTCGAAGTGATAGACCTGGACAACAATTTGATAGAAAATGTAGATGGCTTAGCTAATATGATACACGTAGAGTTTGTATACTTGCGTAAAAATAACATCAAATATCTGCCACCATTGCATCGATTGAAAAAGATTCTATGCCTTAACTTACGTGAAAATCTGTTGACTGAGTTGCCAGCAATTGAGAAGTTAGTTAATCTAGAAGTGTTAGATTTACGCCGCAATAAACTTTCCGGTACCTTTACTGGATATGAAAATCTTACGAATTTGCAATTTTTAGGTTTAGGAAACCAATCTGGCGGCTTAAAGTATAATGTAAGTCGTATACTGGAGAAGTTACCACAACTAAGTTACTATGGTGATCATTTTCGAGCAGATAGGGATCGGTACCAGTATTATGGGCAGTATTATTATCCGGCTGTAGCATGGCGGTATAAGAGATATTCAACGTCTGGTGGATATTGGAGCTCTTGTGGCGCAGATATCAATATTTAGACGTGCGCGTATATAATCATTTTTACCTAATGCTGTGTCAACGGTGGAATTTGAGCAATTTAGTTATGTTGTCGATAAATGTTTAAGTTTAAAATGCTTTATTGTTACACTACAGTTAATTTTTGTTTTAACCGCTCCAACCATTTTTCTTTGCAATTGCAAAACGATTTTCCCAATCTTTACAGTTATATTTGTTAGCATCTGTGCATGGGTTACCTTCAATACAACTACAGCCTTCAGCACGCTCCACATTTACACCCCCGATAGTAATATTACTATCAGCCGCTATACGTGCTTTTACCTTTTCCATATCAAGTTGATATTGAGCCGGATCTTCATAAACTACAACGGTATACTTTCGAGGTTCAAAGCCATCTTTGTATGTATACAATTCTTCAAAAACTTCTTTACCATCATCCATGGTAAATTTTTTTTGAAAAGGTATTGGCAAGTTATTCATCTCCAATTTGTGCATTTCTTCTATAGAAATATTATTTAGTAATGCAAGTTTACAGCCTGGCATCACATCAGATAGACAATAGTCTTCATCAATTTTATCTACGTTTATCCTTCCATTGTCGATTTGAAATAATTCCTGGTACTGCTGGTATATAATTTTTACTTTACCCGTATAAACTCTTCTCGCAATCTCGGCCTGCCTTTCTTTTTCCTTTTCAACACTATCGTATGCTTCTTTTATTAATTTTCTCAATCGCACAACTTCATTTTTATAATCTTCTACATCCTCTATTTTTATTGCCATTACTTCTTCAACTGCCTTATTCAAATTTTGCGGTACAGATGCTCCACTACCCATTTCTTAAATTCTGCCAACTTATGATGTATTATTATTTATATGTAAACTTATCCCCCAAGTTATAATGTGTGCATGTATACGTGGTTGGTATTAATATATATTGGAATGGTGTACATAAATCGCTTTCAGTAAAAGTAGTACCAGCAGAGTTTCAAATTATTAACACCCAACTCTAAAAGGGAGCTATTATTAATTATTATAAATAATAATAATAAAAAAGCTGCGCTGCTGCTACTAATTAATAATAATAATATATTATTATAATAATAATAAATAATAATATATTATTATATAAAAAAAACCTTCTACTACAGCTTCTTCTACTCTAACTGAACTAACTTCACTAACTCCTTTACTAAATAACATCATCTTTTTTTTTCTTTTAATAAAGAAAAGTACCTATTAGTATAAGTATTTAATTGGAATAACTAATATAATAGAGTACCTGTATAGTAGTAGTATGAAGAAGAAGTTAAAAAGTGCTCGATGATATTCTTCTTCTGGATTATCCATGATTTGTGAACATAATCTTCGATTTCTACTGCCTCTCCAAAAATGTTCTATCTACACACAAAACAACATTAGGAGCGATACATTATAGTTGTATGTGTGCTTTGTATCGAGGGACGAGACCCCCATCGTCAAAAACCTCAAAAAAATTCAGACGTGTTTTTGGAAGTGGTAGCTACTCGCGCGAGAAAACCCAAGCTGAACACAAACTGCCGTTGACACTGAATGAATTAGACGGTAAACCAACATATATATCACCCAGCGAATATCTTAACCCAGATCCTGTCCTAAGTTTCAAGAATATTGACAACAGATATAGTAACAATAACATGCATTCATTAAATTTTCCACCTTCGGGAAAGACAATTTCCTCAATACATTCAAAAGAAGAAAAGGATTATGTTATCGATAACTTAAAGAAACAGATTGAAAAAGAAAAAGAAATCACATCATTAATGCGGACGTCGTTAATTGAAGTTCAAAATCAAAACCATGCATTAGAGAATAATAATCAACAAAATAAGGATCACCTTAACTCATCATTGCGTATTGCCGAAGCAAAAATTAATGGATATGAAGCAGTAGTAGAAGAAAGTAGAAAGCTTAAGTTAGAATTATTAAATAAAAAAAAATTAATTGAAATTTTGTATGCTCAGTTAAGACAAAATGCTGAATCAAAAGGCGCTCATGAAGGTCTAGTAAAAATAAATAAATTAATTACTGTTAAAGAAATAAAATTGTTGAAAATTGAAAATACTAATTTAAAACAAGCGTTGAAAATCGCGACAGAAGAAAAGATAGAAGCACAAAATCAAGGTTATTTAGACCGTCAAGATTTACTTGAATCTCGCGACATTATTGTAAAGCTAAGAGAAGCGGTTAAAGAAGCGCGACAGTCTCGGTAAATAAAAATAAAAATATTACGAGAGGGTCATATACCGTGGAGTATATATATATAATTAATTCTTACTCATTTAGTATATATATATATATAAAAAAATTATATATGTATACATGTATATTTAATTATGAAAAATATGTGTGCATGCGCGTATGATACGTATATATTTTTTTGCTCACATTAACGGACAATTTCCTTCCAATGATGTCCCTGCACACACACCTCGTTTTTGGTGTTGGCGTTCTGAAGATGATTTTATCGATTTTAATGTAGGTAAGTTTAAATCATTTATATCAACAATATCATCTTCTTTCATTTTTTCATTCTTGCCACCAACATCATTTAAATTTAAAATATCAACATTTACTTCTTTTTCATTTGGTATTCCTGGAAATGCTGTTGGAGAATACTCACGTGGTGGTTTACGCACTCGTTTTTGTGTATTATTGGCAGTATCATACTCCTTCCTCGACCAACCGGTACACCCGACTCGACTCAAAAAGTTATCAAATGCTCCTACTACATCCTCTTCTTCTTTCACTTTACCCACCGGCCTTTCAATACACGTCATAACCGATGTATGTACTCGCATGACTTGTTTAAATTCTATTAATGATAATGAATCGCTTTCGTCCATATGAAACAAACTGCGAACAATACCAGAGTCCACTCTATCTCTAACTAAATTAATTGATGCTGGAATACCATACCAATCTTCAGATAATTTCAACAATATTGCGTATATAGACAATGCCATTTCTTTATCAACAACATTGTATCCTAATTCTACTGAAAACCTTGCATACATTAAAAAGCATGTATTTAATTTTTGGTCTCCATTTAATGTGGAGACCAGAATGCAGGCACATAACAATTCTTTATTAGTTAATACGCTTTTCCCCCCTCTGTCCATAACTGAGAACAAATGACCAGCAAAATAATTGGCAATCTCAATTTCTGGGTTTATCGTTTTAACCCTGTCCGCGCCCCCCTTATTGTTATTATTATCGTTGTTCTCTTCTTTTAATGCATGGATAGTAGCTTTAACAAACAATTCTTGAAATTGTACAAGGTTCGATTCATTTGAAAAGTCCGAAGCTAGTAGTTCCATTTTCTTTCCCTCCCCTACCTCGTTTAAATCGTCCATAAGCTCGTAGTGTAAATTATCTAAACGTTTCGAATTCAAAAATTGCAAATCGATTGTTGTTTTTCTAGACTGAATAAGATTCAATTCAGCTCGTCTAACTTTAAATACATAGCTTTCGTGTACACTGCTGAACCAACTTTGGTCTATCTGCGGCAAAGATTCATCATTCCACGGAAAGTCTTTATTTGTATTATTTTGAGTATTTAATTGCATAACTTTTTCTTTTATGGAACGCACAAATTTTATTCCAACATCTAACAACTCGTCACTTTTTCTATTATTATTATTATTATTACTACTATCATTGTCTTTCGCTGTCTTGTTTCTCTCTTCTTCTCCTTCTTTGATAGCAATTTTGCCGTAATAAAACAACAAACGCAGTGCCATCTCATGTAAACGGCAGGTTACTAAATTGTTGCTATTTCCAGTTGGAAATTCATCGTTATTACTAGATAATAAATGCTTCCAGGCAAGTATTGTGACATCCGCTTGCATTGCATGTACAAATAATGGTAACATCCATTGAAATACAAATAAATTCAAAACAGTTTCATATGACGATCCCATGTAAACTTCAATATTCGGCGCATATTTTCGTACTATGTGTTGAAAGGTTAAACATTCTTCCATTCCAGCTTTTTTAAAAAAGTTGCTTGGTAATCTTTTGGTTAAAATAATTAAAAACCAGAATGTCTCTTTATTAGTAAGATATTCCAAACATAAAGCAGTCAAAAAATTCATTCCCTGTACATATCCAATACTTCGATTATGAACTGCGTACGCCAATAAGACTTCACGCATATCTTCCCTTTTTTTATCCGTATTACTACTTTTTAGTATACTTCCGAAGGAACGATTTAAATCTACGTCAACTTGTGCGCATTCTTTGGTTGATAATACTCTACTGTTTTGTGGATTGAGCTTTTCAAACTCTTGTGACTTCAAAAAATCACTAACTAAAGATACTAAATTTTCGTAATAATTTTTATCATAGCTTTCTCCTTCCTTCCGCGCCATATCTCTCATCCATTGCGTGTTGACTGTTGCGTTGGTGCTATCCATGTTATCCAGTTGGTCTCAGCTATTACAATGCGTTTGCAACAACATCAATTCTGGCCTTTTATGAACGCCTTCAATTATGTATGTATGCAAAAGTGTATATCAAATGGGAAATACAAGAAGAGGCAGGACGAGTGTTTAAGTGTATATCGATTCTACTAAGATAGAGCGATAATATTATCTACTACACATTTTTTGGATCCAAAAAAATAATGATGATGATGCAATAATAATAATAGCATAAAAAAAAATATTATTACAGTGTATTATTATTATTTTTATTATATAATACCAAGTAATAATAATGATTATAATATTATTATAGTAGTCTATATATAAAAGTAGTATAATAAGGGTATATTTTTTTTGTATGTACTGTATTATATTATACGGTATATTAATATGGAAAATAATAAATTTCAAGTCTCACGTTCGCGTTCCATCTGGCGATTGTTTTCAGGAACACAAACATATAAATTTACAAAAATTTATTACGTGTTAAGTTCAATGCATTTATCTTTGCCTTCTCAAATGGCATTCCATGGTCAATATATTTTTGAATCAGATCGATTTTATCTTGTGTGCAATTACTTTGCTGTCTATATTGCTCTAACTTCCTCCTTGTCTCTTGAAGGTAATTGTCGTGCGTTTCGTTAATTAATACGTGTTTAAAATGATCCGAATCATTTTTTCCATTGTTTAATACGATTAACTTTTTGCAATAGGGAAACGAACTTAATTGGTCAGACAGTTCACTTGAATGCACAAATTCAATATGTTTTCCGTGCGCATTTAGTGTTATTTGTTCCTCCTCAATAACATCTTTAATGCGCGTTTTTAATGTTTTTAAATTTCTATAATCATCAAAAGTGGCAGCATTTTCATATAGTCGCATTTCTATTCTTTTTGCAGCATTTTTAACAATGTGTTTTCTACCGAATTCTTTCTTTAATTCATGTAACGCTTTTTGTATTTCTTTTTGTAGTTTTCTACGAGATTTATGATTTGGCAAATATTTTTGCCATGTACTTTTTCGTATAACTAATGTACCGTTTTCAGTGCGAAAAGGGAAAGACGTGCTTACATCATATTCCATTCCATCTGTAGGTATTTTCTGTTCATTAATGAAATATGTATTGTTACAACGAAAGAAAAAAGATGGTTGCAATACATCATTATTAATTAATTTTTGTAAATATAAATATGCATCGACTTTATCAATTGCTAATTCCCGTTTTATCAACCATCGAATAAACTTTTGTTCTGTAATATAATGGTAATGACTGCTACTGCTAAGAAAATGATTACTATTGTTTTTCTTCGATACTAATCCAATTTCAGGGTGAACCATTTCTTTATATATTTGATGCAATATGTTGGGGAAAAATGTAATTGGTTTGTTCATAATTTACACGTGTAATATGTTAACTACAATAACAACATTCTACTTAGTTCGGTGGATCTCATGTTTTTGAGAAATATGATGCATCTGTTTCAAATATAAACGTACGTGTAAGACATGCAGATGTGTGTACATATTCAATATATACAGTTCAAAGTATACTCCTCGTTGTATA
>JACKZZ010007939.1_pt1 | contig 11235 bp, 9 predicted proteins | sample 8027871 | NCBI WGS metagenome assembly JACKZZ01 (sample SAMN15724774, study PRJNA655200) | protist metagenome | isolation source: fluorescence activated cell sorting (FACS) single amplified genomes of... | place: USA: West Boothbay Harbor, Gulf of Maine | collected 2000-07-19
GCTGCTTTCTTTTCAGCTGCTTTCTTTTCAGCAAGAGCAGTGGGACTTAGGGCGAAATTCTCCAGTTCGTCCGGACCAATCTCTTTGAACTCGGGAATCTTTAGCCGCTCAAACGCTACTGCTTTGCTTTCCCGCCGGCTGTCAAGCTCGCGCTGGCGTCGCCACTGCGCGAGAACGTCATCGACATCGACATTCGATGGCAGCGGAATGAAGTCTGCATTCCTTCCGTTCGCAAATCTGAGAGAGGCATCAAGGCTTTCATCGTACGCTGACAAGTCCTCTACTAATTTGGCAATATTTTCTTCATGCCGTCCAGCTCGGGTGCCTGTAAGGTTGACCGCAAGGCGTCTTGCCACGGCTGGCGCTGTTGACGCTGCCCCGTGCTCTGGGTTCAAGACAGCGGCAGCTTGCTGGAGGATCAGGCGCGCTTTCTCGTCCAGCTGAGTCGTCTCAGGATCATGCAGTGCCATATTAACAATATCTTGGTAGGCCCCACTTCCTCTGCTATCTGATCTGCTGGGAGCATCCCAAGAATTATCGCTACACTGGTCCGAAAACTCGTCGTGACGATGAGGGGAGGGCGTCGAGGTTGGCGTTCCCTTGCGTTTTGCTGTGGAGTTTGGCGTGCCCGCATGCTTTGTAAAGCCCAGACCCTCAAATATACTATCTCCCTCTGTGCTCCCCGTCGCTTCGCTGAGCCCGTCTGTGCTTGCGGCCAAATCGCCCACTCTTGTCCTCCTATCGTTGTTTATGGAGGCCGCTCCATCCTCCCCGTCCACTGCAGAAATGCGCCGACCAGTTGGATGATTGTTACCACTCTTTGTCCACCAGGCTGTCTGTAGCTTTTCTCGTTCTTGACGTTGCATTGGGGGCCCAGTCCGAAAGCGTGAAATGTACTTTGCCATCAGGCCTGCTGGCCGCTTCCCCGCATCAGGGCTAGAGGTCATTTCAGCAATAACCGCTTGCTGGGCCTTTTGCTTCTCCTTTCGACTCTCTTTAATCTTTCTGTTTAAAGAGTCTAAAACCATTCGCTTGCCCTGCACAACAAGCGCCATGACGATACGCCCTCCTGCGTCCCCGTTTGGGGCCAGCCTTTTGCCTTCGCCTTTGAAGCTTTGACTTTGAAGCCTAGCTGCTAAATTTATGAGATTTCAGATTTCTCGAGATTTTTTGGATTTCCAGTTCAGACCATTATCGCTTGCTTTGCTTTGTGTCGAAATGGGTGTGGATGGGCTCGTTTCATTTCGTCGGGAATTGGAGAGGTTAGGAAGGAGTGCAAAATGGACCCGCCAGTGGCGGAAATCATAGACGTGTACGATGAGTTGTACGCCGCTGGGCGGGTTTTCGGCATGGTATTTATAGGAACGTTGGTTCTGGCAGTAGTTGCTTTCCAGGTTCGGAAGCTGTTTAAATGGTCTACTTGCATGTTTTCCACCAAGAAAAAGGGGCGAGACACCTCACGGATAGTAGATATAGAGAGCCCATCTGAAGACAAAAAAAAACGCAAGTTTATATATGCCGATCGAGAGGGTAAATTTCGAAGATATAGAGACAATAATGACATCGAACCTAAGTCTATGGTCAAGAAAAGAAGTTCGCACGACAAACACAATAGAGACTTCTAGCTACAAAGCACATTGACAACGTCCACCTCTTTATCATACATAACCTCGGCACCATTAAAAACATATATTCCTCTTCATAATAGGAAATACTCTCCCCCTTTTAGCGTTAACTTGGGGGCTCATGTCGCCCTGCGCCTAAGAAGCCATACATACGCACTATACGACGCTGTTATAACACCCACGACACATTGGGCGAGACGCCAAAAACATTAGCATGCCAACAAATCATTTATGTAATTTGCATTGTCAAACGTGTATGCTGCTACGTGCTACGCTACGTCACGCGCTGATGATATGAGCAAACTTTAGCGCGGCGCACACGTCATATCACTACGTACGTATGTACTCGATGCGTCCAGCGTCCGGCCTACGCTCAAAGCGTGAGCCGCTACACACGCGTAGGAGTTGAAACGCAAAAAAAAAAAAGGAGGCCAGAAGCGAGAGGTGTAGCGGATAAGCGGAGGCAGTGCTGGCTGCTGCGGCGCAATGGGTGTGGCATACTAGCTGAGGCTTGCAAAAGAAGGCAGCGTGCATGGGGGCCTGCTGGCGGCACGGCGCGGCCGCCGCACCGGCCAGGCATGCCTTTAGCAAGTTGCGCTAGCTTTGGCCTTTATTGCGAGCTGGCTACGCAAGTAGATAGAGCATGGCTATATCGTGTAAACAACAATGCGACTGCGGCTGGCATGCAATGTAACACGCCGCTATTGTACCAGTATATCCAAATCAGCGCCGCAAACAGCTTTTGGGTCTTTCCTGCCTTCTTACACGTCCACACTTTTGATCTATCTGCATGGCGATTTTCTTCACCAGCTCTTCTGCTTCGCTGACACTCGCATGTTCTGGGCTACTTGGATGAATGTTTTTCTTTAACTGTGCCAAGAGAAGCTGGTAGCGTCCCATTCTCCACAATGGCATTGCTAGATATACTTTCATTGTTTTCCCATTTGCCTGTCGCACCGCATTTTCGTAAAATTTAAGATATTTGGGTTTCTTCTTATCTTCTTTGACAGACTTGAGGATATCTTTGAACAAGCTAGAATATTTGCCGTAGAAATCAGCGAGTACCCTGCTATTTCGCATGAAGATCGATCTGTGGTTGTAAAGAATAGAAAACAAGTCAGTTAAAAGTGGATTAGCGGCGTGAACATACAAAACATACCCAATCCCCTTCGGGGTAAACGTCGTCTTAGTGTCTTCCTCGATGCTGGACATTGTATCATTCAACCCCTGTGCTGATTCTACCTTCTCCAGTGCACCAGACTGGCTGCTGTCACCTTCAGCTTCATCAACTGACTGCTTTTTTTTTATTTCATTTGGTGATATACCAGCGTGGTCTGCTTGGACCTTGATTTCGTCAATAAGAACCTGTTGTTGGAATTGGTTAATACAAAAGTCGACTCGCCTAATTTTATCAAAGAAACCGTGACATACGTTTTTGTGAAAGTCTCTTATATCCTGGATAGCGCCGAAATATTTGTCCCATTTTGAATCGCTCAGTGATACCTGAGCGAACTTGTCCTGTACAGAAGAACAATGTCAGAGAAATTATAACACACAAACCAACTGGAAGAAGGAGCTTACCTTTCGCTTATCTAGTGGATCAGCATAATAATGAAAGAAATCATCAAGGGATGCTACATATTTTTGCTCGCTTCGAACAATCGCGTTTATACACTCATTGTGTCCCTCTGCGCAAGCACACGTATACACACACATACACACACATACACACAGACACACACACAGACAGACACACACACACACGCACGCACGCACAAAAAAACACGCGGTGAGATCAGGGCGTTTTGCCTAATTAGAGATATCAGGAATATTTGTCAAACGCCTACCAACTGTGCCCCGAAAAGTTTGGTCACTTCCACCGACATTTGAACCACACTCTCGAAACCCTGCATGGGCGCAGTTCGTCGCCCCCATGGATGATCCCCCAAGACAAAATTTCTGCTGTGCTGCTAATGTCATCTGTTGAAGCCTGTCAGCTGCTCAAGCTCAAGCTGTTAAATTGAAGCGAAACTATCCATCTGTAGAATATTCGGAAATCCCCTATAGGCGTAAATGTTGGGCAGGCGTAAATGTTGGGCAAGCAGCTCAGCAGCAGCGAAAAAAATTGTCGGCTCACACGTGCGATGGTGGTCTGCTCTCCTCCTCGTTGGCGATCCGACCGTTGCAAAAATGACCTTGAAGCGAAGCCAAGCTTTAGCGGACCTATCCAACACCTATGTAACCCCCACAAGCGAGCATGCGAAGAAAAAACAAAAAATAACCCCTCCAACGAGAGAGGTAAAATGAATGTGGGGGTGAGCCTTCGCTCAATACTCGAAGGGGTCAAGACATCCGTAAAACAGCTCTTTCGGTTCGATTCTGCGTCCCAAATTGGCGCCAGAGTCTTCAACCAACCTGTGCCTGATATTACACATGTACCTGTTATCATCCGACCGCCTCTTAAAGGTCATACGTCGGCCGTGCAGGCGAGTACGAAATCGACTCGAAAGAAACGTTCTCCGAATGCTGGTAAATCTGCACTGAGCATCGAAGAACACAAGATCATTCTTAACACTGCGCACAATGCCTCTAGGCGAGATAGCGGCGAATATGACAGAGCTATCAATCGTTTAGCCGATAAATTTTGCCGCTCTTATAAAACCATCAAGAGAATAATACGCGAGCATAATAATAAGGATAAATCGGCTAAATCGGAAGGCGTATTGGTAGGTATGAAAAAAAGAGGTCGTCCCAGTAAAGTGTCCGATGAGGGCCTGCGTGAAGTTCTTGCCGAAGCAATTGCAGCTCAGGAAAACAAGAACCCACTTCATCGAAAGGGGCTGGTTGCTTTGCTGCGCGCAAAGGCGGCGGCGGAGGCGGGCCCAAAAGCAAAAATGTATGCAGTAAAACTGAGGGAAAGTTGCGTGAAAAAATATCTCCGCATTCTCAAAATGCAACTTTACAACAACCGGAAGACAAAGAATATTACCGAATCTCGTTATGCTGCCCAGTGCAGCTTCCGAAGTGCATTTACGTTCTGGTGTATGCTCATGGCCTTTGTGGTTACCAACTTCACATCAGTGGGGATAAATAAAACTATTTATTCAAAACTGATATTCTATTCAGACCCCACATTTCTCATCGCTCACCCAGATCCAACTCGTGGAAAGCATGAGTGTTGGGTGAGGATAGGGGCAAAAAATGTGAAGAAGCGTAATAAGAAAGGGAACACGTTGTCACAGTCTATCAAAATTCTTTCCAGCACAAATGCAGCAGGTGAGCAGTCCGAAATCGTGATATGTAAAAAGATTTCGGTGGCCAATTTCAAGTCAAATACGTCTCATCCGGGTATTTGGCGTCTCACTCTCCCTGGTTATCACCCGATCGTTAACTCTGCTGCTCCAAAGAATGGATATATATGGATCTATAACACGAACACCTTCTCAGCACGCAATGAACATATCGAAGCGCGTATAGCTTCCGATTTCGATAAACTCATATTTCAGCCATTTCGTCAGCAAATCATCGATGGGTCGTATGGGCAGGCGGGGGGCACTCCCCCTTTGAGTGTTCATATGTTTGACGGTGAAAAGGCGTACTTGGACATGGTCGATTCTCCTCAGTACAGGGCTCAATGTCTGGCACAGAACATGTTAAATTTTAAGTGTAATGCAGCTCGGTCGGCATGTGAGAATGCAATGGATGTGATGTCAGGATTCCTTACCTTGAAATCATTGTTTCGGAATAACTCAATTCTGTTCGACGATAATGATCCAGCGAATGTAGAGCTGAAGACGTTGCTCGACAAACATTTGAACACAGAGATGACTGCCCCTGAAGGACTCAAATCGATGCTCAAGAGTGTCGTACCACGACTACGTACAGCTATGGCGAGAGCATTTACACAACATTCAATAAGCAAGGGGTTCTTATTGGCTGGAATTGCCCCTGCTTGTAACTTTGGAGATATTGGAACTGCTTGGGAACGAGTCATGGACAGATGTCCTGGCTATGACGATCTGACCCAAGAGCAGGTTGAAAAGTTCGAAGCGCTACGAGAAGAGTTTGTGCAATATGCGAAAAAACACGGGAGTATACCAGAATCTGAATTTGATAAACACGACTTTCCTCAAGACTTAAATTATAACCCTGAAGCACTACCAAAAAATTTACGGGACAAGAATCGTCGTCGTGCGTTCATCATCAACCACCATGCAGCAGATGAAAACGAGCGAGTAGTACAGGCTGCCAGAGCATTAATCGAGACAAATAAGAAAGCTGAAAAGAAAAGGCAACAAAACAACAAACAGATTGTAGAGGTGCTGAACAAGTTCGCTGATAAAGCAACACCTAATGCAACACAAAAAAACGCAGCAGACTACCCATGCTCATCTTGCCACCGTCTCCACTCAGGGTGGGAGAAAGTGATCAAGTCACGAAAAAAAAAGGACCCTAGTGATTCACGTTGGTCATGGGGGAAATGTACCGATTGCCCACACGCTGTATGCAGTCTACCCGACTGTTCTGCGACGCTGGATGCTCACACTGCGGTTTGTAGGCTACACCTCACCCCAGCTATTACACGGGCACAGGCTGCGGCTGCTGCGCCCGCACCATGAGCTATTGTTATACGAATATATATAAGAATAATATTTACATTTTTTAAGATCAAAATTTACCGCAAACGCCGCCAAACGAACTGTATAACGTGTCGGTGAGAGGAAGCTGGATGCTCTATGTGTCACATGCCAATCCTGTCTCTACGCGACGTCACCATCGTGGTCGAACAGGCCTGCATAGCTCTGAAGCCCGCTCTGGACGTCCTTTTAGGGTTCTTATCTGTATCCGCCGCGCCTGAGTGCTCAACCACTCGGGAGGGTGGAATTCTCCAGTGTACTCTACTAATAACACTCTGCTTTTCATGTATGCTGACTTATGGTTCTTACAGCTAACTTTCACGACAGATCGCGGAGGATCACTTTCTAAAATAGATTGAATGTCATTAAACTGGACTGCTTTGATGTTTCCAATCATTTTGCCGAGGTGAAACACGCGATAGGCCTCCCCTCCGTTGGCGGTGTACCCAGGTGTTTTTTCTCGCTTCAACGTGACTTCGTCTCCTTTGGAAGGAGTTCCATTATGGTAGTGATTCAAACCCATTACAGTACATTCATACCTATAAAACGTAATTTGGTTCGTTGTTGATGGTTTGGTGACCGGTGTCGGCCCACCTGACACGCTGACGGTTGCTACTTTTGTATCAGCCGTTCGATCTGGCTTTAGAGCACTAAGTCGAGCCTTAACAGGCAGAATTATATCATCTGAGTCACTTTTTGTGTTAATGTTGTCATTTTCCTTTATTGGTTGTGGGTTTGCAGGCTCAACACTGCGGCGTTGTCTCGCACTTGTCATCGGAGACGGGCATTTGGACGTCATACGCGCGAAGGAGTTAGGATTTGGAGTTGTCGAGCCAGTCGAAACTCGGCAGCTGCGCTGGTCAAAAGTGGCTTCGAAAAATAAATAAAAAATATTCGCTCGGATTACATTTTTACCACTTTTTGGTCAAAAAATCTGCTGCTGAGCTGCTTGCCCAACATTTACGCCTAAAGGGGAAATGATGCTGGACTGGACTGTCGTAAGTCAGAGGCAAGTTGGGAAGCCCGGCAGCAAAAGGAGCTCCTACTCCATAGCGGTCCGCGATGGATGCGAAGGAGGGGCAGCCGTGGGAGAGAGTGAGGCGAAATTAAACCATAGACGTCAATTCTTGTGGCAGCATCATATTTCTGACAATTAATTGCGTGCGAATTGTAGGTACTTTATAGATGGCAAGGATATCCAGACAACTTCACTTCATCAACTTTTCTGACGAACGTTAGTATACACAAAGACCTACAACCTCCAACCTATCTCCAGCTAGTTCACAGTCCGGCGATGATCGGGTTGTCTCGTGCTCTGACAAAGGGCTTCGTGGTAATCTGCCTTCTGAGCTGGATCTTTGGCTACGTCAGTTGCATTGCTAACCTGTCGACCACTTCAACACCGCATTACATCAGTCCCCTGGCCGAGGATCTATATCGATCACCAACCTCAACGGGCAAATCTTCCTTTTTCCACGCCGACAGTTCCACCAACAAGGCACGGGCCACCACAACTAACACCACGACAACCACTAAATATATAAGAATCAGTATATTTGCTCACGTAGCATACGGCTTCAACCAACTTATTCCTACTATTTTATTTAGCCTCTTCGCTGTTGCTAGCACAGGTGCTATTGTCACTAGTACTGCACATTCAAGTGCCACACATGGGACATATAAGGGCCGTGTTGGTAGCATCGGTAGCACAGGTTTGGGTATTGTGATAAAACTCTCACGATTTGTGGTTGAATGGACGGCCGTTGGAGTTGTACCACTAGTTTTGACATACATGAACCCCGAAACAGCCGATGGTCTATTTCGGCGTTACACGGGATATGTACTCCTGAGTGCCTTTGTATCCCTAGTTTCCCCCATTTTATTCTTGAGGGTATTTAGACCAACCTTCAAACGCAATAGCATACGCTATGTATCGGCCTACGTGTCGCAGGTAGCATCACCCGGGTGCACTATGTGTGAGGGTGGCGATCCCCAAAAAGCATGTCTCACCTGTATCGGAACAGATGTGCACGTAGATGGACCCTGGAGTTACAACAACCAGAAAGAGTTCGAGTATCAAAACTTGCATTCATAGTAAGCGAAAAGGCACCCCTTAGCTAAGTCGGGCGCTCAACGCAGCGGTTCGATCACTGCGGTTAAGCTGTAGTATGTACGCCGTATGCGTTTTTAGTACAGAATGTACATGTGGCGCATGCATGTGCTTGCTGTCCGCCCCCGGCCGGTACGCACGCGGCGAAGGCACACGCATGCAGGGCTCGCTGCGCGCCGCTAGCTCCCCCTCCGATTCACCCCATGCCGGCCCGTGTCGTGAATGCCCTCCCAAACCCCCAGACCGCAGCATGCCGCAGCACGCGCTGTTTTTTGTTTTTGTGTGTGTGTCAGTATCTTTTATTATTAGAGCTGTATGTATGCGGGAGTAGTATGCCTACATGCTAAGTCTCCCAGTAGATAGCAAGTAAACCATGCACATGCACGGCATCATACCAGCACCGCCGACCTTGGGGTGGTTGTTTACCGTGGGATTTCATTGGCTAAAATAAAAAAAGTTTTCGCTTCACAGAAGCTTACTCAAATTTGAAGCTTGCGCATGACTTGAAGGCAGCAGCCATTGCCTCCTGCTCTGGAGCAGCCATCCACGCATCGAACGTTGATTCCTCGTCGTCTAATTTCGCCTTCATGTAAATGTAGGTCAACAAAAGCGCTGCATACCGAGACAGGTCGCTTGTGTTTTTCTCTTTCGTAATGCAACCGACCAAGTCGGCCCCTTGGCAGCGAGCTGCCATGGCATCGACGTCAGCCTTTATCGCAGCGCCCTTGCCGTCAGGAACAGCGTTGACGATGTCCATGACGGGTTTGTATTCACCTTTGGATAAGTCAGCTGGAGCTTTTTCTTCTGCAATCTTTTCCTTCTCTTCTGCAGCCGGAGTTTCTTCTCCTTCTGTCTTTTCTTCGTCTTTCTTTTCCTCCTCCTTTTCCCCTTCCTCAGCAGCAGGAGGCGGGTTCTTGATGAGATGCATCAGTCCTGCGACAGCCATCCCGAACTGCACCGACCCTAAACCCGTTCGATTGGAGAAAGCTACAACTTCGCCAGCGAAATCGCGTTCCTTCAGAGTCTTGATAAGTGCGTCAATGGAGCGACTGCTGGGCGCCCCCGAAGAAGCCATCGGCACGATAGCGTACTCTAAGGGGACCAGCGCCTCATCCTCCGTTTCTGCAAACGACGACAGCACGTTTTTAATTTCTCCACCCTCTTCCTCGCTTCTACTAGCAGATTGAGGGGTAATGTTGGCACCAGCTGCCAGTTTCGCTTCCTGAGGAGTGGTATTCTTGGGCTCCAGGTAGCACAGGGTGCCAGAGGCCTTCACATCTGCGCGTACACACGCCACCCACTCGAGCTCGAAGTTCTGGAACTGTTTGACGAGCTCCTCCTGATCTTTTGCCTCGTTGGGAGTAGTAAAGTCGTAGTCGGATCCGGGATTGGTGCGTGGGCAGGGGGAATACGACTGGCTGTCGCCGTCGCTGGTGGGGACATAGCACACAGGATCCTGGCGGGTGACGATGAGGAACACCTTTCCGCTCTCCTCAGTCTTGGCCTTTTTGAGTACCTCAGAGTAACCTTTGAGTGAAGGGGTACCGAACCCGAAAATTTTGGGCGGCGAATCGTCCAGCATGGTGAAGTTTGGGACACCAGCCACCTCATCGTCGACGACCTGCACATCTTTAGACTGATCCAAGCGGAATTTGGCCCTTCGGATGGTCCTCTGGAGCTTAGCTGCAAGTTTTGTCTCCGATGTTGCTGAGAGACTGCCCTCTTTCCATTGGGGGGGTCCAGACTCTTTCATCTGGCCCTCATTATCTTCGTCAGGCACCATTTGCTTCTTGTAGACACCACGAACGGTGTTTCCACTCGACATGAGAAACACACCCTGGCCACAAGGGCGATTTGCTTCAAATCCTCCCACATACGATGTGCCATCAGGGAGCGTCCAGGTACCCCGAGATATTTTTCCGTCGACCCAGGTGCCCACGATAGAGCTCTGGGCGGAGCCAGGAGGATAATTGTAAACACCCTCCCCACTCTTCTTACCATTCTTCCAGCTTCCTTTGTAGACATCGCCCGACGCGTACGTGTATTCACCTTGGCCATGTCGGAGATCATTCGTCCATTCACCAACATACTTGGAACCGTCGGGGTACACGAAGGTGCCGAAGCCGTGCTTCATATCGTCCTTGTAGTCCCCATCATACGAAGCAGCAGAGGCCCACCCCTCCTTTATCTTGAAAACGTATTTTCCTTTACCGTTGCGCTTTATCCCAGCGTAAGTACCTTCAAAAGTGTCTCCACCCTCAAAAGTGGCCGAGGCCTCTCCATCCTTGGTGAGAAACTTGTAGGATTTTTTATCTTCGTTCAAGTGGGCTTCATTGTCCTTAACCTCGCCACCGGCGTCAGACTTGAAAGTGAGAGCGTACTTCTGCGGGATAGAGGAGAGAAATGTTAAATCAGTTTGTGGATCACACTAGGTATGCTGTGCACGAGATATTTAACCCAAACAACTACACTGCCCTCCCGTGGCTCACATATCCCCCCCGACAAAGTGCGTTTCACACACCATTGCCCAAGGGGACCGCTATCCGGCTAATTTTATCCGATTTCCGTACTCAGGTTATAAATATTCTCAAGATTTGGAATGCGTTGCCGTCCGAAACGCGAGCATCATGCACGCGCAGTGTCTTACCGGTTCCTCGTCTCCCATCAGAGCTTCGTGTTTTGCAGAAACGCCAGTTCCAAAGAGAAGCTGGAGCTGGGCAGCCGAGAAAATATTATCCCAGATTTTCTCTTGATTTCCTAGACTCAGCTCAGCTCGTCAGACTCATCAGCCAAATATTGAAGCAAACAGCAACAGCAACAACAGCAGTGTGGCAGACGATTGCCGATTCTTACCGTCTTGAAA
>JACKZZ010003665.1_pt1 | contig 11233 bp, 13 predicted proteins | sample 8027871 | NCBI WGS metagenome assembly JACKZZ01 (sample SAMN15724774, study PRJNA655200) | protist metagenome | isolation source: fluorescence activated cell sorting (FACS) single amplified genomes of... | place: USA: West Boothbay Harbor, Gulf of Maine | collected 2000-07-19
GCTGGTTATGGGAGGGTGACTTTCAGACGCACGGGTTTTAGCGCAGCTACCGTCTATAACAAATACCTGAAAGCTGAGGCGCAGAGCGGGGGAGCTGAGAACAGAGACGCGAGCGAGCCGAATGGGAGCGAGATAGACACTATGCTGATCGAGGGCCAGTAGTACCTGGTCGCTCCAGGACGAGTCCACAACCGTCTGCTAGTGCCTGTCAATGGCAGAAATTCGGATTCATCAACCAACGGTAGTTCTTCTGCTCCATCCAATAACGAGATCCGACCTGAATCTGTAACAGTCGACCGCACTAAACCGGTGGTTGTGTCCAGTGAGCTATTTCTAGCGACAAGCTCAGTGGTAGTTACTCATGGTACTTACAATGTTCGAACCGGTCAGATAATTAGTGGTGCTTCAATAATCTATTCACCAAAGAGATTACCCTCTGGCGTATTCTCACTCGAAACCACGGTTTATCAGGCGGCTACGGCAACCAAATACAATAGACAGGTTGTACCACCAGTTACTATCAATGCACATACTAGTGTGAATCCAAAGATCATAATAGATTCGGTTCATTTCTTCAAGACTAGTCTGCAGTGGTTTATCTACTATCGCGAGCCGCAGAAGTTCGAAAAGTAGTCAAAGAAACCTGATTCAAAGGTTAGTACACAGAAAGCACAGCAGCACGGTACGGGTAGAGACAAAGCCGATGTAGATTCCAATGACAAAACCAAATCAGTGCCCAACGATAAAGTTGAGGCAAGGCGTAGTGATGCGCCCGATTCAGAGTCCAATGCTAAGTCTAATTCAGATCCCAGTGGTGGTAATGATACAACACCAACAAAGCCTGTTTCTGTTATGGTGTCCAGCCCCCAAAAAGAAGGACCACCGACAAGGAGTTTCTCTATCTCGGTCAAGGAGAAGGATACGCCGGAAGCCGCGGTTAAGAAGTTGGTGAAGATGATCCAGAAGAACAAACTCACTAAACTGATTCAAGTGTGTTCAGAGGGAACGAAGGAATACAAGGCAGCCGTGGCCGCACTAGAGGAGGTGTTGACTTCGGGTTTGCGTAAACCCAATAAGGAGATGGTTTTTGAAGAGGGATTGGCGGATGAAGTTGGGAAGGAGGTGGAGGCGGACGGTTATGTTGACGACCAGGAGGCGGAGGAGATTGCGGATGTTGAGATGGGTGTGTTTAAGGCTTGCTGAGGTGGATTAAATGCAGAAGAGTACAGCGCGGTCACCGCGCGTGTAGCGGGTGCAGTATTTTCGCATTATGTTACACAGACGAAGCTGATATACATTATACATTTCATTTATAAGCCACATACGATTTGTAGCGTTATGAATGCAGACACCCCGCTAGTTTGAGTTTTGAGTAAGATGTTAGTAATCAATACAAATGCAGGCACGTATGTGGGTACACATGCATGTATCACGTCCACACACAGATATAGGCATGCAGATACATGCACCAACACATGCGCGCACACAGGCATGCGCACGCCCAGACATACGTATATGCACACGCGTACAGTCGCATACGTACACAATCACGCACCCACATGCGCAGTCACATATGCGTATACATATACATAAGCGCGTACACATATATGTGCACGTATAGGCGTACACGGACATACGTATGCACATACACACACATGTATACGCGTAGTGGTGTACACAAGGGGATAATTGTAGGAGTTTCGCTTGCACATGCAGGCGGATTGATGGTAATCACGAGTAGTTATTACGGTGGGTAATAGCTTAGAAGGAGAGAGGAAGTACAGGTGATCACATTGTAAGAGTATAACTGAAGTCGCTAGAGCTGTATGTTCTGTATTCGTTTATACGTTAGAGAAAGTACAAGAGCTTTTGGAAGAATCTGTTAAGAATCAGAAAGTATTATGAAGATGAGAAACTGAAAAACCATGTAGGTTATTGACAGTCAAACGATATTTTTATCCATTATTACGACTAAAAGAAAGACAGTAGTTTTGCATTGAGTATCTTACCTGAAGTTCATTCTTATTAGAATACGACTAAAAGAAAGACAGTAGTTTTGCATTGGATATCTTACCTGAAGTTCATTCTCATTAGAATACGACTAAAAAAAAAACAGTAGTTTTGCATTGAATATCTTACCAGTTATTCTTTTCACCATAGGCAATGATGCCTATAGGCTATAAGATTCATGATTCTGTGGAATTTTCAAGCAGTTTGTTGTACGTAGTAGAAGATTTTGTAGATTAGACCATGTACCTAATGAAACCGAAAATTAGTCATTCCATCAGAGAATACTCAGATTCCTCTTATTTAAGATTTTCAAAGTGACGAATCAGACAGACTTCCGATGAATCAGAAATTGTCCTTTCATCAGAAAAGTCTCAGATTCCTCTTATTGAGACCTTCAAAAACAACGAATCAGACAGATTTCCGATGAATCAGAAGTTTTCTGAAAGAAAGTTGGGCAAATTGAAACAGATCCAAACATTTGTCATGAGTATGTCAATTTTGATTTTGTTCTCCGAAGAGCGACTATGAGCGATGTATGATATGATAAATTCCAGAATCAGATACATCTGAATCGTGGTTGAACCACTCATTTTTTTCAACAGAGTGAGGAATACGAACGATGAATCTTTGCATTTGAACCGTGATTGAACCACCTGTTTTTTCGCCGGAAATATAAGTACGAGGGAAGATTCGTGAGTCACACCCAAAATTTCCCATATCAAAATTTCCATTGTGAATTACTCGGCTTTAACAGTTAGCTTACCAAATAGACACCGTCACTCTTTTCCTGAATCCATTCTGCTGATGGATCAGGAAATTCAAGTTGTTGATCGCCCTGCCACTGAGGAGTTTCTTGTTTTACGTACTTTTAGAGTCAACTGGCAGAATCAGGGACTCGCCTGGAGCGATATTAGCTTCGGTTTTTTCTTTTTGCGCACGCAAGGAAAAGTGTACGCTCACAGTACTCCGAGGAATAGAACTCATACTAAAGGTGTTTACTTGGCTAATACTAACGTCACCTTCACTTACAACAACAGGAATATTACTATTGCTTTTCAACTTCGAGTCAGACCGAGGGCTTCGGTACCTGAACAGCGGCTCCAGGTGACTGCTCACGAGATTTATTACAGTTGAGTAAATTAATTAGTCTAGTAGAATTTTTAATACTGATTTTGATTTGATTTTTGAATTGGTTAGTTTTATTGTAATTTGTTTTCCTTAAGTTACTAAGAAAATTTTGAGTATTTCAGTGTAGGTTTTTTAGTTTTCGTTTCATTTACTTATACTTGTTACGAGAAAACATGCCGAGTTCCGGTGACGGTAACCAAGGCATGAATTCTCAAAATTTGAATCAAAATTTATATAACAATAGTTTAAACTCTATGAACTCTAATTTAAACTTGAATGATTATGCTAACGTTCATTCTCCTTCTCAAGATTCAGACGGGGGGTTGGTCTTGCCAGGAGCGGTGACCACTGGCGCCCCCGGCTCTGACCAGGCTGGCTGGCGTGAGCCGGACCAGTCCGCTATTGATGCAATGCTGCGCTCCTGGATTGCGGTAAGAGACTAGAGTTGGTGTCTTTGATTGTGAATTTTCAATCAGTATGTAGACAGTAGATTTAAATTGGTTGGAATTTCCCCGCGGATTTCTTGGAAGGAAAAATGCGCTAATTCCTTGTCCTGCTAGCGTTGCTCTTGCTGAAGGAATTCAAAACGTGTCCAGGGTTGCGACCGATCGCCTATTCAGTTGAAAGTTATTGATTCAAAAAGTGTCCAGGGTTGCGACCGACCGCCTATTCAGTTGAAAGCCATTGACCGGTCTAGATTATCATTCTACTTTAGTACTAAGTTTTAAGTTACTGTTTTAACTCTTGAGATTTTTTCTAAATTTGAAATTTCCAAGTCTACCCCAGGGCCCAGGGTCAACTTCCCCAAAAAAAATCATCCCAGGGCCACGTCTCCGGGGTCAACTTCAAGAAGTATCAACTTCCCCAAACAAAATCATCCCAGGGCCAAGTCTCCGGGACCAACTTCAAGAAGTACGTCGAACTGCATTGGACATTGCTCGACTCCACCGTCATCAACGCCAGTTTTCTCACAAACTTGATCTGCGGGGAACATCCGCTCAACACGCTCAATCCACCGCGGATGCCAGACCGCATCCGTCGTATTTGGATTCCCTGCATCAAAAGCGGTGTCGATCCGAGTTACGTTCTCTGTGTCGCTCAACTAGAATCCGGCAAGTATGTGGCTATCCATGGTGGCCATCGACTCGCCGCCGCCTATGAGCTCGGTTTTTACGACCGTACTGAGAAGTCGGTCGCACGTGTCTTGAGGAGTGAAATTCTGAAGGTATTGTATTTGGTGGGGTTTTGAGGCGACAGTAGGTATTAGATTTGGAGGGGTGTAGATTTTTATTTCAATTTAGATTCTAATTAGTAATTTCAGACTAGTCACGCATGCATGTCCGGGTGTATACATGCGTGCATAGACACGCATGCACGATACATGCGCATACACGCACACATTGCACACATAGGCACGCACGCCACGCTACACATATACACGCATACACGCACATAATGCACACGGAGGCACGCACGCCTACACATGTACATACGTACGTGGACACACATACATGCATGATACATGCACGCACAGACATACAGCGCACACATAGGCGCGCACGCCACGCTACACACACAGTCACGCGCATACGACATCGATAATTATTCTAGCATTGAGAATTTGAGTATCTCATCATAAAACGATCTCTGAGAATCCGACACAGAGACAAAGCGGTTGCAGTTTTACTCAAAACTCACTAATTTAAATCCCCACCGAAATCCCGGTGGGGATTTGTCATTTTAGTAGATACGGCTAAAGATTCAACTTATTCTATAAGTCAGGAATTAGTTCCTTTGCCAATTACCAGCCCTGCTCCCAGATTGAACAGTTGTAAGTAACAGCTCTGTATCCAGACCCTCTTAAATTCCATCGCAATTTTTCCCCAGGTACCCTCCTTGCGCTGATTGTAAATAATGATTCCCCAGCAAGATGCCCTTTTAAAGGCTTATATGGCCGCCTGCAACAGTAACGACAACGCCGTCGCCGAGATTACAACACTCTATAAAACATGGAAGTTCAATGCGCTGTACAAGTCCGAGACGAGTGAGTGTAAAAAGAACAAAACGCTGAGATTGAGCTATTACTGCTCACAGAGCGGAATCTCTCGAAGAGACGACGGCAGTTTCGCATGCAAGATCTCGGAGGTGGAGACCTTGTTGGCGTTTGGCAAGAAGCTGAGCAAGGCAGGTTGCTTGGACCTGGCCCAAAGACCGAGACAGGGCGTTGAAACGAGTATAAATTCTCAAACCCTAAGACAGTAGTTACGATACATCAATTTGGAATTTGAAAAATCGCAATGAAAGTTGAAAGTTGAAACTTGAAAGAAACTTGACTTGTTCAAACTTCAAAGTTAACTTAGATTTTGTTTCACGTTGAGAAAATTGAAATCAAGTATTGTATTCTTGTATCGAATTCCTCTCCCAGATATACCATACGCCATCCTCTCATCATCGTCGAAGTTCATAGACAGGTTCTGTGACCTCGCGAACGAGAGCATAATCAACTACCTGAACAAAGAAGGAATGGTCGCACCGTCTGGCGAGTTAAAAGAAGTAACTACTGGTGCCCAAGGTTCTTCTTTACCGCCTGGAGTTCAAGGTCCTTCCCCACCACCTGGAGCACAAGGTGCTTCCTCACAAGGGGTGCGAGCCGCTCCGGGAGTTTCGACACCTGAGGCGTCGCCAGCGCCCTCCCCAGCTCTTCAGCGACAACGAGTATCAGGTGGCGCGAATCCGAAGAAGAGAGGGATTCGGGGCAAGGCCAAGGCCAAGGTTAACTCTAAAGCAGCGGCAAAGGTGGCGGCTGGTTCGTCCTCATCATCTTCAAACGCGGTGTCAGCTGTTGGGGAGTCCAGTTCGAGCAGTGGTATCAACTTCGGGGTTCCGGACAAACCTGAGTTCGGTAACGGGTTCATTCAACCATCCGCTTATCTCGTGCACGGGGTGGAAAATCCGATATTAGTTGGGATGGTGATGCAGGCTGTATGTTTGTTTGACATTGTGCTTGTTGTGGACTTTTAAGTCAGAAAATAGTATTCAGTATAATGTATACGAGTTTTGAATTTGAAAATACAGTTGGACTTGTAATTGAAATTTGATTCTAAAATTTCGATGAGTAATAACATTTACCAGCCCTCCCTGCAGGTCGTCGTTTGATTAAGCCTTCATCAATTCCATTATGTTTTCCCCAGGGGTTCACTCCATCGTCAGCGTTGTCATCTCTAGTGGTTCAGAAAAGTTTCCACGTCGAAATTTCCCACAGGCTAGTACCAGTTTCTCGTTTCATTCACCTCAGAACACCGTAGTTCATTCACTGTTGTATCATGTGCAAAATTGAAAATTCTCCAGGTATCTCTTCTCAAGAAATGCCTCGAGGTGATCTGGGCGGAGAAGCTGTCCAACGAGTTCCCCCCTGACCTGCTCCGCACGAGACCTACAGGACGGAAGATCTATGTGCCGGCTTGGTTCGTTGTTCCACCGGTGGCTGCAGTCGGGAAAGCCACCACTCAAAAGGTGAGCACTACAGTAATGACAATTATCAATGCTGTTACCGGAAGGAAGACGAATTTTTGGACGCCGAAGGTCGGCAGTACCATCCGTTTGCGTGGACAGGATGAGAAGCAGAAGGTCAGGGAGTTTCCTGAAGCCATGGCTAACCTGAGGGGAACGGGGAAAATTTATTGTGTAAGAACTTAGAATTGTAAATTAGAAAATTTTAGTATCTAGATTCTAAAGAGTCAAGACTAAGACTAGTCACTAAGTCTAAAAGTTGAATAGAAAAAAAAAATCTAGCAAATCTGAATCAATGACACCGATGGTACATTTAACAATTCAGTTTGATAGTGTTAATGACGCTCAATACCATCCCTCTCCCAGGTTTCCGTGAACGACTCCGAGTCCGTTAAGGTCGTGTCCGCCACCAAGGCCCAGCCCGAGTCCAACGTCGTCACGGATCAGCTGGAGAACAAGATCCTCGCCGTCAACTTTGTCGAGAACGACTCCGATAAGAAAACCGTCTTTCTGCAACTACCAGAACCCGAAAAAAAGAACAACACCACTTTTATTTACACGACGGCTGGGGAAACCGATGAGACCCTGGAGTGGACTGCCGGCGGAAAGACCGTGAAGGTCACTTGGAAACCTTTTCGGGAGGTTCCTATGGAGAAACAGGTGGCGGCGAATGTGGATTTCATAGAGGATTCTGAATCTGACTGAGGAAAGGTGTGTGTGGTTGTGTGTGAATGGATTTGTGGGGGGATGGAATATGGACTGGAATGGAGGTAACGTAGTATGTACTAATGCGGATGTGAGTCTGGGAAACTTAAAAAAAGTTATGATTAGGCTGATAGAAATTAAAATGAGTTGGAACTTGATTGTGGGTGATACCGTAGAAAGTATTGTTGGGTTCACAGGAGACACTAGGATATGTATTTATTAGGGAGATAAACTAAAGGATTCTGAGCCGCGGATTTCTCTGGAGGAAATCCGCGCCAAAGTTCAGTCACTGTCTTAGTCTACTAGATTGATTCTTATTTGTTCACCGAGGTGGGGCGCGAGTTGACGATGAATACACTTAGTACGTACTTATGAAGTTTATGGCATTGATTGAAATAAGTAGTTGTCGGCGTCAAATTCAATAAAGTTCTTTGGTCAGTTTTAGATTTTTGCCATAGAGTTTCAAGGAGGAATTTTATTTATGGTTTCTGAGTCTAAATTTCAATTTTCCTTTCTTCATTTCTTCGAAAACTTGTTAAAGTAGTAGATGACAGGCCTGGCGTGATCGATGTGTATCAGAATTCAGTATTCACTGTGCTCATTCACAACGGGCAGAGACATACGAATTCATTTCCATCGAGATTGTCAGCTGACCAGATTAGCTCAACTTCTACAGTAGTAAATGACAGGCCTGACGTCATCGATGTTTATCAGAATTTTGCAGAGACTTACGAATTCATTTTCATCAAGATTTTCAGTTGACCAGCTTAGTTCAATTTCTACAGAGATCAAGATTTCTAAATTTTAAGTCCGATAGATGGTAAACTAAAGATTATGAAACTTTGCTGCACCAGATAATTATTAATTAGAATTTAGTTGTGGATTCAAATTTCAATTTTCTTTATGTAATAGTAGATACTAGATGTACGAGTAGTGAGCAGTGAGCACTGAGTAATACTAGCACCGTGTTTTTCCACAACTAATTAGTAACGAGATTGCCACGTACTTGCACATTGTACAGTGAGTATGAATATTCAAATTTCAATTTGACTTTCGTTTCGAAGATGTTTGTGGACCATGATCATTGATGTTCAAAAATTTTTCTTGCTAGCTGATCTTAAACTTTGATAGTGAAAAAAAGACTTAGGCGTGCAGACCACGACGTTGGTCGTTTTGACATATGGAGTATCAATTTCTTTACCAGTGTTCACGGGCAACCGAATCAAATAATGAACACCAATCTGAAGTTCGTTGCAGTCACCAAACATTCGTCATCTCTTGTCAAATCATTTGAATGGAGCTATGAATGTCATTGGGTTTTCTTCATGATATATTTCGTCAGTTTTCCTACAGACCAGAATGAGAATACAAATGCAATAGAATTCGTCATTAGTTGTCCAAAGCCTGTATGAACCACCGCCTGTGTCCTTGAAAGTCAAATTCCCACCCACACAGGTGCATGAATGAAGTATTTGATATCCTAGAATCTAGACGTTATTCTATGTTTCAACTTTCATTTGCTAAACGAATACTAAGTAGCACCATAAGTAGCATTCATCAATCGAAATAAAACTGCACCCCTGCAGTCTAAGTCGAAGTCTCATTTTATTCATAGGCTGTAATCTGTACATGTAAACTATAATTCAAAACATATCAGTAACAGAAACCAAAAACGAATCACGATTCACGACCGTAGCTCCCGCGAACGTGGATTCAGTATGTGTGCTGTGTGATCTAAGTCTAGGACTAATACAACACAATACTGCGGAACCACCTCGCCGTGCATTCTTGATATTATTTACTAATGGATTTAAACTTTAAAGTACGGGTTCACAAGTAGTACTACAGTCTAGTCTTGAAAATCACATGGTCTTTCTCTGCTCCTTTTTAGTCCTCTTCTTCGTCTTCTTCGTGTTTGTATTCGCTTGTGGTCACGTAGTTGGTGTAGTGGTTGGTCACGTAGTTGGTGTAGTGGTTTGGTAGGGCTTGTGGGGATAGATAGGATCCGAGAGTTTCTCGAGAAGTTGGCCAACCTTGCGCAACTTTGATCGAATTCATCTAAGATTACATGCAACTTTGATTGAATTCGGACAGTCGAAAATGATCGAATTCGAGCAAATTTGATCAAATTCGGCCAAATTGAACTTACAACTTGTTCAGACTTCTCAGAAGTCCCGGAGTATTCAGAATACCAGAATTTTCAGTAGGTTCATATTTTTGGCCTGTGACATTTGTTGAGTTCGTTTGCTTAAATTTCAGACGCGTTGGATTTTTCGTCCGACGCATAAGATTTTTTATACGACAGCATCGGACGCGTATCCAACAGCATCAGACGCGTTTCGGACATCGAGGAGGTAGATCATTTGGAAATGTTTCCGACGTGTTTTACGTCCCGTCGGACGTTTCTTCCGGATGTGCCGGACTACTATCGGACGTTTCTTTCGGAAACGTCCGGACATTTTCTTACGGAATACGTCGGAACGACACCGTACGTACCGTAAGGACTCTTCCATTTTGAAACACAGATAAGAGTCAATTGTGTTACCTGGAGAGATTTGGGGAAGAAGGACAAGGTAATGGAAGCGGGTTACCTGGAGAGATTTTGGGGCCCCAGGCCTTAGTTACAATAGAACCAGCACCATTTAGCTTTTGTTTCTACAACCGAGTAGTTGTAATCCTGGTAAGGATTACAACTGGTGTATTTGTCAGAAACTCTATAGCAGCCGTGATAACGTGAGTTGTAGATATTCAAACGCCAAAACCGGAATCGAAATAATATCTGTGATCTTTAACAATTGACCCATGACACCAAGGCATATTCACTCACGGTCAGTTACGACATAACGTCCGCACCAAGGTATTATAATATCTACTCACGTCATATTCCAACGCAATTCTGTCAAGTCGTCGCTGTTTATTCTTAGAAGTTAGCACTACGTAGTACGACGTTCAAATACACCGGTTGAAAATGTCGGTCTTGCAGCACAATGCACACCTGTGACCTAACAAACACATACGTGAATGAATTTAATACCACCAGGGCCCCGATACATTTCGTCGTGTTTACCATACTCAAACACTAGTTAGTAATCACTAAGTAAAAATTTCAGAATCTTATCATGCTCGCTTACCTAACCTCTCTTCTGCTTGCCCTCTGCCCCGGCCCCGACACAAACCGTAAGGGACGCAAAGTTCCGGCGGCAACCCTCAGCTTCGAGGACTGCGAACTATTTGCGAGGCATCTTGCCTGCGAATGTGAAAACATCCTGTACGCTGTGATCTGGATCTTGCTTACGTACACCGGATGCCGCTGTCAAGACATCTTCGCACTACGCTGGTGCGATGTAGACCACTCTGGCGACTATTCCTGGATTCGAACCACCAACCTGAAAGGAGCAAAGCTCAGCAAAAAATCCACTGAAGCCCGTTCCTTGAAACCTCTCCACCTGACCGACTGGGCGAGATCCTTTCTGCAACAGCACTTTCCTGTCCAGCCACACGAAACCGGTCCGATCTTCGATTTCACGCAGGAAGCCTTCTATAAAGCTATCCGTGAAGTCAGGGCAACCTTCGTTACATCCGATGGGGCAGAAAGCAACCGCATTTCCAGTCACACGGCGCGTAAGTCTGTTGCTACCGCGATGAATGATCGCGGCGTGCCGCTGGCAGATATCTCCGTTTGTCTTGACATCGCAAACACGATCGTCCTCACAAACCACTACATCAAGAAGTCGGCAAAACGCACATCTGATGCGTATAAGACGATGGTAGCCGGCGCCAAAGCGACGCGCACCAAGAAGGCGCAGACGAGCACAAACACGAAGAAGACGAAGAAGACTGCGTATAAGACGATGGTAGCCGGCGCCAAAGCGACGCGCAC
>JACKZZ010012667.1_pt1 | contig 11232 bp, 9 predicted proteins | sample 8027871 | NCBI WGS metagenome assembly JACKZZ01 (sample SAMN15724774, study PRJNA655200) | protist metagenome | isolation source: fluorescence activated cell sorting (FACS) single amplified genomes of... | place: USA: West Boothbay Harbor, Gulf of Maine | collected 2000-07-19
TTTTGGTTTCTAAGCAGCTGTCGCGACCCACTTTGCAGATGCCAGGTGTAATAATCATCACCTTTACCATCATCACCACGCTCATCCCGTCTCTCAGCGCTGCATCTCTTCCCCGGCAGCGCTGACAAACGCCAACATTATGATGATCAACATACCCCTCTCTTCTCAGCCCTGCATCTCCTGCATGACCTGCTGCTCGCGCTGATAGAATTTGAAGAGAGAAAAAAATTTTCGTTGCAACGTGACACCATCCCTGAAAAAGACAAAAGGCAGCGCTACCTTTTAGCCAGGTGAACCAAGGAATTGAGCCTGTTTTTGGCTATCCCCCCCCGCTCCCCTCATCGTCTGCGACCGTTCATATCCACAACAGGTCCTACCGCTCAAGTTTGATCGCCGACACCCTCGGTCAGGTCGAGAACCTGATCGGTCACGGCGACAGCACCATTGTACAAGTAGCCCTCAGGGTGTTGTGCTTTGCGCTAGACTATCTCAAGGAAATTAAGATGGTTTTAGATATTCACAAAATACAATCACTCCTTTGTCGCGTTGCATTCCTCATCTCTTTGTCTCATATTCATTGTAACGTCTTTTCATCTTTCATCTTTCATCTTTCATCTTTCATCTCGCATCTCGCATCTCTCACCTCTCACCTCGCATCTGCCCATTCCTCGCTATCACTTCTCATCTCTCGTCTCATCTATCCCTCAGCTCACGCGGAACGTGATCCTGGGCTCGAAGCTCATCCAAATCTTGGAAGACAAAGAAAAACCGGAGAAAGTGGTGGTCGGGGCGTGTAAAGTCATCAGGTCTCTTTTGGTTCTTTGATTGAAGTGGAAATGTAACCTGAACCAAACACATGAGTGTGTGACATATGCACAGATACACTCGCACACACAGGTTACCAATACCCACAATGCCGTATAATGCAAACCTTGTAATCACTTCCTAATCATAATAATTAAATCCTAACAATGCCGTATAATGCAAACTTTGTAATCACTTCCTAATCATAATAATTAAATCCTAATCACTCCACTCGTGGTCCCCTCCACCATCCTTATCACCCGCTAATCATCATAATGGATAATGGCCCCTAATCCGCTTAACCACCCCCAATTATCATGAATACCTTCTTATCGCAGAATGTTGGGGAAAAACCTCACCCAATTCCGGAGAATTTGCAAGGACGAAGTGGAAAAGGAGTTAAAGGAAACAAAAGAGAAGAGAGAGATTGCATCCTCCAGCAATGCGCAAATGGACCAGACAGGAGATGACGACGATAGTGTCAAGGATGCAAGCACGTCGAAGATAGGAGATGGAGGAGGAGAGAAACAGAAAGATAAAGTGGAAAATTCTAGACTGCAGAGGTACAAGGAGGCTCTTAAGGATGTTGAGGAGGCCAGCGACTCCTTGCGTACTTCTTTGCTCAGGGTGTTGGAGAACTCGGAGAAGATCGAGCTCTACTCAGCCGAGAATGTTCAGGTACATCTCTTACCGATCCCCCTTGTTGGCTGAGTTCAAAATTACATCATGAAGATAAACGTCGCCTAACTTCATATCAACTAACTGGGCATTCTATTCATATCTAGAAATATCATTTCAATTTTTTCTTCAAAAACAAATATCTTGAAATGTCACGTCGTATCATATATAGGTGTGTGTGCGAGATGGACTGTGCGGTATGCTAGATTATGAATCGGAACTCGAAGATAGATATCTGCGTCTGCTGGTTGAGCCGATTACGGATCGCACGTCATACGAACTACTGGCAATGACATGCGAGGCCCTCCAAGGGTACTGCGCAGAGAGCCCGAGGTAACGTCATCATCAACAGTAGTGGATTACCTTTTTTCATCTTCATCTTGATCACCAGCACCCCAATCAGCATCTTCTTAATCATTACCATCATTATCATTATCATCACCATCCATCATCATCACCATCATGATCATCATCGATAATCCATCATACCATCATGGTTATCAGGAATAGGCAGCAATTCATGGACAACGGTGGACTCGAGCTACTGACGGAGACTCTAATGCACTCACAAGATAAACTTGCTAAACAGAGGGTACTGGCGCTGGTTGTCACGCTCATGGTCGAGCGTGACATACGCTTGGTATTTGTCGAGGTTGGTGGTCTCGATGCAGTGTTTAAGTTGATGACACGAGATGCGGACGAGGGCACACTGCTCCAAGGCGGCCTTGTTATCGTGGCGCTGGCGTCTGGCAACGACAATTACTTCAGAGAGGCCGTGCTAGACCGAGGCCTGCCAGGTATTATCCTTTTTCCTTCATTTTTTGGGGGAGGGGGTTCACTTCCCCTCACCTCATCTCACCTTCCATCACATAAAAAAAGTATTTTCAATCACCCCTTATAGTAAGTTTGAAGTGTCATCTCACCTCGTACACGTCATCCTGAATCACCCAATCGCAGGCAAAGCGTTCCGTTGCGCCTTCTTTCCCAGTTGCAAGTCGCTCGAGGACCGAATCAAATTAAGGGAAAGGCACCAGGTCGGCTTATTGGTGCTCAAAGAACTCTGGGTCATGGGGAAGGTTGGCTCAACCCATCGGCAGAGAGTAGTTGATTCGGTCAACAACAATGAGAAGCTAATCGACGCCATCGTTAACCTCATCGACACCCAGTCGTTGCTGCCGCTGTACGGAAAAAAGTGTCATACCATGGTTTATGTCATGCAACTGATCCATGCGATTGGTGCCAAAAACACACCCTTCTCCTCCATGTTGGGTGGGTCGGGCGCCCTAGAGGTGATGTGGGACACCTGGAAGCTGCTCCAACATCTAGGGAACCAGATTAGCCCACAATACGCAACGTATGTGATGGGCGCGCTATTCGCTGCTTGTGGCGGTGAAAATGTGTCGCTCAACCATAAGTGGCTGATGGAAAGGTGCGCGGAGGTTGATGAATTTTTCCTGCGACATGAGAAGCTCGAGCTAGAAAGGAAACGACGCGAAATGGATGCGGAGCGAAAAATGCAACTAGCGCGAGAAAGGGAACGGAAGGAGCAGCAGCATCACGAGAAACAGAAACGACAGCACGAGCAACAACAACGAGAGCTGGCCTACAGGCGGCAGCAAGAGCTACAACAGCAACATCACCGAAACCGGCATCAGCAACAGCTGCAGCAGCCACAACAATATGTTCAGCACGGCGGCATGTACCAAGGACCTGGACGACCCCAGTGACACAGCATCAAGACAACCACTATTCCTTCGTTTTTATATTCGTACTTAATTTCATCTTATCTTCATCTAAATAGTTAACTTGGTTGAATTTTACTAAGGAATAAAGCAAAGTGACTAACCAAAAGCGTTTAGGACAAAAACCACCATTAAGACGAATTATCAGACTATTTGCTTCTCAATTTGCTCCTCCTCGTCGTCTGGGTGGTTATCCGTGCGCTTGTAGTCACTCGGCAAGGTACCTGTGTATAGTGTGGTGGGGTTAGGACTATCAAGGATAGCAGCGGTGGTAGGGTTATCAGGATTAACGCACAGTGAACACGACTTACCAACGATAGCGACGTGTTGCGCTCCTGCTGCAAGGTTGTCAATGAGGCAAGTGCTCTCCATATCATCCCATTGTCCTGCGACCTTGCTCTTCTTTGCGTCCCATCTGAGGATGCGTCCGTCGCTCGCCAGCATGAGGGTTGTATCGGTTAGACCAGCAGCCACGAACTCAACCGTTTCCTCAATCTTTACACGGCGGAATTTTGCTGTACTATGATCACGATTGTCTCCATCTTCGAGAACAGCTGTGCTGAATACCTGTTTTTATGATTTGGATAGGTAGAAGTGTGAACAGAAGCACACATGCGTACAACAATTGTTTGAGTAGGTGTTGCATGCTGAATTGTGGCGTGCTATTTGGATGCTGAAATATGATGAAAGGATAAAAAGAATGTGGTCTGATGCAAAATGAACTGACCTCGCCGTCCTCGTTCAGAGCGGTGGCATGCCGCATGCTACACGTCACGAGCACCGTTCCTTTCCGCCACAACGACATGACAGGCTGCGGGGAGGCAATCTGCTTGAAACTGCCCTGACCCAATTGGCCCACGTCGTTCAGGCCCCACGAATACACGTTTCCATCAAAGCCAGTCGCGAAAGTGAACTTGTGCCCACACTCAACGTCTGCCCACATGTCCAGAAAGTTGGGAACGAGAACAGGCTCCCAGGCTGTGAGTTTGTTTCCGAGCCCACACTGCCCAGAGTCTCCACAACCCCACGTGTACAGGTCTCCGCAGTCTGCGACAGCAGCGCAGTGGTCGAACCCGATGGACAGGGTGTGGATCTGCTTATTGTCAAGGACAGTGACCTGAGCAGGCTTTGTGAAGCACTTTGCTTCAGTTTTGCCTATGCCGATCATTCCCGTTGTCGCATCTCCGCACATGAAGACTTGAGACAGATTCTTCTCCTGGTCCCGGACAATAAAAGCACTGGCACGGTCGCCGCACGCCACCCAGCTGACTTTCTTTTTGAACAAGGGACTCTCTCGGTACGCCGCAGAGTAGGGTGCCGGGCGGTCTGCAGTGTCTCCCAGGCCTAGCTGACCGCAATCGTTGGCCCCCCACGCGAAGGCGTAGCCACTTTCATCCCGGGCAACCGTGTGGTTTGAGCCACAGGCCACCTGCACCACGAGACGGCGGCCCATGGCTCGCATGAAGCGCGGCACAGTCAAGTCTACGATCTTTGGTCCGAGTCCAAGCTCGACTTTCCCCTTGCCAAGCATATACAAGCCTCCGTTTTCTGCCGAATGCAACAGAGCAATTCGGGCCCGACGCTTTCGCACCGCCTCTGTCAGCAGCAGCTCCAAGTGGTCCACTTTCTCCTCTTTCTTCTCATTCTCGCTGGGCGCCTCGAGCGGAGAGTTTTCAGCAATCTGGCCAAGCGACTCAAAGGAATTGGCCACGGTGTGAACATCCGCGAGTGTCGGACGGAGCAATAGAAGCTTTTGCAAAGAGGTGCGGCGTGACCTAGGAAGCGGACTTGGGGGGCCCGTTGCCGAGCCCCGGGGACTTCCCAAATTTGATGGGATACTCCGAGCAGGTGATGGGTAATCCTCCTCGATGTCTGAAGGTGCAAGAGATTGTCTTCGGCTTCGGTTTGACAAAATGTCACGCGTAAGTTTGTGAGCCGGGCCACACGCCGAAGTTGGGGTAGCCGGGGCGCTCTGTTGAGGCGTGTGCTTCTGCAGCATGGCCGCAACAGCGTAGCGCGCATGTTGCTTCTCCCGCTCGCGCTGCTTCTCATCAATTTGCGGGAGAATATTCTTTGCCGCAACAGAGGCGCGGGACGAGCGTTGGCTTAACATCTTATCAAGGGATTCCAGTCTTGATTGCTCCAAATGATGCGCCTCCATAGACACGTGCTGCGAAATTAGCTCTTTTCGGGTAGGCTTGTGTGTGAGTAAAAAGTCGAGGTGCTCCGCTTGTTTGGCCGAGTCCTCGTGCTCCATCGTCAATAAGATATGACGATGGATGAGAGCATGCATATCTGGTCTCTGCGATATAATCTGCTCGAAGTTCTCCGCGCGATCCTTAGCGTCCGCGTGCTTGGGCATGACAATGTGCTTGTGGATGAGGTCTTGGCGGTCTGGTGCAGCGGCTAGGGCAATGCCGAGGTGCATGAGGCGCTCCTGGCGCGAACAGTCGAGCGTCTTCTCGATGAGGTCTTGCATGCGGTCCGATTCGACATCGGGATGCTGCGAAATGAAGGTGGCGTAGTCATAAGCTCGGAGGCGTTCTTCCTTTTCCTCTTCTGACAACTCGTATCCAGTGTTGCCACTGAAATAGTTTGACATTCGATCCACTCCGGGAGAGGAAGCAAAGTGCGCATCCATAACTCGCATCAGATTGGAACGGGTGGTTTTATGAGTGTCTGGAAGTTCCCCAGTGGCGTGCACCCGAGCCAGCAGCTCTGCCCGACGTTGACGCTGTCTAGCAACAGCATCTGGGGCAGCAACGAAGTGTCCTCGACCATCTTCAGCTGAAGAAGCCGTTCTGCAACCGAGTCCAGTGCCGGTGTGGGGTGCCATCAAGCCAACGGGACTAGAGGTGAGGGATACTGCAGCTGCTGACGCTTTTCTGCTGTGCGCCGAGGCTCCAGGCAGTTGTCCAGCCTGCGTGGAGTGCTCACCCATTTTGTTATTGTCGTTGTCTTCATTCTCCTTCTGGTCTTCTTCCTTGCCCTTGTTGACTTGCACTTCTGTAGCATCATCTACTTCTTCGGCCGTGGGCATAGCGTCTCCTTCCAATGCATCCTTCTCTCCGCCGATGCTTTGGTGCAGTCGCTTTCGCCTATCCAGTTCTGCGTCTTGTGCATCCGGCTGTTTCGACTCCTCTAACCCTCCTCGTTGGAGCTGGTTGTGGCGAGTGCAATAGCCGCTGCCACCCTGCATGCGCATGGCATTGCACGTACCTACCCTGCACCGAGCTAAAGTAAAATTAAGCTCGGGGAGCGGCTCTACTTTGCGGTACCTCTTCGTCGAATGCAAGCCTTCGTCGATTCGGCACCTGCGCTCTTCCTCCACGAGGAGATCGACACCATATGCGGCAGCCCACTCAGCTGTGTTGGCGCGTGGTCTTCCCAGCACCCCACCTACTCGAATGAGGACCACAACATGATGGATTAAGATGAGCTGTTGTGGATCCTAAAGCGTCCTTAGAGATGGCTCGGGGGATGTGACAACATTTGGGCGTTGAAAACAAATTAAAATGAAGTATTGAAGTAAGAGCAGGCAAAATTAGATATATGTCATTTTCTTTCAGTGGACCTACCGTGCAGGTCGGTTGTGAACAAAGAATTCTGTGGTGTGAAGGTATTTGTCAGCCGATTGTAGCCCTGGGAAGTTTGGATTGAGTGGAATGATGTATGAGGAGTGAGAAACGGGATCGTGGAATAAGATGCAAAAATAAGCGATGTGTTAATCGTGCAGTAATGAACTGACCCTGGTGGTTTGGCTGGTGGTGGGCTTCTCTCTATTGTGAATCAGGGGTGGGAAGTGAACATCATGCTCCTGGGTATGCCCTCGCTCTTGGAGCTGTGGTCGTGTGGTTTTGCTTTACAGTGAGAAGAGCTCGCACACACACGGATTGACTCAAGTTTTCGTCAAGTCGAGCCAAGACTCAGGTTAAGATAATGCAAAATGAGACGAAAAAAAAAGAACATGAGACGAAGACGAGGGGACAGACGCTAAAAGTGATGAAACACAACTACCTGCTGGAGCTGCTTCTCTTCTTTGATCTGCCGCTCTCGGTACTTGTGTGCTTGGTTCGTGTGGAAGGTGCACATAATATCCTTGGAGGAGGCTGTGACGGTTGTCGTGTAATGGTGATGATGGCAATGATGGGTTGCCGATGACGGTGACGGTATCTTCGAATGGCACGGACTCACGGTTGCAGGGCCGAGGACAGAGCAAAACAGAGCATCCAGGCTGGCCCTTTTGTCGCACACCTAACCGCCCAGTCTTGGGGACGGTGGCGCCCATCGCCTGGGATGAGAGGCATATTAACTTTTAAGGGAGGGCGTGGTTGAAAAAAGGGCGATGTGTGGTGTACCACCTTGGGACCCTGGGCAAGGCTGCTGCTATTGTGCACCACTCCACCCCGTGAAGAGCGTTTTATCGCAGCTGCAGTATGGAAGGGTGATTTGATCGTGTGAGATTGTTGGCCTCCACCTTTCTTTTTTTCGCTAGAGGACGTATTTTGGTGTATCGAGAGAGGCAGTGCACTGAACCACTAAGCAAAAACCAGCGATGAACATATAGCTATGGATAGTGAAGCAGATTGGTCTTTTTCTTTATGGACTTGAGTAGAGCAAAAGAGAAGTAAAAAGTCTGATAATTCGTCTTAATGGTGGTTTTTGTCCTAAACGCTTTTGGTTAGTCACTTTGCTTTATTCCTTAGTAAAATTCAACCAAGTTAACTATTTAGATGAAGATAAGATGAAATTAAGTACGAATATAAAAACGAAGGAATAGTGGTTGTCTTGATGCTGTGTCACTGGGGTCGTCCAGGTCCTTGGTACATGCCGCCGTGCTGAACATATTGTTGTGGCTGCTGCAGCTGTTGCTGATGCCGGTTTCGGTGATGTTGCTGTTGTAGCTCTTGCTGCCGCCTGTAGGCCAGCTCTCGTTGTTGTTGCTCGTGCTGTCGTTTCTGTTTCTCGTGATGCTGCTGCTCCTTCCGTTCCCTTTCTCGCGCTAGTTGCATTTTTCGCTCCGCATCCATTTCGCGTCGTTTCCTTTCTAGCTCGAGCTTCTCATGTCGCAGGAAAAATTCATCAACCTCCGCGCACCTTTCCATCAGCCACTTATGGTTGAGCGACACATTTTCACCGCCACAAGCAGCGAATAGCGCGCCCATCACATACGTTGCGTATTGTGGGCTAATCTGGTTCCCTAGATGTTGGAGCAGCTTCCAGGTGTCCCACATCACCTCTAGGGCGCCCGACCCACCCAACATGGAGGAGAAGGGTGTGTTTTTGGCACCAATCGCATGGATCAGTTGCATGACATAAACCATGGTATGACACTTTTTTCCGTACAGCGGCAGCAACGACTGGGTGTCGATGAGGTTAACGATGGCGTCGATTAGCTTCTCATTGTTGTTGACCGAATCAACTACTCTCTGCCGATGGGTTGAGCCAACCTTCCCCATGACCCAGAGTTCTTTGAGCACCAATAAGCCGACCTGGTGCCTTTCCCTTAATTTGATTCGGTCCTCGAGCGACTTGCAACTGGGAAAGAAGGCGCAACGGAACGCTTTGCCTGCGATTGGGTGATTCAGGATGACGTGTACGAGGTGAGATGACACTTCAAACTTACTATAAGGGGTGATTGAAAATACTTTTTTTATGTGATGGAAGGTGAGATGAGGTGAGGGGAAGTGAACCCCCTCCCCCAAAAAATGAAGGAAAAAGGATAATACCTGGCAGGCCTCGGTCTAGCACGGCCTCTCTGAAGTAATTGTCGTTGCCAGACGCCAGCGCCACGATAACAAGGCCGCCTTGGAGCAGTGTGCCCTCGTCCGCATCTCGTGTCATCAACTTAAACACTGCATCGAGACCACCAACCTCGACAAATACCAAGCGTATGTCACGCTCGACCATGAGCGTGACAACCAGCGCCAGTACCCTCTGTTTAGCAAGTTTATCTTGTGAGTGCATTAGAGTCTCCGTCAGTAGCTCGAGTCCACCGTTGTCCATGAATTGCTGCCTATTCCTGATAACCATGATGGTATGATGGATTATCGATGATGATCATGATGGTGATGATGATGGATGGTGATGATAATGATAATGATGGTAATGATTAAGAAGATGCTGATTGGGGTGCTGGTGATCAAGATGAAGATGAAAAAAGGTAATCCACTACTGTTGATGATGACGTTACCTCGGGCTCTCTGCGCAGTACCCTTGGAGGGCCTCGCATGTCATTGCCAGTAGTTCGTATGACGTGCGATCCGTAATCGGCTCAACCAGCAGACGCAGATATCTATCTTCGAGTTCCGATTCATAATCTAGCATACCGCACAGTCCATCTCGCACACACACCTATATATGATACGACGTGACATTTCAAGATATTTGTTTTTGAAGAAAAAATTGAAATGATATTTCTAGATATGAATAGAATGCCCAGTTAGTTGATATGAAGTTAGGCGACGTTTATCTTCATGATGTAATTTTGAACTCAGCCAACAAGGGGGATCGGTAAGAGATGTACCTGAACATTCTCGGCTGAGTAGAGCTCGATCTTCTCCGAGTTCTCCAACACCCTGAGCAAAGAAGTACGCAAGGAGTCGCTGGCCTCCTCAACATCCTTAAGAGCCTCCTTGTACCTCTGCAGTCTAGAATTTTCCACTTTATCTTTCTGTTTCTCTCCTCCTCCATCTCCTATCTTCGACGTGCTTGCATCCTTGACACTATCGTCGTCATCTCCTGTCTGGTCCATTTGCGCATTGCTGGAGGATGCAATCTCTCTCTTCTCTTTTGTTTCCTTTAACTCCTTTTCCACTTCGTCCTTGCAAATTCTCCGGAATTGGGTGAGGTTTTTCCCCAACATTCTGCGATAAGAAGGTATTCATGATAATTGGGGGTGGTTAAGCGGATTAGGGGCCATTATCCATTATGATGATTAGCGGGTGATAAGGATGGTGGAGGGGACCACGAGTGGAGTGATTAGGATTTAATTATTATGATTAGGAAGTGATTACAAAGTTTGCATTATACGGCATTGTTAGGATTTAATTATTATGATTAGGAAGTGATTACAAGGTTTGCATTATACGGCATTGTGGGTATTGGTAACCTGTGTGTGCGAGTGTATCTGTGCATATGTCACACACTCATGTGTTTGGTTCAGGTTACATTTCCACTTCAATCAAAGAACCAAAAGAGACCTGATGACTTTACACGCCCCGACCACCACTTTCTCCGGTTTTTCTTTGTCTTCCAAGATTTGGATGAGCTTCGAGCCCAGGATCACGTTCCGCGTGAGCTGAGGGATAGATGAGACGAGAGATGAGAAGTGATAGCGAGGAATGGGCAGATGCGAGGTGAGAGGTGAGAGATGCGAGATGCGAGATGAAAGATGAAAGATGAAAGATGAAAGATGAAAAGACGTTACAATGAATATGAGACAAAGAGATGAGGAATGCAACGCGACAAAGGAGTGATTGTATTTTGTGAATATCTAAAACCATCTTAATTTCCTTGAGATAGTCTAGCGCAAAGCACAACACCCTGAGGGCTACTTGTACAATGGTGCTGTCGCCGTGACCGATCAGGTTCTCGACCTGACCGAGGGTGTCGGCGATCAAACTTGAGCGGTAGGACCTGTTGTGGATATGAACGGTCGCAGACGATGAGGGGAGCGGGGGGGGATAGCCAAAAACAGGCTCAATTCCTTGGTTCACCTGGCTAAAAGGTAGCGCTGCCTTTTGTCTTTTTCAGGGATGGTGTCACGTTGCAACGAAAATTTTTTTCTCTCTTCAAATTCTATCAGCGCGAGCAGCAGGTCATGCAGGAGATGCAGGGCTGAGAAGAGAGGGGTATGTTGATCATCATAATGTTGGCGTTTGTCAGCGCTGCCGGGGAAGAGATGCAGCGCTGAGAGACGGGATGAGCGTGGTGATGATGGTAAAGGTGATGATTATTACACCTGGCATCTGCAAAGTGGGTCGCGACAGCTGCTTAGAAACCAAAA
>JACKZZ010018115.1_pt1 | contig 11227 bp, 1 predicted proteins | sample 8027871 | NCBI WGS metagenome assembly JACKZZ01 (sample SAMN15724774, study PRJNA655200) | protist metagenome | isolation source: fluorescence activated cell sorting (FACS) single amplified genomes of... | place: USA: West Boothbay Harbor, Gulf of Maine | collected 2000-07-19
CAATGAGACTGCTGCATTTCTAATGAAAGAACTTGATACACGTAAAGGTGGAAGATTAACATTTTTACCTTTGAATAGAATTAGTGCTCCACAAGTACGTTATCCAGATTCGCAGGATGTTCGTCCATTAATTGATACAGCTTTAGATTTTGACGCAGATTTTGAAATTGCTATTCGTCATGTATTTGGTAGTAAGCTTTTAGCTCGTGATCTTGATGTTGCTGCACATGTTTCTAAAGAGTATAATCTTGATGCTATTACAGCTGAAGGTGATTTAGTAAACCGTCGTGGTGGATTTGAAGGTGGTTATCATGATGATCGTATCAGTAAAATAAGTGCAGTACAAAAGATTCGTGATGCAAGTGAAAAGATTACTGAATTAACAAGACAGGAAGCAGTATTACGTCAAACTGCAGAATCTACTGAAGCTGATGTGAATGAAGTTTTACGTACATTACAGGCACATGAAAGTGATCGTGAACGTGTAAAAAATCAAGTAGAACAATTTGCACGTGAAATGATTAGTCGTGAAAAATCTATAGAAATTTCTAGTGATAATATACAAAATCAACGTGAAGGTTTAGCACAAGTTACACGTGAATTAACATCATTAACACAACAAATATCTTTCTTTACTCAAGAGAAATCATCTGATCTTGAAGAACTTGACACAACTGAAAGAGAAGAACTACTAACACTAAGTAATCAAGAAAGAGCTTTACAATCTACTTTAGAGAATAACCAAAAAGAATTAGCTACAATTAACGCACGTAGAGAAACACTTAAAGCTAATTTACAAAGTCATTTACTTAAACGTAAAGCAGAAATCGTTGCTTCACTTTCTTCTTCTCATATTGGTCAATCATCAGAAAGTGATGTATCAATTGATTTAACATCTTTGCGTCTTGAACAACAGCATTTATTAAGTGGTTTTAAAACATTAGAAAATGAAGAAACTGAAATTGAACAAATGGAAAAACTCAAAAATGAAGAAATTACTAAAGCTGAACGTGTTATTGAAGGTGATCGTTTAACAGAACAAAAAGCTCTTCGTGCAATTAATGAAGCAACTAAATTACATGATAAACTATTAAATAAAAGATCAATGTTTATGGAAACAATTCAAACAAAACAGAAACTTATTCGTGAACTAGGTACTTTACCACGTAGTGAACTGGATAATATCAAATCATTAAGTGAGAAACAATTACTTGATGAACTTGCCATTGTTAATGAACGTCTTAAAAGATTTGCTGGTGTCAATCGTAAAGCATTAGATCAGTATGTATCATTTAATGAACAACGTGATACTTTACTTGAACGTCAAAAACAATTAAAAGAAGAATCTGTTAGTATTCAAAAATTGGTTGATAGTTTAGATGTACAAAAAGAAGAAGCCATTCTTCGCACCTTCCGTGGTGTATCAGATCATTTTTCTAAAGTATTTTCAGAATTAGTTAAAGGTGGCCAAGGTAAATTAGTCATGCGTACTTCAGATGATATTGATGATTTAGAAGGCGGTGAGGAATTAGAACCGGTAAGTGATGATGAACAGGATGACGCTATCGCCGAACAAAAAAGATCTTCGGATGGAGGTAAGAAATTATCTTCATCTGTTGCTAAGTTTCAAGGTGTACAAGTACATGTTTCTTTTAGTGGAGCTGGTCAACAATATGAAATGCGTCAATTATCTGGTGGTCAAAAGGCTTTAGTTGCTCTTGCATTGATCTTTGCGATCCAACGAAGTGATCCTGCCCCATTCTATCTTTTTGATGAGATTGATCAGGCATTGGATGCAAACTATCGTGCTGAAGTTGCAAGTTTGATCAAACGTCAAGCTGAAGATGCAACTAATCCTGCTCAGTTTATTGTTGTGTCATTTAGACCTGAAATGGTTCAAGTAGCTCATCGTCATTATGGTATTGCTTTGACAAATAAAGCGTCTAATATCTATCAACTGAATAAGAGTGATGCACAGAAATTTGTGCTTGACTTGATGGGACACGAAGAAGTTGGTACAACTGCAGCTATTGGTACATTTAAAGCTCCTGAGAAAGAAATCATTGACGATTTTACTAAACAAACTGTTGAAGATGAAGATAAAGATGAAGCTGAAACTAAAGGTGATGATGATGATGATGATGATGAAGAAGATGTTGAAAATGCTTCCCCAGAAGTTATCAAGGCACGTGAGTTTGAAGAAGAGTCTGGCGTTCGTCTAGACAATGATGACTCATCTGACGATGATTCTGATGATCCATTTGAAAATCGCACAAGCAAGAAGGTTAAACGTAAAACAGTAACCAAAAAAATACAAGGAGTTCGTAGAAAGACACGAGCTAACTAAAGACAGGATGAGTTTAGTAGTGATACTCATTGCCTAGTGTAGTTAACATATATTGTAAAACAGTCAACGAGAAAAAAAGCGTCATTCATTTTTTACTTGGCACATTTACCTTCTTTTAGTTTTTATTTTGTCTTCAGTAAATTCATTCACAAGAAAAGAAGTGATAGCTTAGAGTAGTTAAATTAATGTATTTACATGTTTTCCTTTCTTTTTTCGTATCAATTGCAGAAATTTCAATTTATTTTGAGTGGAATATTTCAGATTCTAAGTAAATAAATGCAAACTATCTTGTCATACCAAATACGATGTAGTAAAACTTTGATCAATCGTAATTGGTGGTCATTCAGATGAAGTGTTGCTTGTTTATATAAATGAATGATATTTGATACTTCACTTTCGGTTGATTATGCTATATATGATATCTAATCTGTTGCACTAGCTTCTTCAAGTGCATCTGCGATAACTTCTGAAGGTTGTGCTCCAGAAAAGCAAATAGGTGATGAACCATCGTTCCTTTCAATAATAAAGAAAGGTACGCCACTTACCCTTCTCGTTTTTATAGATTGATCTTCTACGATGACTTGTTGGCTATACGTAGAAGATTTTGTCATAGATGTTTCAGCTTCTGTAGTCCATTCAAGTCCAACAGAGGTGTAACACTCTTTCAATACTTCAACTGTGTTAATAGCTTTAGCTTTTTCAAAATATGATTCAAACATTGCATCCATTAGTAAGTTTGCATTATCATTGCCGTGGGTTTCTTTAGTATATGTCATTAAAGCATGACACTTTAATGTTGTGAAGATATTTCTATCGTCATTAAATTTAACACCACATTTTAATCCAGCTTTCTGTAAAGGACTATTTGGATTACCTATCATGGTAGCCATCTGAGGACCATATTTCTTAACAATATGATCCTTTAATGACTCACCTTCTTCAGGTATGGAACCTTCAGGATTTAGGAAGAACGGCATCCATTCTAACTTGAATGCAATATTTGAAGTTTTACTTGCCTGTTGCAAATGTTTCAAGCCTACAATGCACCAGGGTCATACAATATCAGATATTATACGAATGGATACAGGTTTAATCAATGCAGACATACTGTTCTTTTTTTTGTTAAGCCCTAACAAGAAAAAGGAAGAAGGATTGGGGGAACCTTTGGAAAACTATCAAGGATTCTTGATAGTTTTTTTTCTTTTCTATAGATAAAAACCTTTTTCCCTATTAACAACCAATATGACTGAATTGCAGGATGCATTGACGTTTTTGCGAAGTCTGGAAACCGAAAACACTTTAAACAAAGATTTCCAAAGTATAAAGTTAGTACAAAAGGCTGTTGAGGAATGCCGAATTGCATTAGAACATTTCTCACTTCAGAGAGATACGAAGATTCCATCTATAACATTAGCTATACCTGATGTTATTGAAAATATGATATTTAATGATGAACTATCTTCTATAAATTTACAGGCATTACTTGAGGGTGGTAATGATGCTGTAAGAGATACTGAACGAGCACAATTGTTATCAAAATATCATATTATAGATAATAATTCAGTGAATGAGTGTTTGGATCAATGGCCACGTGAATTGCTTCGTTTGGCTAATACTATGTCAACTACACCATCACCTATATCAATAGAGAGGGAATATGCATTTTTACGAGATCTTCAACGAAAATATAAGGAAGTAATAGATAATTTAAATAATTCACCATCAATTTTACTTTGTAAAATTGCAATAAGACAATTTAATAAGGTGTCTCTAGAAGAAGATATCATTGAAGCAGAGACTGCATTGACGGAAGCTTCTGCTGCTTTAGGTTATTCAATACAATTTTTATCAGAATTTCCCATCACTGAACTAAATGCAGTTACTAATATACGTGGATTATCACGCGTAATAGTATCAAGTTTGAAAGTATTTACAAATTTGAAACATTCCAACTATGATTATATTCGTGCCATTCGCTTACTTGAAAATTTGGCAGTGTTATTATTTAATAAACTTGTAACTTTACTCCAAAATGTAGAAATTATGTCATGCTCAGTAGATCAAAAATTAAAACAGATTCGTAAACATACAAATGAACTATTTGAGGTATGGGATGAAAACCTTGCTGTACAACGTTTGCAATTAAAGGACATCGCAATGCGTCGAGGAGACAAAGCAATTACAATTTCATTTGATAAATTATTGAAATTACAATCTAGGATTAAACATATTTTCGAGTTTAGAGAGGAGCATGATAAATTTACTAGAGAATGTAGTAGAGTTTTGCGTGGACAAGGTTCGAATTCATTAAGTGATCTTCATGATGCTTTTAATCAAGTTGCAGCTGTCTCCGTTTTTGACATATCTGATGAGGGACAAACTGCATGGTCAAGTACTAGAGCACTATATGATCAGTGTTTGGATAGAATGGAAACTCATATTATCAACATTCTTGGAGGAAGATTACAAGCTGCGCAAACAGCAAATGAGATGTTTTCTGTCTTCAGTAGTTTCAATGCTCTCTTCTTTCGTCCAGCTATAAGAAATGCGGTCAACTCATTTAGATCTGCACTTGTATGGAACGTAAATGAAGATGTAAAAAGATTACAAGAAAAATTTAAAATGCGTTATGATGAAAGTTTAGAGAAAATTACTGTTGATTTAAGAGATATACCCCCTCTCGTCGGCCGCATCATGTGGGCTCGTCAAATAGAAAACCAATTAGGCATACTCATGAAACGAATGGAGGATGTTCTAGGTGAAGGTTGGGGAGAGCATTCTGAAGGGAGACAATTAAAAGGTGTCTGTGACGAATTGCGTAATTACTTAGGCACAGATAATCTTTATAACGACTGGCTATCTCAACAACTTAAAAGCGACAATGGAAGATATAACAAGAGTAAAGATTTTTTATTTACAGTCGAAGTTGATCCACGCTCAGGATTTCGATACTTACGCGTGAATTTTGATGAAAGAAATGTAACCGTTTACAAAGAAGTCATGTATTTAAAAAATTTTCTACCAACAATGGCTACCACTCATAAAACTATTCCACCAACTATTCAAACTATAGCGATTGAAGCACAAACACGGTATCCAATTGCTATGCGTCTACAGTCATGCATCGTGATGTATGCCAGAAGTAAAAACAATATATTTGAAAATGGTCAACATCTTGTATCAACTCATATTCAAGCAATTAGAGATACATTCAAAGAGGCATTTGGTGGTACTAAAAGAAGTAAGCGGTGGGTCAAGTGGGGATCGACTGATATCGAAGATTGGGCGACACAACTTACAAACAAATGTTTATCTTTTCAAGACAGTGTAACTGATTTAAATTCCAAACTCAATTTAATTGAGCAGTTGATTCACAAACTTGAAAGTTGCAACTACTCCACAACTGAGTTAAGTAACACTTTAAGTAATCTACAAGGTATTGTAGATGACATGCAAATGCATGGATTCTGTAATGTTCAACTTTGGGTGGAGCAACTTGATAAGAAAGTTGAAAGTATAATTTGTTGTAGACTTGAAGAAGCTTTAAACAGATGGACTGATTGTTTTGAAAACGGTAATGCCAAGAATGACATAAGTATTACTATGGACTTAAGAATTCATGATATTCTCATTTCTGATCAAGTTTTGTATCTTAAGCCATCTTTAGAGAGTACCAGAAACCAATTGTTCATTTGTATACACGAATATGTTAATATTGCGCTTAGATTACCCCGTTTGGTTAGTACACGATTTCAAGTTTTTGCCTCAGCTACTAGTGAATGCAAGGATTACTCAAAAATTCTTCAAAATATTCCACACACTATACTTCATGCACCATTCCTGGCAGTTGAACGAAAATTGAATGATACAAGCAAATATGTTAAAATTTGGCTACAGTATCAAGCCATGTGGGATGCATCAGTTGATGTTGTGAGAGAGAGACTCGGCAATGACGTAAGACAATGGAGTCAATTATTAAGTGAAATCAAGGCCGCCCGAGTCACCTTGGATAGTAGCAATGAGAACAAAGCATTTGGGCCTATTATTATCAATCATCACCATGTACAAAATAAAATTAACGAAAAGTATGATTCTTGGCAACGGCAATGCCAACAATGTATGAGTGAATTGCTGCTCAACAGTATCTATAATGCACATGCTGAACTTGTTACTACTAAAAGTAGATTAGAAACCGTTAAGTTTAATGGAGCAGTTAGTGATGTAATCATAGGTGTGGAGTTCATATTAAAAACGAGTAAGTCTATGCCTGTTTGGGAAGAAAATGTATCATTATTTGAATCTTCTGAAAGGTTGTTACAAAGGCAATTACATAAATTTCCTGTAGATTGGAAACCTGTCAGTAATATTATCGGTACATATAAAGATGTTAAAGTTATTCTTGAAAGAAAATCTATAGATATGAAATCTCAGATATCAGCATTGAAAGATAAAATATGGGGAGAGGATGCAGAAATGGTTAAAAAAACTGATGAATTATGCAAGGCATGGGAAATTCAGCGTCCTACGAATGGAAACTTGTTACCATCGCATGCAGTAGATATTCTAAGTACTTTCCTTGGACAAATTGAACAACTTCACTCGGATGCTTCACTCTTAGAAGGTGCAAAAGAAGCCTTAGGATTGGGACCAGTAGAATCAATAAAGAAATTACAAGATACTCTTGATGAAATATCTGGTTTATTGGAAGCTTGGAAAAGTGTAGTACCTGTGCATGAACGTCTCGAAAAGGCTGGGGAACTTTTAATAAAAGATGTAGTCCCATCTAAAATACGAAAACTTTTAGAGTCTGAACAAGAAGTATTACGAAAGTTACCTGCGAAATTTCGCACTTATGATCCAGTTGATGTCATGCAGTCTCGAATTTCACGACTCCTTTCGTTTCAACCCGTTCTGCGAGATCTTTGCACTGAAGCGCTAAAAGATCGTCACTGGTGTTCACTTGCAAAGAGCCTAGGCATTGAAATTATTGAAGGAGGACAAATAATTTTAAGCGTTGTATGGAAAGGTGACTTAGCTGTTAACAGAAAAATTATTGCTAGTGCACTTTCAACAGCACAAGGAGAATTAGCCTTAGAACAGTACCTCACAGGGGTGCACGTTCATTGGCATTCTTTGAAACTGTGTACCATAATGAAAGGAGAAATGTGCATTGTTCATGGTTGGGATGTTTTATTTACAAGTCTAGAGGACCATTTAGATGCTCTCTCTTCCTTGAAGCAATCGCCATATTTCAGTATGGTCCCAGAATTCCAGGAAACCACACACCTTTGGGAGTCACAACTTGCAAATCTTAGAGCAATTCTAACACTTTGGATGAATGTCCAAAGAAAGTGGGTATATTTATGCGGTATATTCCGAAATCCGGATATTCAAGTACAGCTTACTTCCCAACATAACAAATTTAAGACTGTAGATACGGATTTTAGTAGCTTGATGAAACGTATTATTAGAAAACCTGCTGTTTTAGAGCTATTGTCGATAGAGAACTTAGTGACACTGTTGGAGCGATATGAAAGTGCTATGACGCTCATTCAAAAAGCTTTGGGTAAATATCTTGAAAGCCAACGTCTTATGTTCCCGAGATTTTATTTCGTTAATAATGATGATTTGGTGGAGATTATTGGAAATACTCGTGATCCAACGAAAGTCATCGTACATTTAGAGAAAATGTTCTGTGCCCTTGCATCAATCAAGCTATCTGATAGTGCTCTAAGTGCAGAAGCTATGTGTTCTAAAGATGGTGAGGTGGTGGCATTGTCGCAGCCTGTTGATTTATCTGTTCGAGTTCAAGATTGGCTCGCTTCTTTGGATCTGCAAATGGTTGAAAGCTTAATGAAATTGTTAAAAGAGTCATTGCGGTCTGTACATTCTCTTGATCTTATTAAATGGATTGAAAGTTTTCCGTCACAAATTGTGCTGTTAACTACTCAGATTATTTGGTCTCAAAATATTGAAAAGATATTTATTACTAGTTCCAAAAATGGTCTGCAAGAATCTTTATTAGAAACACAATCTCGTTTGCGAATGTTGAGCGAAAATGTTCTACAAGATATACCACGAAGTTTAAGAAAGAAATTAGAGCAATTACTTACTGTTATGGTACATCAGCGTGACGTTTTAAGGAATTTAATTGCTCATAAAGTTTTATCCAATGACGACTTTATGTGGTTATGTCACTTTAGATATAGTTTAAATGAAGCATCCAGTGATCCTAATGATTTTTTGATGGCGAATATGTCAAATGCGTCTTTTCAGTATGGATTTGAGTATCTTGGAATGTATGAGGTTTTGGTGCAAACTCCTCTCATCGAAAGATGTTACCTAACTCTTACACAAGCCTTACATTTTCGTATGGGTGCCAATCCATTTGGTCCTGCGGGTACTGGAAAAACGGAAAGTGTAAAAATGCTTGGATCACAAATGGGGCGTTTTGTCCTCGTTTTTAATTGTGATAGTTCATTTGATTATGCAGCAATGGGTAGAATCTTTGCAGGTTTATGTCAAGTGGGTGCATGGGGGTGTTTTGATGAATTCAATCGTCTTGAAGAACGTATTTTATCTGCTGTGTCTCAACAAATTTTGACTATACAGCAAGGCTTGTTATTGAAAAAAGATAGTATTGAATTGCTAGGAAATGTATGTACCTTGAAACCGAATGTTGGCATATTTGTCACACTTAATCCAGACTATGCTGGTAGGTCAAATCTACCAGACAATTTAAAACAACTATTCCGTGCAGTTGCCATGGTTGCTCCAGACAAAAAACTTATTGCTCAAGTAATGCTTTTTAGTCAGGGTATTGTAACTGCTGAAGACTTAGCTGGTAAAATTGTATTACTTTTCACTCTTTGTGGCGAGCAGCTAAGTAAACAAACCCATTATGATTTTGGTCTACGTGCTTTAAAAACTGTACTTGTTGGTGCTGGTGAACTTAAACGAAATTTTTTATCCAAACAAAGTACTGCTTCTTTACTAGACGGTAAAGATATATATAAGTTTGAAAGTAAAGTACTTTTGCAAGCAGTTTGGGAAAATGTTGTCCCGAAGTTGGTCGCTGAAGATAATACTCACTTCGAAAATTTGCTGATGTCTGTGTTTGTTGGTGGAAACTTACCTACAGACACTGATGATCAGTTTTCACGTGTGCTACAAGATGTGTGCAGAGAAGAAGGATTTGAGTGTAGTACAACTTGGCTGTCTAAATTGCATCAACTAAAACAAGTTCTCGAAATGAGACATGGTGTAATGCTTGTTGGAGAATCATGCACCGGTAAAAGCACAGCATGGAGTTTACTTTTGAATGCTTGGAGTCGTATAGAGGGAACAAAGGGTGATGTTTATGTCATAGATCCCAAGGCTATTTCGAAAGAATGTCTTTTTGGTCATTTGGATTCTCATACCTTAGAATGGACAGATGGTGTTTTTACCCAATTGGTTCGTAAAATTGGTAGTATTGAAAGTGCACATGCAGCTGATTCCTATGGAGAAGCACCAAAGCCTCGCAGAAGTTGGATAATTTTTGATGGTGATGTAGATCCTGAATGGGCTGAAAACCTCAACAGTGTGTTAGATGATAACAAATTATTGACATTACCTTCTGGAGATCGTCTACAAATTCCTTCTTGCTTAAGGATTATTATGGAAGTTAACACTCTCAAACACGCCACTATGGCGACAGTATCTCGTTGTGGTATGGTATGGTTCCCTGAGCATCTTATAGGAATCGAGGTATTGTTGAAGCGACATGTTAATGAACTTCGTAAACGATTGGAAAGTATGTGGCATATTTCACATCCAAATAAAGAATTTAACGCTACATACATAGACGCTATCACCCCATGTTATTCTGTGGAACCTGCTTTAGTTGGTGCATCATTAGAATTTTCAATAAAGCAGATGCATGTTATGTCAAATAATGTATCAAGAATGTTAACTGCACTAGACAGCCTATTACAGCGTGGTATGATGCAGATCATTGAAAATGATTTGAGTCAAAGTGATGATAACAAAATTCGTGTTTTTGCAAATAAATGGTTAGCTTACTCTCTTTTATGGGCATTTGGTGGGTCATTGTCTCTTCCTGAACGTAATGCTCTTGGAGATATGATTTTACAAAGTGGCGACGTAAATCTCAATTACATTCCAAATACCATGTCAAATGCTAAATTTAGTGAATTTCACTCACCTTTATTGATGGATACCACATGGAAAGAATGGGCTTCAAGTTTACCTCAAAAACAGGATGAATTCGTTAAATATTCAGTCAATGCCACTACTATCATCACTGTAGATGTATTAAAATATAAAGAAGTTATACAATCTTGGTTGGCAAGTCATACTCCGTTTGTACTGTGTGGCCCACCTGGTAGTGGCAAAAGTATGATCTTGTCTTCTGTATTAGAAGAAGAATCACAATATATATTTGCCAAATTAAACTTTACTAGCAATACTACGACAGATATTATCATGAGGACTTTTTTACAGTACTGTGAAGTGATAGAATCCCCAGATGGTTTGATTATGCGCCCAAACTTGCATGTCTATAGAGGGACGCAATGGTTAGTAGTATTTTGTGACGAGATCAATTTACCTTGTATCGATGCATATGGTACGCAGAGAGTAGTAATGTTGTTAAGACAATTAATTGAACAAGGTGGTTACTGGAATTCAAGTAGAAGATGGGTAAAATTAAGAAACATACAGTTTGTTGGTAGTTGTAATCCACCAACAGATACTGGCAGAGTGATATTGCATTCACGATTTTTACGTCATACACCTATACTTAATATTGAATATCCAAATGAAGTATCACTAAGATATATTTACAGCATTTTAACGCAGCATGCAATGCAGCATCAT
>JACKZZ010000043.1_pt1 | contig 11226 bp, 9 predicted proteins | sample 8027871 | NCBI WGS metagenome assembly JACKZZ01 (sample SAMN15724774, study PRJNA655200) | protist metagenome | isolation source: fluorescence activated cell sorting (FACS) single amplified genomes of... | place: USA: West Boothbay Harbor, Gulf of Maine | collected 2000-07-19
GACGGCGACATTTTTCGACACACACTGGCGTCCAGAAAACGACGGTCCCCCAAAAGTTTTCAGTGACGCTGCGCAAGCAAACTGAAAAGACCACCAGCAAAAGAAATTGTGAGTGTGAAATGAAAATTCCACTAAAAAAATCACTTTTCGCGCGCTTTGTGCATGTTTGAAACGAGGCAAATTGGAACGATAAAAGCGCTCTTCTGTGTATGTCAATATGCATAATGCACGCGGAAAACCCTGGCGGGCAGCCATCCACGCGCGCAAATGATTTACAAATGGTTTGTAGGGCCATGTCTTTTGGAGAGGGCCTGGAAGAGGAGCTCAGTCTTCGCATGTCGTTGTCAGAGCCATCGCTTGCAGACTATGTGTTGAGTGCTTCTGTGGAAGATGATCAACTTGATCTCGTGGAAGATAGAACTGCCCTGAAACCTCTCACGCCCTCTTTCACTAATACTGAGGGGCCAGGTCCCACAATACCCGCTAAAAGTGCGCCCTCGGGCGCTGATGCTGTGCAAAGTTTCTCACCAAGCCGCAGCAGGAAAAAGGCTTTCGGAAACGCGATATCCTCCAATGTGTCTGCGCCGGGCAGCCTTGAACGCACCAAAGAAGCATCCGCTAGCGATCAAGCCGTGAAGAATTCTGGTAAGGCTGGCAAAGAAAACTTCAGTAGTGAGACTCCAGATGTGTCTGACGAGGATCTTTTTCGTGCTACCAAGCAATTAGTCATCAAGCAGGGAAAAGACAACGCAATGACGGTAATTTAAAATTTTCGTGTATTTGTTTGGCAAACCTGCCATTATTCGGCGTGACACATTCAGCACTTGAATACGTGGGTTGATTCTTGGTGGTTCAGGTAAAGCAACTCAGAAAGATGCTTGAGAAACAGCTTGGTGTGTCTTTGAAAAGGCGAAAAGACACTATTCTGCGGGCAGTCGAAGAAACATTTCAGGAATGGAGTCAGGAAACAGCAAGCCAGACCCAGTCCGAGAGCACATCCTTGGGTAAGTCAACGGATGCAGCAATGAGTGCTGAAATTGAGGAAGACGAAGAAGAGGAGATTATAGTCAAAAAAAAGAAGAGCAAAGGCTCGAGGAAAAGGCAAAAAGAGCTCGGCGAACCATATTCAGACTCGCATGACCTGGTCCTCAGTGAGGAAGATGATGTGGCGAACGAAGACGTTGCTTCCTTGACAAAGCGAAATAAGAAAAGAACGAGGGGTGGCAAGCAGAAAAAAGTGTTACTGAAGTCAAAGCAGGGTGGGAAACGAAAAGGTTCATCGAAAGGTGAAAAGTCAAAAGCAAGCGAAACACAAAAAACTGATATCGAAAATAATAACAGCGTGGATCCTAGTGACGGAGCAGCAAGTGATGTGGATGCCGAATTGGCTCGTGCTATGCAAAGTAGCAGCGATGATGGGGAGGCTGAAACGCTGCGGGGTAACGGACGGTCCGGCAAGCGGCTCCAAAAAATTGAGACCAAGAAAAAGCGCTTAAGAGCCAGCAAGAAGCTGGATGCGTCCAAGCTGACAGCACTGCAGAGGCTAAAGGCGCTGCGCGAGGGTACGCTATCCAGAAGCGAATTTTTGGACTTGCTGGAGGAAGACGATGCAAAGCGACAAGCCGAAGACAAGGAGAAGAACGAAATACGTCAAAAACAGTTGGAGGAAGAGCGGGTACAGAGAGACAAAAAACGGCAAGCGCGGAAGGCAGCACGTAGAGAAGAAAAAAAGAAGCTAAAGGAGAAAAAGAAAGCAGAGAAGAAGGCTCGCAAGGAGAAAAGGAAGGCACTCAAGCTGGCTGGGAAAGTGGGCGAGGGAGATGAGAGCGAGCTGAGCAGCAGCGACATTACGGATGATGGTGTGATAATGGAGGACGGCCTTTCGGATGGAGATGCATTCGAAGAAGATGATGAAGAGTTTGTGCCTGGCAAAGCAAAAAAGAAGAAGAAGAAGACCGTTCTCAGCCTGAAGCAACTGGGCACGCTCGAGGATGAACGTTTCAGTGGCCGGGCCGGTAAAAGTGGCGGCTTCAAAAGCGGAAAGCAGGCTGCTCCCCAGACCCCTCTTCACGTCGTAGACAGGTATGCCATTAAAAAGCAGAATGAAATGACGAAAAGATATTGAACGCGCACAAACGCTTGCATGGCTATCAAGCTGCAGCTCTAGAAACTGAGTGTTTTCTTGTTGTTCAATTTTATCCGTTTTTTCTCATTAGATATGCCGGTTTGGACGAACTTTTCGCAGTTTATAGTCACGGTGGTCACCTGCAGGCTTTCATGCTCAATTTGGTGGACTTGACTTACGGCAAGAAAGGCCACAACAAGTATTACATGGGACAAGTTTGTGAGCGAGAAGACATGCGACAGTGAGTGAGCTCATTCCGGAGATTGGTCAGACCTTCTTTGAGCCATTTTGTGTCATTTTGCAGATACGTCGTTTTCTTCAAGTGGGCGCGTGTTGGTGCGCCTAATCCGCAGTTCCAGTCTGAAACGTTCAACACTGCTTCGCTTGCGATGGACTGCTTGCACAAGAAGTTCTACGCTAAAACACGCAACACGTGGACGAGCTACACCAGCAACATGTTTTCGCCCGTGCCTGGCAAGTACACAGCCATGGACGCGGATTACGGCGAGGGCTGTCGGGCTGTTGCTGGCGCCGCCGACGCTTGGCTAAGGGACGCGGAGGAGGATGTCCCGGAAGCGGAGGAGGCGAGTCCGCAGTCAAAACAAGAGGCGGAAGAAGCATTGGCTTTAGGAGAGCAAGTCCGGGCCCTGATCCGCATGATATGCAGTAGATCCATGCTGCAGCGCGCACTGAACGCTTGCAGCGTTGACATCGGCAGCTACCCACTTGGTAAGCTAAGCAGGAAGCAGGTGCGACCAGCCAAGTCACCGAAATCCAGAACCCCGTTGCGATTGATTTTGCTCGACATTTTCGAATTTGCCACTTGGCTGTTTTTCAGTTGAAAAGAGGATATGACGTGCTGACACAGTTGTCTGACTGTCTTTTGGGTTTCCGCCAAGGTGTTGGTGGGTCACACCGGTACATATCGATTCCCATCTTTAATTACTTTTTTTTTTTAACTTTTTTTGGTCGGGCTCTTATAGGTACAAAAATCTGACTGATTTGAGCAACAAGTTTTACACGTTAAGTAAGATGCGACTCTTTGTTTTTGTCGATTAAACTGACTGCTTGTCTACTTGATGTCCAATATTTTGCTAATCTATGTAGTTCCGCACAATTTCGGGATGCAGCTTCCTCCCGTCATAGAGTCTCTGAAGATGTTGAAGGAAAAGATCTTTTTATTGGAGGTATTGTGGCTTATCTCTTTGGATGCTCTCACGCCAACACTAACATGCGAACGCACAAGATAAGCATACAATGCACGCAGACAATGTCGACACGCTAAGCGCACACAAGTACATGAAAGCGCTTGCGCATACAATAACACAAGCTGCGTCGTTTATTTGGTCCTAACACTGCCAAAACAGAGTTTATCGGACGTACAGCGTGCAAATGGACTCATGATCAAAGCGCACCGTGAAGCCCTCAAAGGACACAATTCAATGCTCATGCACTATAAAATGCTGCGCTCTAGAATCACAATCCTTCCAGAAAGCTCGCCTGTCCGAGCCCAGATCACAGCCGCAGTCAAGGGCACACACGCACCCACTCACAACTCGTTCCGACTTGAGGTGGAAGCAGTCTTCCAAGTAGACCGGGAAGGCGAGGCCTACTCGTTTGCTCCTTTTACGGCTCTGCCCGAGCGGCAACTGCTGTGGCATGGAAGCAGAATGACCAACGTAGTGGGCATTTTGTCTCAGGGCCTGCGTGTTGCACCACCAGAAGCCCCCAAGACGGGCTATATGTTTGGTAAAGGTCTTTACTTCGCTGACAGTGCCTCCAAGAGTGCCAACTATTGCCACGCAACCCGAGAACAACCCTTTGGCCTGCTGGTTCTACTTGTTTACAATAATTAATCTGAGTTTTCTCTCTCAATTACTGCCTGTTATTTTTCAGTTACTTGGAGAAGTAGCTCTCGGCAACACGTATGACTTAACAAAGGCCGAGTACATGGCTCAAGCACCCAGAGGATTCCACGTAGGCATACTTTGACATGTCCAAACAACTTTTTTTAGGTCATTTTTCCTGTCATGTTTTTATTTAGAGCACGCGAGGCCTTGGGAGACATGCTCCGATTGAAGAAGGGCGTGTTCAATTGTATGTACAACTGCTTCTTCAAAGTGTTTCAAGAAAGAGCATGTTTCTTTGTGCTATGCAGGGGAGACGGCTGCGAGCTGATGACAGGACCACTCGGTGTAAACAATGGCCGCGATGATTCCACTCTTTTGTACAATGAGTACGTTGTATACGACACCAACCAAGTCAAGTTACGCTACTTGGTCAAGGTTCAACCTGTGTATGAACCAGTCTGTGTTCTCGTTGATATCTGTGCTTCGTTTAGGTCAAATTCGAATTCATGGATAGTATGGAAGAAGATGATTTTTCAGAAGAAAAATGAGCTTCGTGTGTGTGTCTGGCAATCATAGATTTTTGCGAATTTGCGTAGCCTCCGCGTGTCCAGCTATTTTGATAATAATGTCTTTTTCGTTCTGGATGCTGCAGCGGAAGACTGCGGCTTTTGCTTGTGGTACGGCCAGCATGTAGTGTGTAGTGTTGGCTTCTAACCAGCCGCCGGCCGGGGCCGGCCCCAGACGGCGTTCAGGCGGCCATAGCAAGCTAAGCAGCACGCCAGCAGCATAAGAAGCACTGGTCTGGTTGCTACATGTAGCACTAGCAGCACGGCCGCACGCCCAAACTACCAAACAGCAGGCCGGCACGCCGCACCATTATTCGTTGCGGCCTGGCCGGCCTGTAATGTGTGTCTCGCCGCAGTCAGTCAAGCAGGGCCGGATACAAAATTGTACATGTGCTGCTAGGCGGTTATTACATGACATGTAGCAGGAGGAAAGCATAAAGCCAGCATTGGGGGAACCTGCTGTACCGGCCTCCTTTTATGCAGCTTGGTTTGAGTCGCCCTAAGTCACCCATCGCGATCGGGCCGGCTACATATTATATATATACATGCACCGGCCTATATGGCCTGACTGGCCGTTGCTCTAAGGGCCCGGCGCAATGACCCGAAGTGGCGACTGTATAATATTTTTTTTTTTTTTAAAGTTAAAAGTTTAATAAACTGATTACTTAAATTGATACATGTTGACGTATAATATTGCTGCTGCCCGGCCGGCAAGCAGCAAGCAGCAATTGCTGCATCGGCCTATGCTGAACTCTTCAGCCAAGAGCAGTCAAATGGCCCGCTAATCGCCATTTTCAACGCCTCTGCCAGAGCCCGTGCACGACGACGAGGAGGTGTGTCAGCAGTTGGCTAGATGGGGCCGGCCCGTCATTTTTGGCTCACTTGCTAGAGACAAACCTATGCTAGCGGCCGGATCCGGGCCCCTTGATAAGTCAAAGGGGTCGGCCGGCCGCAAAAACGACTAGCAATGCGGACCAGAGGCGCGTGGGCCGCGCCACGCCGCCCGACCTGTGTGTCGGCGTATGCGGCCGGGCCCCGTGCTGCCGCCGTGCATATAGCACGCCATGTAGCTAGCGCTGGCCGATGCCGGCGGCTGGCGCTTGCCCACATAACATACAAGCAAATGTACATCCTGCCTGCTTCAGTGAGCAAGTCACTTTACTTTGCATCCTGGAGCTTTCCCTTCTTTTCTCGTTCCACCTGCTCAGCATCCTCTTTCTTTTGTTTTTCGGCAGCACTTATTAAAATGGGATGGTTCACATCTATTCTTTTAAGACCTTCTAAAATCGTCTCATCTACTATCCGCGTGCCCTGCTGCTGATTTCCCAGAGTTATCCAACCTGGTTGGTTGTTGTGAGGGCGTCCAAAAATCTCCAGCTTTCTCGTTCCAGGGGAGAGACGATCAAGGATGCCATAAATTTCATCAGGCTTTCTAGAGGTTTCTCGCTTCTCACTGACAAGTACATCAACATCAATTCCAGCATTCAAAATGGGATTGCCTTTGAGTCCTATAAGACAGTGTTCCTTGCTGTGGTTGAGCCAGTGCCCTGTTCTTCCGGTGCGAATCAATCTTTGTAGTTGATTGGTTTTGACCCACAAAATTTCCCCGACACATTCATATCCCCATTTATCCAAGCAGGTCCTTCCAAGTTCCATAGCGCGCCCAGTCACCCACAGAAGCAAAACACCATCGTCCTGAAGACATTGGATGTTCATTTCTAGCATTTCGTCATCTGCCATGGTTCCGTAGGGTAGCTCCATGTGGATGTCCCATGGAGGATCCGCCATTATGACAGTAAACTTCCCCAAAACTTCCATTGGTAACTTTCTTACATCGCAGTTGATCCACTGCGCATTGTACTTAGATGCGTAGGTCTCATCAGGCGCCTTCCCAACCATGGCACTATTTTTCCGCAATTTGGAAGCAGTGTTGGTCTTTTTCTTGAGAGCAGCGACCCGCTCGAGCTCTGATTCGTCAATTTCATAATGGACAAACTTGCAGGTCTTCAAATGTCTGCAATCGTTAAGATAAGAGCATGCTCCTAGAGACAGGTCGGTGTGTGGAGCAACAACGCGACGGAAATGGACTTTTCCACATGGGCTCCTGGAGCGGTGATGATCCATGCACTGCTTAATAGTGCACTGGGGACAATACTGCTTAATCGCGCTCCCACCTGCAGTCTTGAATTTCTGGGACATTTCATATTCCTTTGCAGTTGGCTGCATTATCAAATCGAGAATCTCCTTTCCTTTGTCAGTCATTTCCCGTTCTCTCGCACTTTGCTCGTTCAGCAGTGAGTCGAGGTCATCTGATGGAATTTCTTCACTTTTTTTTTCCTCGGGAGATTTGGTGCGCTTAGTGTGTTGGGGATTGAGAGAGTTTGAGAAAGACCCAGTCAAATGTCGCTTGCGGCTAGGAGTATTAGTTTTATCAGACGTTGAGTGTGCAATATTAAGTTCCTCTGCAAGAAGCTCTTGCTTTGCTCGCTCCTCACGCTCACGCTTCTTGGCATCTTGCAGCTGCACTACTCCATCTGTGAGACGCTTCTCGTAAACACAAGTGACAACCGTCATGCCCGCCGGTGAAACTTGCAAATCGATGTACTTATTGTCAGCCAATTCTTTGAGAACCTGCTCAGCGAGTGCGTGCAGCTGGGCAGCTTCGATTGTGCCGAGGTCGACGAAGCTACTTTGAAGGTTACTGTTGCTGGTATTCGGCTGATCCTTTTTGGTTCGTTGATTAAATCGCTTCATTTTACGAACTAGAGACTTGATATCGATTGGTACGACTAGCGCTGGCGCAACGAGGCATGAACATGCAGCCAAAAGCACCTGAAAATAACAAGTGTGCACACTCAAGATAAAAGACAGACCTTGGATGGGGCTTGGTGGGTATAAAACCTCGACTCAAAGAAGCCATAACGTAGTAAGACCTGATTTTTAGTCGCTGATTGCAACGCCAACGCGGACTGAACCGGATTTTCTTCCTTTCCAGGTGCATTTTCGTCGAGAACAGAGGGTAGAGCAGTGTCTTGGGTTCCACCTTTTTTGCTGATGATGCGCGCCTTCAATCTTTCAGCCAGCTTTGCCTTTCGTTCTCGCAGCTTTTGTAATGCATCCATACTTCCCAAAACCCTGGCTCGAAATAATAACATTCATAATAACAATTTAATCAACACACACAGTGTTGCCGGGTGTGTACATTCATTCTTACGAATCACCGAATCACCGCATTACCGCATTGCGAATTCGTCTACACTATTCACTTATTGCAAGAAGCAAGCTATCAGCTTCGGCTTTTCCAACTGCAGCCATAATAAATCCCGTCGCTACACTGACACTGCAGGAAAGAGTGTGAACCTAATAATGAGTGACTCAGCCTTGGAAAAATCAACGGCCGGTACACGCTCCGGTTTTTTTGGAAAGACTCTCATCTGGAGTTTTTAAAAACGCTTTAAAAGCTGGAAGCCTGGCACTTATACTCAAGATTTTCTTGTTCTGGTTTTGTTTTAAGTCGTTATGTGAGTCAAGGGAGGAAGGGGGATTCCAAACAACAACAACAATAACAAAAACAACAACAAACAACAACAAACAACAACAACATAAACAACAACAGCAAAAGAGGGGTAAACAATGGATATCGATCATGAGCGATTTTTTGAATGCCCCTCTTTTTTGCTCGTGTAGGGTCACAAGAAGAGAACAAAAAACAACGAACCAGAAAACAAGAAAACTTCTAACGAAAAACAAATTGTAGCAAGAACAAGTGTTTAGAGGTGGGGGAATCATGTCTGGGCAGTACAACGCGGTCGTCTTATTTGATTACGAGGGGGAAGAAGAAACTGAACTCACCGTCAGTCAAGACCAGGGTAGGCTTTCTATCGATGTTATTGAAGGTATTTTACTTTTCTTCATATTTACTCATAGTGGTCGTCGTCGAGGAAGAAAATGAGTCTGGTTGGTGCTTGGTACGGATGCCCGACGATCCCGACCAAGCGGGTTGGGTACCGATCGACTATCTTCAACGGTTGGTCGATTGTGGCAATTTTCTCTCTCATATTCTGAGATTGACCTTTGAAAATTCTTTTGTTCCAATTGCAAGGGTAAGTGATGAAAATGATGCAGACTTACAGGAGGAAACTCTACAGGAAACTCTACACCAGCCTCAGTCAGCTTTCCAAAATCCTCAGGAAGAGGCAAGGGCAGAACTCAAAGGCATCCAACGAATGGCACGACAGGATGTTCCTTCGGCTACATCTTTGCAGCCGGAATTAACACCTGCAGCCAAGGAAAGCTCTGTCAACATCTCCACCAATTCTAACAATTCTCAAGTTACAAACATTAAACCAAATGTGCCCAAACCCAGTGCGCAGCCCGATGCGCAGCCCGATGCGCAGCCCGCTCCATCCCAGGAAACAAAGCCCAAACGAACATGTGTCGCCTGTGGGGAAGGAATCTCGGGGGCATTTGTTACTGCTGTGAACAGAACGTTCCATGCAGAATGTTTTACGTAAGGAATTTATTCTACCTGCCCATCGTATGATGACTTAATGTATCTTTTTGCTTATAGATGTCACAATTGTGGCATGGAACTTGGTGGAAAGCCGTTTATCGAGAAGGATGAAAAATTTTATTGCGAAAATGACTTTTACGCGAAGTTCAATCCAAAATGCGGACATTGCGAAGAAGTCATAAAAGGTAGAATCAATTGCAGAGAATGCCACATATATTTATGTAAAATTTGAATATCTTTTGCCAGGCCAGTATATAAGTGCGCTAGGTCAGGCATGGCACCCTGACCATTTCGTCTGTACAGTTTGTGATCAGCCGTTTGCCGGAAATCAATTCCGCAAACACCAAAACAAGCCCTACTGCGAAGATCATTACCTTGATATCATGGCTGATAAATGCACAAAGTGTGGCTTGCCGATCAAGGGTTGCAAACATATTTTTTTCAAAACGAATATGTCGTCTTAAATAACCTTTGTGATTGCGTAGGCCAAATTTTTGAAGCAATTGGAAAAAAGTACCATCTCAACTGTTTTGTTTGCGCGGCTGGAAATCACCCCATTGGTGATGGACTGAGTTTTCACCAGCACGAAGAAAAAATTTACTGTCAAAGTCATTTTGAGGAGCTTTTTCTATCCAAGTGTGATGGATGCCACCAGCCCATTCGAAGCCAGTTCATTCGGGTGCTCGATAACAGTTTTCATCCAGAGTGTTGGAAGTGTTCGTAAGTTTCGCTTCTGAATTTACGTGCTTGTTCTCGGTAAATATGATTTTTTTCGTTTTGATTTTTTCAGAAATTGTCTCAAGGTGATATCAGCAGATGATTGCTCATTACACAAACAATTATTTTACTGCAACAAATGTGGCGTTGAGGTTAACCTTCTTTTTTTTCAAGCAAAAAGCAATCAAAATTGATTTTTTCATTTGATTTTGCCTGCAAGGCTCGTGAACAAGACCAAGCAAGTGCCATCACTGCAAATAAATCCCAATCGAGTTTGCACCGCGATTCACCTTCTGTTCCTCCCACCAAATCATCTCCGTCCCCTGCTTCACCATCCCGTCGCCCAGCCACCGCAGCCACAACTGCCGCTCCCCCTGCACCAGTCAAAGCCGTTTCTCCGTCTAGAATTCCTCTGCAACAGTTAAGCTCGACGTCCCCAGTCAAATCAACCAGCTTGGCCAATTCAACCAACGCTGTTGCGGGTGCTGCATCAGCGCCTCGCCAGACATCTCCTGTGCCTACTCGAACCTCTCCCTCGCCGTACCGTGGTGCCCCTCGCCAGACATCTCCTCCGCAGACTCGAACCTCTCCCGCGCCGCACCGTGTTGTGCCTTCAAACCGCGCGGATACTGTGGTTGTTGCAGATGGCCATGGCACTGCCCAAGCTCGCAGTCAGACACCAACAAAACCACCAGTTGCTTCTTCGTTCTCTCCAAAACAAACCAAACCTGCCGCAGCAGCAGCACCTGGTCCTAGCAACTACGTGCTAACACTCGAAGACCTGGTTACTTTTCATTACGATGCTTCCCGTGTGGACCCGAAATACAAGGAGGTTGGACATTTCTTGATGAAAAATTTCATTCTAAATTTTCTCTTCTGCTAGCACTCGTTTTGTCATACATTTTTTCAAATGTTTTCAGAACTATCTTTCGGATGCAGAATTCAATGCAAATTTCAAAATGACAAGGGTACAAAAATATTTTTGACTAACCCTGAACTGAAAGCCCCTACTGAACTAAAGCTGGTATTTCCTGTAATTACATAATGAAAATGTGTATGTGGATAGGAGAGTTTCGCCAAGCTTCCTCAATGGAAAAAGCAAAAGCTGAAACGAGAACTGAAGTTATTTTAAGCAGGCTTGTTCATATGTCCTGTTCAAGTCAGTCAAGACCGACCACGGTAGCCGGGCTTGCATGCGTTCAATATTTTTTGTTGGATCCACACACACAACATCAACATTCACACCAAAAGCCGCTTCCCGGGCCCACTGGCGGCCATGTTTGCTGTGCTTACAAAAAAGTAGGCCGGCCGCCTATGCTTCTGTGCATGGCGTATTGCTGCATTGTGGCCGGTTGCATGCTTGCATTGCAGTAGTGCATGCATGATTCCTGCTGGTTCATTCAATATAATGGCAGTTATGCTTGAATGCTTGAATATAAAATAAATAACGGCTAA
>JACKZZ010018727.1_pt1 | contig 11226 bp, 9 predicted proteins | sample 8027871 | NCBI WGS metagenome assembly JACKZZ01 (sample SAMN15724774, study PRJNA655200) | protist metagenome | isolation source: fluorescence activated cell sorting (FACS) single amplified genomes of... | place: USA: West Boothbay Harbor, Gulf of Maine | collected 2000-07-19
AGGTTGAGGTTATTACACCGTCTGCTGCCCTCGATTCAGAAGATTTGTTTTGGAGACGAGAATTTCAATCAGAAGTACTAGGATTCCGATCTTATTAGTCAGAGTCTCCCCTCTCGCCTTTCCTGCATCCTCACTGAAACCCTATCTACAGTAGCCTGGCGCAGCGCCCTAAGAGTGACCCGCGACCAGCTGCTGTTCCTGCTCTCGCTCTATACGGTGCTGTGGCCGCGAAATTTCAGTAACATTTGTAACAGGCCGACGAAAGCGGTTGTGGCGCGGATACAGCAGGCTGATGCGGGTCAATGGGCCGCGTTCCAGACTGCCTGGCATGAGGGTGTTACAGCAAGAGTGGAAGCTTTGGCCTCTGGTTCATTTATGGATGGCTTTTTGAAAGCACACTATCTCGGGCACGAGGAAAAATTGCATAGTAGTAATACATCAGCAGCTGCACTAAGTTCTTAATAGACTCGGATTCCGATGCTCCATGACACTGGCGGTCCTCTCGTTTGGGGGCTTTTTTTGTTTCTCATAGTAGGAGCTGTTGCATTCTCCGAAATTTTCCCTCTAGCTTTGATGAAGTTTTGTCGGAAGCCGCTGAGACGGGGAATTCATGGCCCTGGGTGGGGGGTGCTCGTCGCTTTAGAGAGGGGGATAGTACTTGTGTGCGTTCTAATTTTGAAACTGATGAGATGTTTGCTTGGCGTTGTGACGGGGGTAGTACGGTTACCCAGAGTTCTAGGGAGAATAGTGGGACAAGGTACGGCAAGGTATAACTCCAATGTCCAGGAGGTAAGGCAGCGTCGGATCCAGCGCCCGAATCGGTCAGCAGTAAGAATTGTAAATGCTACTGTTGTTCCTACGTCTTCCGTGATCCGTATTGAACTCGTATTGAATCCGTACTGACCCAGCACCACCGAGAACTGTGAAAAACTCTAGTATATGAACCATACATTGTCATATGTCTCGGAAATGTGATACGTTTTAATGGTGCCGTAGTCCAGACGTTAGGACTTAGAACAACTGACACACAAACGTCATGACAGGCTCAGGCAGTAAGTCGACATTATTCATGAGAAATTCAACGAAACGCACCTCCCTAAAAATCGAATCCTCACGACTTTATGAAACATTATACGATTTTACTCACGTAACGACGTTTCATCCTGTTCCGCCATAGTCCCCATCACTTTGCATCATCACCGTGAGGTCCGATGTAATTTCTTAATTCTCATTTAAATAATACGAAGTTTAACCGGAGAAGAAGGCTGGTAAGTTCGATCAGGTTGATCATACTTACTTGGAGAAATTTTGTCACAGTTTACTGATATGCTCTTGAGTCTCTACAGTTCAATTGAACCGTTGCTTCACCCGATTAGCATTCATAATCATTCCCCATTACTGACACAGGTTTGAATCATCGCTCTTAGGAGTTTTCAGTCCTTTCGTTGTCGCTCTTAGGAGTTCCCAGTGTCTGTTCAGATCGATTCTGAAGAGTAAACTTTAATAGGTCGTATTCACCGCGATCTACTTCCAAAACCAATCCAAACCATGGTCTTTCTCAGGTTCGTTTCTACCGGCTTGTTGTCGAGCTCCCTTCCGATTCAGATTCCGAACTCCTTCTGTAGCAGTACGAGTGTGAGCATCCAGAATCTGCCGCAGCTCAATGTGCAGACGGTGCAGGGGATTAAATTGCAAGCGAGGCACGGGCAGTCGAAGCCCGGGCCGGCTGATCGTGATGAAGCTTACAGCAAATGTAAATTCGGTTCTTGGAGAATGGAACATCTGAACGCTCGACTAAGGCGAATTCGACGTGCACAGGGTGGTTCAGCAGATGCCGATGAGGTGCGATTGCTAGAACGTGCCATAGCTGAAAAAAAGAAGATGATAGAACAGGATAAGGCAGGGAGAGCCCGAATGGCGGAGAAATGGGCCCTGGAGGAGGAGAAAAGGGTGCAGAGAGAGGTGGCCTGGGATGCCCTAGAGAAGAGTCAGCTAGAGGAGAATGAAAGAAGAGGGATCCAATGATTTAAATTACTACTTAGAAACTTTAAGGGCTGTTACACTTACTGTAGTAAGAAACATACTGTTACAGTTTACCTATTTAAGTTTAACAGGCACGAATAGCTTCTGTAGCAAGATTCAAAACTCAAAAAAACTTGGTCACTGTGATTCGAATCATACCTATTTACGTACAAATTTCGTCCTTCAATGTATTCCGTTACGGTTACCTCTAAAACTCGACTTTGGAACTGTCATGAATTGAATGAAATATTTAGAAAACGTTGTGAATGAAGAGGGAAGGAGGGAAATTTGAACAGATGCGGGGACAGTAACGGCGGGGGATGGGAAACATGAAGAAACTTTTTGTGTGTGACTGTGTGTTGATAGATTATACCGTGCAGTTGTTTGAATTGAAGACGTATAGTGATATGACTGTGAAGTTCAATGGAGTGATGAATCGAAAAATGAACAGTCAGTAATTTAACTGTGAAGACCTGAATCGCGAATCAAAAAACGTAGAAAATGATAGCTCTTTATCCATATGTTGACCGCCTGGGTTCTGCTTGGATATGAGTTTGTGTTAAGTCTGTATTGGATGTGTCTCGAGTGTTCTCCGTACGATATGCTTTCAAGTCTCGACAGTTGAAGCGTTGCTTCACCCAGTTAGCATTCAGAATCATTCCCCAATAGGCAACCTACGAGATAGTGGACAAATAAGTTCCAGACCGGAAGTGACAGACCTTGAGACTATTGCTGCTGCAGACTCAGGTACCTTAGTTGTGCCAGAAGCAACTTCAATCACGTTGATAGACAATCCGAAGCAAGCCGTCGTTGTAGCCGGCTGGGTCGAAGTCTTCGTCCCTCTCTCATAATTCTGAAGATGACCTTCGTTGTGGAAGAAAACCTTCGTTGTACCACCTGCATGAAGATGACCAGGACCTTCGTTGTGGTTGAAAGCCTTCGTTGTGCCAGAAGCATTGTCAAATTTTCAATCGTGTTGATTCTGAAGCAAGCCTTCGTTGTAGCAATGGCATCGTCAAACTCAATTGCAACTTGCTTCGTTGAACCAGGTCCACAAATTTAAGCATTCTCGATAAGCATAAACTTACTGGTATAATAATAGTACAGTCACGAATTGTCACTTCTGTTATTCTCATTCTCTCTCCCCCCTCCCCCCAAGCACAGGCCGCTTCGACTTGTCTGAGTGCGGGCATTCACAACGCCCGTGCTTTGTATCAGTGCTGCCTTGGTCTTAGACTTAATCCTGTTTTAGGTAATACTAACGTTAAACTAACTTTCTTTGTCAGAAATTGAATCACGCCTGAGGCTGTCTTAGACTTTAAACGTCTGTCACAATCTAGCAGAATTGGCGGAGGTAAATCTAGAAGCAACAGTGTTTTGACTAGTTTTCAAACTTTCCAGACACCCCCTTAGACTTTAGAAGTTAGTTCTACAAGTAATACTACTAACACTGTCTCAGATGTCCCTCTTCTCAATCAGTCCTAGTACCACCTTCCCCTTCCTCCGGCTCCTAGCCACCCTCTTCCTCCTCCCCTTCTCCACTACCACCCTCCTCTCCACCACCCTTCTTTCCTCCCTCACTCACGCCTACGTTCTCGGCGACGGCACTTCTCTCGCTTTCTACGACCAACAAAAAAAGGTCATATCTACTGCCGACCAGCCCCCCGGCGATTCTTGGTCTCTTTCGTTCGACCAGGTGATTGATTTCGATGCTTTCGCCCCCGTCACCTTTACTTCCACCCTCACCCTGAAGGTGCCGGCATTCTTTGACTGGATGTGCCCGAGGCACTGCGGCGGACTGAACGCGACGGAATATTTGGCGATGGCAGCGAACAGTACCGTGGACGGGGACTGCGCGGGGACAACGATGGTTTATTATAATGGGGGGATGCACACGTAAGGTCTTTTAGGTTGGGGTGGTTTAATAATATTATGGGGCGATGCACAGGTAAGGGTGTGTTGATGGGGATAGTGCTTGGGGAACGGTGGTTTTTTTATGATTATACTGAAGGTTTCTATTATACTACCTCCCAGTCTCTCCGACGTTAAATCTAATTCTGCTGTCTACCAATCTGCTGCCAGTCTCTCCGACGTAAAATCTAATTCCGCTGTCTATCAATCTCCTCCCAGTCTCTCCGACGTTAAATCTAATTCTGCTGTCTATCAATCTCTCTCCAGTCTCTCCGACGTAAAATCTAATTCTGCTGTCTACCAATCTGCTGCCGACTGGAAAAAATACTGTCTCTTCTGGCACATCAATATGCATTCCTGTCCAAAACTCTTAGCGGATGGCACCATGGGTTTCTGCACGCCCTACGTCGGGACTAGTTTAGCTACCCATTCCCCCGCCCAAACTAAAGCTGGGCGATACGGGACGGGTGCTAACGCAAACAACATCGTCCAGCCCGCGTCTTTTACCACCACTGTCTCGACTGTTGAAAAAGCGGCCACTGATTACACCACCATTGCGCACTACAAATTCGGTCTCGGCGATCCCAACGACCCTAACAGTAATACTGGCTCGATTTCTTTGGCGGCTGGGTGGGCACATAAGATTAACGCGTTCGCGGAAAGGACGACGTGTCCTAGTGGGTTCGTGCCTAATCCGGATGGGAGCTGTGCGACCTGTGGACCCGGGGAATTCGGTAACACCCCTACTGCGGTGAGTCCGGTGGCCTATGTTCAAAACCTAACCTATACTACTGAGAAAGTTAATGACGGGACCTGGGTGCTGAATAGCTACTCGCAGAAGTTTTGTGTGTCCTGCCCAAGAGGGACGTACTGGGGGAATCAAGTGGGGTTAGTGGTGGGAGGAGTAACTAAGACGAAAGCCGACCAAGCAACCGCTTCCTGTACGCAGTGCGCGAAAGGTCATTACCAAGACGCTTTAGGGAACACCACCTGTAAAGAATGCTCCGCAGGAACCTACCAAGACAACGTCGGTCAAAACCACTGCTTCCCGTGCTCCAAGGGGTACTACCAGGACCAGACAGCGCAGGACGCGTGTGTGCCAGCCCCAGACGGCAAATACGTGGACCAAAAATCCTCCACCACGGCCAGTTCCTGTCCCGATGTCTCCATGACTACCAACGGCGAAGGTAGAACGAGCGCCAGCGAATGCGTCTGTCCGGCTGGAACGTATATGCAATTCTCTGGGTATTCTGCTGCCGCTATGACCGATCCTGATACCGCATCTACTGAGTTGAGACAGAAGTCTTTCGGCGCAGGAGTTAAATGTTTGAGATGTCCAGGCGGCTTTTCCTGTCGCGGGGGGCGGGTGTTGGCACCCAATCCCTGGTCAACGCCTACTGCTAACACGCTTAACTACCGCCACGCCATGCCGAAACTCAAGAAGGGATTTTACGCAACGAGGAGAAAGCCGTTCGAAGCGTACGACTGCCGGAACGAGAAGAGATGTCCGGGGGGAAACGAGCCATCCGTGGATTACGACGCCAAACTGAACATGGATAATGTTCTGTTCACCGGGGGTGTAGGAGGCAATCCCATTGTCAAACCCGTTTGTGGCCCTAATCTTCTACCGGATGAGCAGGTTAATTGCGTGAAGTGCGCAGATGATTTTTACATCACGAATCAGATGAGTGAATGCTCGGAGTGCACGGACATGCACCTTCTGCTGAACTGCTTACTTTTTGTTATGCTGTCGTGCGCCACGTTTATCGTGTACAGGATCGCTAACAGCCCCTTGACGATCGAGATGTCGCCATTGCTCTCCGCTTCCATATCCCTGGGCGTCACCGTGTCTATGTTGCAGGGCTTAGGGTTAATCAGCTCTTTGGCCATGCAGTGGGAATCGCCATTAAAGGAGCTGATGGGCATTTTGAAGATCTTTATTTTCGATTTAGAATCTTTCGGCACTGCTTGTTATCTGGGTAACTCGGCTTCAACCAAGTTGCTCTCGAAGCAACTGCTCCCCTTCCTCATCTTCCTAGTTTACTACGTGGGAGCATACAAAATCTTTAAAGCAGATCCAGCTAAATGTATGAACACGGCGGGGATGCTGTTGGTCGGACTTTTTGCGGCCTTCTCGATCGCGGCTTTCTCCCCCTTCTCGTGTTATTCTGGTCCGAATGGGAAATCCGTGATCCAGTCGAGTCCGGGGATCCATTGCGACGCCAGTATCGATTCCGAGTACACAACCCTGGCGCTGATTGGAGCTGTTACGATTATTCTTTACCCCATTTGTGGGATGGCGTACTTGTTTAAGACGGCGTTTAATGCTCCTTCTTTGTCTTTGGATGAGTTCTTCGTAACCAGCCATAGGTTTATGTTCTTTAGGTTCAGGCCAGATAGGTACTTTTGGCTGCCGTTTCTGCTGCTAAGGAATACACTCATTGGTTTCCCTCCGATGTTATTCAGTAACCCGTTTAGTCAGGCTTTGTGTGTCATCGTGATTCTCCTCATCTCCCTCGCTGGACAGATGCATTACTGGCCCTGGCGATCCGCCGACTTAAACTTCTTCGACGCAGCGTCTTGTGGGCTAATCATCCTGGTTTTGTGTTTCTGGTTCCCCACTAACTTCGCGGCCAACGGTGCTGATGCCGAATCTGATGCTGCAGGTACAGGGGCCTCGGGCGCGGGAGGAGCGGCTCAATCTGCCGCGGCAAGTGAAGTCCTGAATTCGTCTTCCGACTCCAGCGGGGGCGCAGGGGCTTCGGCGGCCTTCGACACGGATCCGAAAACTTACAGTAACGGGGCGTTGATGTGCCTGGGTATGCTATTCATGTCGACAGCGCTGGTTTTTTGCAAGATCCTGTTTAAGATGTTTCGGGCGAGTAAGGGGGGAAGTGCGGTTGTGAAGGACCCGAAAACGGTTATCGCCGAAATGGTGGTCAAGGATAGTTTAGAGTAAGAGGCTTAAAGTCACTGTCTAAGAGGGTGTTTTAGTTTAGAATTAAAGAGGGTGGATTTGAAAGAGAAATTGAATTTAAGAGGCCTAATAGTAAAGAGGGTGGATTTGAAAGAAAAAATGAATTTGGAAATTGAATTACTTAAGTTTTACGGCTTCCAACACCGTGATTGTCATTCCAGTTACTATTGATATCCTCCTCAGGCGCGTTTTCGAATTTCCAGTCAGGACCTAATTTATCAAAAACTCGTTGATAATAAATTATAATCAAACCAAACAAACTCAAAAACCAAACCCCCCTAGTGCATCTTCGTGTCCACACCCCCCAGATACATCTTCGAAACGATTCAGGATCTGGACCCGGTGGACCCGAAGATGCACTGGGACATGAAGATCGAGAACTACCTTGACGCGATGAACTGTTATGATTTAAGGAACGCGGAGCATGTAAGAACCTGAATCAGTTCAAAAACTTTATCTCCCATTACAGGCCCGTTTCTTGATCAAGATGTACTATGACCTTTTCCCGATTCACTGATTCACTATCTGATAATATCATAAAGTTGAAAAGTTATCTAAGAAACCCCTTCCCCTCCAGGTTCTCCTCTTCATGAAGATGACCATGCTACCCAAACCCCTCCCCTCCAGGTCCTCCTCTTCATGAAGATGACCATGCTGCCCGAGGACGAGGCCGACGCAATAACTATGGAGATGGGTGGTGGCCCTGATATCATGGCCTCTATGAATTTCGCTACCGCTTCCGCGAAGCTCCGGCGGGAAAATGAGCTCATGTCAAAGGATTATCTGGTCACCGGGAAGCAGATGTCTGAAAAGAAGGGTAAGGGGCAGAAGCTGACTAAACAAAACACTAAGACGATTGATATCAACCAGCTGAGGAAGAAAAGTAACGCGGCCAGGATTATCATTCACAGGAGGGGATCGGTGAAAAGCAAGGCCGGATCAGGAGCGAGTAGAAGCAACCTGAGTCTAGACCCGGTGACAGGGGACCCGAAAACTAAGTCTATTTCTAACTTCTCCATCCCCAAAAAGGCTTCGCAGGTTGATTTAGACCGGGGCAGGAGCAAGGAAGAGATCGAACAAGCCGAGATAAATGCAGCCAAACTAAGGGCGATGGACGAGGCCGCACGGAAGAGAAGGAGTATGAGGACGAGCATGACTGGCGGGAGTAGTAGCCTGGCCCTCAGTGGGGTAGGTGGCGGGGGACAGGGAGTGTTTGTCACGAGGATTCAAGACTAGACTGAGGAAGTGAAGTGACTTACTAGGAAACACAACGTTTTTAAAGATCGGATTCTGTACTGAGACATTATACATACCGTATTGCTACTAACTATTATTATCTGAAGACAAATGGCACAAATACCGTGAAAGATGAGAAACATTTTTGTGATACTGAAAAAAACGAAACCATGTACTACTTTCTTAAACCGATGTATTTTCTAACTACTGTACTAGGGCACTACTGAGAAAAAATAGCACTACTAAGAGCACTACTGAGAAAAAATAGCACTACATATTAGACTACTATTGATTTTATGAGCAAAAATTTGTGAGCGAGCACTACTGATGTTATTATGGATTTGTCATTATGGTTTTCTTCATTGAGGCAGTTGCTGCGGTAATTAGTTACACTTTGTGTAGGCATTTCTATCATTATGATTTAGCACTAGAAACGAAAAAAAATCTTCTGTGATACTCGGACTAACGGTTAACCCAAAAACACATTATAGTGGGCAAGTTAGTTTCATGGGAACAGCCACACTGGCAAGGCCTCGAACCGAGTAGATCATACAAAGAACTCAGACCTTCACAAGAACGATTTAGGGTCGAAAAAGCTAATATGAAATTGTCAATTTGCTTGGCGTTACTGTAATCACATTGGCATACTAGCTGGTCGACCAGTTTTCGTTTCTTAGGCCTTATTTGTACTTTGCCTTAAACGCAACTGCTTTATGTTTATTTTCCGCCTCATGTGTTAGTGACGCCTGTAGATTTTCGAACGTTTCACTGACCTTTTGGCTTTGGACATTCACGCTGGGATTTGTCCTCTCAGCAATATTCCTATTCCTATATGTATGATCTAACACCGTTTGAATTTCAGTCAGGCGCATTTTGTGCGTACAGTACTGTAACTCTAACGTCAATAATTATACCTCAGGTTTCCGAGATCCTATTAGCTATGTAAATTATGTCTGATCCCTGACGCCTGAGCTACTTTATGAAAAAGACAGCTTTTTTATTTTTGGTTTAGCGGCTACAGCTTTAACTTGCGTCGGAATAGTAGACGGGGTAACAGTGCGGCTTTAGGATCTGAATCAATGTATTAAATTTCAGCTGTTTTTAACGTCGAGATTTGCTTTTCAATGTTATGTTATCTTTCATAAAACGAACGAACCTTGCCGGTTCAAGGACCAGGTACGTGAGCAGAGCAGACTCAGAGAAGTCAGAATCTCACAATGTAGTAGCAGAAGGTCGGTGACACCGTGACCGTGCGGCACAAATGATACCTGTGTTCAAAAACATGCTGTACTCGACGAGAATTGAGCCCGGAGATTATTTACGAAACATTGAGGTTTGAGAGGGCAAGTCCGACCCCATCGGTTGATAGTTTACCCATTTAAAAGGTTACGGTAGAATAGCATCGTTGAACGTCAAGTGCGATTTGTTGCGTTTCAGATGCTAGTCTCGTGTGTTGACTTGCCAGTGACATCTTCGACTCGACGACGATTGCCCGACCCTGTTAGTAGTACTATTCTGAGACTTAGTCTAACTTGTCCTATCTTCAACACGTTTAATATTCATATGGCATATGCACTGTGCAGTACAAAGTTCTCCATGCGTCTGACTCAGCATACTCTTTTCGTTGCTCCCCTGTAACTGTTGAGCAGCAGAGGAAGCGAGTTTCAAGTACCACCTGAAAGTGATCCAAGTTTTTACCAAGTAAGTTGAGTTAGTTTTTATCTGATTCCGATGAACATCGTAACCATGTTCCTAGCCACTTTCTGGTTGCCGCTGCCGCTCAGCCTGCTAATGAGCCTCACGAGAAGTGTCAGACTGAGCAAGACGAGGGCGCTTAATGTTGGCAATCCGGAATCGGGACCCGGACCCAGACCGATTTCTGACAGCGATGATCTGACGAGGCCGTTGCTCGCCGGTACTGAATCTGAATCTGAATCTGAACCTCGTGGTTGTTACATCCGTGTAGTCTAAGTTGACAGTAGTAGCGGGGTTCCAGTGACTGTGGATCTCTTTTAGTGTTTGGGTGATACTGATGTGGATAATGTCAAATGTGACACCCCCGTTCTAGTATTAGAACGACGCAGGAAACTCGCCGAGTTGATTCTGCACGCGGAGTCCGAAGCGTAAGAAAGTAGTGGTGACCGTGTTGGACCTGAAGTCTAGGAACACAGTGGCAGTGGTAGTCAAACTTAGTACTTCGACATAAACTTAGTTACAGGCAGTCCGAGCTGGGATTTCGCCCCTGCTCTGGCCAGCACCTGTAGACGGTTGGACGAGGGGTTGGAGAAATTGTTTACTAGGGGGAAATACCGAGCTGACAGAGAATCTGAAAATCTACCTACAGTAGAGCAATTCAAATTCGACGTCCTGTCCAGTGTACCAGGTGCGAATATCGTTTTAAGAGGCCTGTTAGAGAAATCCGATAGTACCAATACCAACACGGTGACGGCCACCAATTTGAATGGCTTCGCGAGGGCGTTATACAACCTATATGTTACTTCAGCATTGTCATCAGAATCTACCGCAGAATCTTAGTCTAGTACTACAGGAGCATAGACTACCAAGTCCAGTCGCCGTCCTCGTCGTTTCTACCTCCCTCCCACCATGATATTTACAGCTGGTAGTACTTGTAATACTCCTTTCCTTGACTCCGAGTTCGACTCATCCGAGACTGAGTCCGACCCCAAGTGCGCAGCCACAGAGACAGTGACAGTTCTCAAGCTCCTACGCTCTCAACTGTAGGTGTGTATCGCCCTCGAAATTCTCTCTCCAAGTGATCTCCTTATGCAAAACGGCGGTTTAGACTCCGAGGTTATGCGAAGAAATGGCGCAGAAGTGAGGGTGGGGCAAAACAAGAGACTTCGGGTACTAAATTTGATGCAGGGTCTGACTCAGACTCTGAATCTAGGGTTACACTTAGATGAGTGTGCGGCGCCCAAAGCTACTTCAGTTTCCGAAGAGTTGTGGCGCCTGGTGGAAGTGGGATGTCTTCGTTACGATCAGGAAAGCGGCTGTATCGATATTGAGTTTGGACTTGTGGAAGATTCAGAAGGTGATAGTGGGCCGCTCCAAAGCAGTGT
>JACKZZ010020084.1_pt1 | contig 11226 bp, 7 predicted proteins | sample 8027871 | NCBI WGS metagenome assembly JACKZZ01 (sample SAMN15724774, study PRJNA655200) | protist metagenome | isolation source: fluorescence activated cell sorting (FACS) single amplified genomes of... | place: USA: West Boothbay Harbor, Gulf of Maine | collected 2000-07-19
GTATACAACTAAATAGATAAAACTTATCATTACAATTATGATTATTATTGTTGTTATAATTATTATAATTTATTTATTTGAGTTTTACATCAGTCTAACTTGACCTAATGACTAAGATTGTTGATTGGTAGCAAGTTGCCAACATCTTATTTGAGCCTCCTTGAGTGATATCACATAATTAGGTTTGATGCGATCATTTAAGAAATTGCATATTGATTGCCATCTAGTAGCATGAGTAATAGGATAACGATTTAATGCAGCATTTGCAAAATCATCCATTGTTGTATCCCATTCACGTTCTTTGATTTCTTTTGTAGGTGATGCGAATTTTGCTTCACTTTCTCTTTTACGAGTTTCTTTAGCAATACGTTCATCATCAACAATTGCTGCGACACGATCCGCATAACCAGCCAATTTAGTAGTAACAGTATCAATACCTTTAACTTGGAATAATGAATTATCTTTTTCAGCTTCTTTACTTCCCATAGCAGTTGTCATTGCAGTAAGATCATTTAAATCAGCATTAGCAGCAATGATTTCAATATCAGCTTCTGTAAATGGACCATATTCACCTTTGTCACCATGACCAAGTGTTGAAGCAGCACGTAATAATTTCTTTAATAAATTACGTTCTGCAGATTGTTTTTTCTTTAATTTTTCTCTTTCAGCTTTATTTGCTGAATTAGCTTCCTTTAATGCTTGCTCTTCAGATTCAATCCAAGCTAATGCACCATCTTCATTTTCTTGTGCTCTTTTAGCGGCATTTTCACGGTTTGCAGCAGCATTTTCTTTTGCAGCTTTTCTTGCATTTTTATATGCAACAATTCTAGGGTCCCTTTTCTCAGCTAATGTAACTAAATCAATGATTCTGTTCATTTCAGCTTTTTTATATTTTATAGCTTTTTTTGCATTTTCTTTTTCGTGATAACGTCTTTCATCACGATCATCAAAATCTGCTGCATTATTATCACAACCTTTACCAGTAAAATCTCTCCATGAATCAAATTTATTCCAAAATGAATAAAAAGCCATTACTGCAACAATATCTGTTTCCATATCACCTAGTTCTGGTACAGGTTTAATAGTAGACCATCTTGCATTTCTTTTAAATATAGGTCCATATAATTTAAAAAATTTATGATCACCTTTTGCCATAAATTTATCAACAATATCTGTTGTTGGTACGTAATCATCAAATGGTAGTTGTGAATCATATGCACGACGTAAACCTTCATTACATAAAACTTTAATTGCTTCTTGTACTTTTAAAAAAACACAACGATCTTCATTGCCATTTTTATCTTTAAATGGTGCTTTATCTGGATGATACATTAATACAGCTTTTTGATATGCTTTCTTAATAACAACACTATCAGCACTATCACCAAGATCTCCTGGAAAACCAAGAATATCATAAAGTGTATAATTCTTAAGATTGGCTGGATTTATTCCAACTGGAATTTGGATTAAACTCATATCAAAGTTTGAAGTCCCTTCACCATCTTCTTTCTCAGCCAAAACACCACCCAATCTCAAAAGGGCTTGGAGACCGTATGGCACGGCTCCTTGAGCCTCACCAATGGTGATACCGGACTTACCAGAAGAACTAGTCTTACTTGATGAACTGGGAGCACTGAATGTAAACGACATAATGTCTTTTATGTGATTTGTAATGGTCCCAATAAATGGCGAAAATCCAAAATCAAATGGGAGTTTTGATATAATTTAAAAAGGGGATAAAATAATTTGGTTTCTATACTGCCAATAGGTCGAAAGCAAGTTAATTACTGTGAATCTTTAAAAATTGTGGATTCTAAAATTTTAATGATGATAAAACGGGAGTAAATGGACATGGATTTATTTGATTTGCTGAACAAACCTATAGCTTCACAAGAAGAGATCGACAGTAACGCTCCATCTAACAAGCAAGTAGTTGAAGATTTATTTTCAGAATATGTAAATGTTGTCATTTCTAATGGGGAAGAAAGCGGTAGTTTCCCTTTGGTGTCTGAGTCCGAGTTTGCTGGATTAAATATAGACACTACAAAACCTCAACCTGCTACACCCTTTGCTGATGCACTTCGAAAAGTTGGTTCTAATCCAAATGTATTACCTCGAATAAATTCTGGTTTACGAAATGTGTTTTCTGCTTTGTCTTTATCAGAGTCTGATACCCCTTCATCTTCTAATTCTGTTGGATCAGTTTCTGGGCATAACAGTGCTAGTCCTAGTCCTATACCTAATACAGCAATGTCATCAACTAGACTTTTTCATAGTGTATCTGAAAAGGCATTTGCAATACATAGAAAGAAATGGTTGGAGCAAACACAGACACAGACACAAACACAAAAGGAAAAGGAAAAGGAAAAGGAAAATGATTTACGCCCGACTCCTATCAATACTGGCGTTAGTTCTAGTTATAGCTATAATGATCTCAGTATGAATAAGGCTAAGGAATTGGCATGGCATCGCGTATTGTCTAATTCCAATTCCAAATCTACTTCATCTTATTCACAACAAGGGCAAGAGTACAACTATGGCTTACAATCTGAACGAGGTTTGCGTATCATGGATGATGATAATATTGGGCTAGATATTGATATTGACAACAATGCTGATGTAGATGTTGATTTAAAAACTACCGAAAATGTCGACGAAGTAGACTTAGAAGAAGCAACTGCAGCTGTGTCAATACAACACACACACACATTGGACATTCTAGCACCTCCTCCTTCAGAAGAAGTGCAAACTCATGTGGAAGTTGATCCTGAAGTAATGATCACGAGGTGGTGGACTGCAGTTGCTAACGAGGATGCAAAAGAACTTGAAGCAATGTTGACTACACCAAGAGCTATGACAACTCGTGTTACTCATGGCACAGCAGTCAGAGTCACAGACTCAAACAATTATTTTAAACATTGGTATAAAGCACGTTATTTAATACCCCTTTCACCTGAAGAGACAGGGACACCATCTTCAATACAATCAGCGCCAGTGCCATCACTGCCATATGATGTATATACTGACATGAGTGCCTTGCACATATTAGCATATAAAGGAAATCTTCATTGTTTAAAGTTACTACTCCTCAATTATCCTAAGAACTATAATAGTGTTGATTTAAAGGATAGAAGACGTAAATGTACACCAATTTTATATGCAGCACTGAACGGTAACTTAGATTGTGTGAAGCTATTAATTTCTAATGGTGCAGCAATTGATACAAAAGATCGTACAGGTGAAAACATTTTGCATAAGGCAACTAGGTCAGATAATGCAGAATTGGTACAGTGGGTATGTAATCAAGCACGTGCTATGAAAGGTGCCATAAAAATTAATTCAAGAAATAAAAAGATGAACACACCTATGTTATTGGTACATTCAAGGGATGTAGCTTTGGTGTTGATCAGAAATGGTGCTGATCCATCTGTATATAATTCTCAAAATCTTGACATTGCTGCAATAGCTGCCATCAAAGGCGATCAAGAGTTATTAGAAACTGTATTATTAAGTAATACATCATATCAAAGAAACTTACAAGGACCTAATTGTTCTTACTCTTACGGTGGTCAAACTGACCTTGAAGCTGAGGTCGCTATAGCAGAAGCTGAACTATCTACACCAGTAGCAAATAATAGTAATAGTAACAGTAATAGTAATAGTAACAGTAATAATAGCAGTAACAGTAATCGAAGTAGTCCTCATCCACGTCCACGTAGTAGGAGTAACTCTTTAACAGATGGAAATGGAAATGGAAACAATTTCAATACATCAAAAATAAAATCATCACCGACATCAAAAACAGAAAGACGTAGTAGCCGTAGTCGATCCCATTCATTTGATTATGCGAATGAACAAATACAATTACAACATTTGAAAACAGAATGGCCACATTTATTACAAATTTCATCATTAAATAATAAATTAAAATCGCCATTGCATTTAGCAATATTTCATCAAAATCACTTATGCGTAGATTTCTTATGCAAAATTTTTATGAATAGTTATAGTACATTGTCTTTGCCGACAAAAGAGAAAAATGAAAATTGTATAAGAAGTATTATTGTAAGAGATCATGTAACAATATCACATTTAGATTATTTTGATTGGATGACTGGTTGGACTCCATTGCATCTTTCATGCGTATGTGGGCATGAAGATGTTATTAAAATACTTGTATCACATGGTTCTAATCCTCTTGTTGAGGATAGACAACAATGTATATGTCTTGTATTAGCTGCATTTTTTGGTCATCATCATTTGATTTATAAACTACCAGGCGCCTTATATGTAAATACTTTGAAAGAAACAATATTGGAGACATATTTGCGGTTAAAATTACGTCAAAGCCAAGCAAAAAAAGAGCCACAACTTCATGTTAATGATGTGTCTGTTGATATTACTCTAGATGTAGAAGACGACAAAGTGAAATCTCAACGACAATGGCAGCAACAGGATTTAAAATCATTACTTCCATATGTTGATTGGACAGATGCTTATAAACAGGCTTTTCGTGGTTACGGTGACGAAAGCATACCATCTTCTTACAGGCTACCTGTTGCACCACCACCGTCAGTAAGGGTAAGTGAAAGTGTCCAAGACAGAGATAAACGCGAATCAATGTTATTGCGACATTTTGTAGATGACATGAGTTTTATCACACTCATACAAGCAGGGGTTAAAGTGACTCACGCATTTTTAAAAACCATTATTTCACCAATTGTCTTGAAGCGTATTACCAATGCTACTGTTTATATCGCTGCTGGTGATGTTGTTGATGCTAGTACAATAGCTGTAGATACAACTGCAAGTTCTAAAACTGATACATTAACTAAAAGTTATATCAAAACTGCTACAAATCTACAGAAAACTTGGTTTCTACAGCAAGATCGAAGGTTTTGCGATATCACTATTGTTTGCCGGGCAGACAAGGCTCTTGATTCGAATGGCAATTGTAATAATAATTATGATGATAGTGATGATTTTGGTGAGACACAGTACCCTACAACAGACGAAGACGATGCTTTGCCTCATGGACTTGGAGATCTAGTTGCGAAAAGAATACTTTACGCACATAGAAGTGTTCTTATTGCTTGTAGTAAAAAACTTGCTGGTATGATTTCTTTTGTAGAGACGCAGTTGGATCAAGCAGAAATAGAAAGTGACTCGAAACGTGTAACTGCTACTAGTAAAAGTAAAAGTAAAAGTAAAAAACGACTGCTACTTCAACTTGATGATCTAGATTACACGAGAGGTTGTCAAATGCTCTATTATATGTACACTAATTGCCTCGTAAGTGATGCTGTGCAATTGATGGAACATTGGAGTATTTCATGGAAACAACGTTGTAGCATTATGCAAAGTGATAGTCAAAGTCAAGTGGAGAGATGGTTAATTGAAACAGAAGCTAAAACGATAGCTGGAGACAGACACCCACCCACACCTAGTATCCAAATGAAATCAAAGACGGGAGTTAAAGAGAATGTAAGCAACACTGATACTGGTACTGGTACTAGTACTAGTACTAGTACTGGTATTGATCCCGAGAGTGGGGAATTAGAAGCGTTTATTCAAGAAGCAGAAAACAACGCAAGCTGGTTGTTGAATCTTCTACCTGTTGCAGATGAATACATTTACCATAATTTCCTGACATCAATTACTAAAATGATACTAATTCTTGTCAACAATACTCCAGCGATAGCTCCTTTAGTTTTGAGTAACGTCATGGATGTTCATGATAATGGTAATGATGGTGATGGTGATGGTGATGGTGATGGAGATGAAAATGGTTCCACTATGAGAGCGTTGTGCGCTTACAAGATACTCTTATATTTCCGTGAATATTCCAGTAATAATAGTAATAATAGTAATGATGGCATTGATAATGATCATAATGATCATAATGATAATGATAGTAGCTGTAGCAGTAGCCACAGTCGTAGTGTTTGGGATTTCAATGATGATAATCAAAAGGAGCTAATCACTGTTTCGTTGGCTTTGCTCATCGTTTGTGCGGATATCAATATTACTGATGATTCTTACTAAAGTGAAAAGTGAAGTACAATGTATGTAATGTGAACATAAGAATAAGCAAGAAGAATAGAAGAATAGAAGAATAGAAGAATAGAAGAATAGAAGAATAGAAGAATAGAAGAATAGAAGAGTAGAAGAGTAGAAGAGTAGAAGAGTAGTAGAGTAGTAGAGTAGTAGAGTAGAATAGTACCGAGCAGAGCAGACAAGATAAAAGAGAAAAGAGAGTTTTAGTCTTGTAAGAAATCCCTTCTTTAACTAACTTTTGAATATAATAATATTATTAGTTTATCAACTGCTATGAACTGCTATGATAAATGATTTATTTGGCAGCTTCATGATCAAGGAGACGCTTAAGCAGGTCCTTTTTAGCACCTTGAATATCAAGATTTCTTGCTTTAAGTGCATCTTTCAAAGCATTAGGGTTCATCTTTTTTATTTCTATTGCTGATAACTTTTCTAATGAATCATCACCACCACCACTACCACCACCACTCTCACTTTTCAATGCTTTCTCACGCTTCTTTTCTGCTAATTCTTTAGATACTGCACCCAAAGATACCTCAGTTGTTTTTTTACCTCCTACTATTACTTTGGTTGGTTTTGCTTTTTTAGGTTGATCATCATCGCTAGAATCTTCATCAGAATCACTATCATCTTCATCACTAGATGATTCTTGAATCCATCCTGGTGCACGTCCTTCAGCTTCACGTTTAATTCTTGCTTCTTCTCTTCTAGCACGTACTTGTGCTAACATTGCTAGTTCTTTCTTAGCTTCAACTGTTTCACCAGCTAAATGTCTTTTCATATATTCTTCCTTTTTTCTTGCTTCTTCAATAACTTCACGTTCTTTTCTATTCATACCAACAGTTTCGCGGTCAACTTGTGGTAAATTTTGTCCTAAAGTTTTTAAATCTTTTAATTTCATCATTTTTTCTGGTTTCGCATTTGCGTTAGCACCAGCAGCTGATTTTACTTTTGGTGGTGCTTTTGCTGTTGCTGATGATGTAGTATTACCAGCACCAGCAAAAACTGTTACTGGTGCATCATCTCCACCTTCATCACCTCCTTCATCATCTTCATCATCAGAATCACCACGACGCTCCCTTCTTGCTGCGGCAAGTTCTTCAACCTATAATATTATAAGATAGTGTAAGTATAGCGAACAAGTAAAAAAATTTGATTAGTGTTTGATTGTTAAGTGAGTTGTAATGGCCTTCCAATTGCATTCATAAACAGGCGAAGTTTTTCTTATGTTCCTTGGAGTGAATTTGGTGTATAGAATTGTATTTCATCATAAATCTATACATTAATCTAGAACATATACAGAATTAATGCAAATAAGTGAGAATTTATCACTCCAAACTATGTACAAGATCACATACCTCCTCATTTCTAAGCGCGAGCTCATCTTCGTTCTGGATGTACATCTTGCGTCCACCTCCTCTGCCGCCACCGCGGCCACCTTTAGCATTAGGTTTTCCCATACTTTATAAACCCTTTATAAACAGCTTTTAAAAGCTCAACAAGATTGTCTTGAGTCCTTTCTTTACGTCTTAAAACTGTCCCACACATGGGACCCCTCGTAAGTTGATCGAAATCACCAAAACCACAAGCAGGATTGTTAAAACCAACCGTTTCCTAGGAATTAGTATTCGATTGTTATTGTCATTGGAACATTATGAGCGAAGAAAATAAGATAGCAGTTCAGTTAGCAGCTCGAATTAAAAGATTTGTGCCGAACATGACACTACCGGACACGATACTAGGGCAAAAGAGGAAAGCTTATAATGTTTCCGGGAGTAGCAGTAGTAAAGTAGTGGTTGACTTAACAAGTGATGTCACACCACCCTTTCCCTTCTCCAACACATCTTCATCTTCATCCTCTTCATCTAGGAATTTAAATGATTCTATAATTCATGGTGAAAATCAAAATGCTTCCGATAAACATTGTGCTTCTGATGAACAGTATGCTAAGAACCTTCAAGCCGATATTTACCTTCAAGCCGATATCGATCGTGCTGATGAACGTAATAATAAGTCTACGAATGGTATTCTTGTAGAAAAACCTAACACAAATTGGAATGCTATCTACGACGCAATTATAGCTAAACTAAAACTAGAAGTAGATGAAATTAATTCGTGCGATGAGGTGTTAATAAGTGAATTATTGGACCAAATGGATGAATTATTGGAAAACAAAAAAATAACAAAGAAGATTGTTAGTCACCTCATTGGACATCTTAAATTAAGGGGTAATAAAAGCAGCATTTTGCTAAATTTTTACCTTGCTACGTCAATAAAAGATATCTTAGGTCAAAGCATCAAGAATAAATTCTCCTTTTCTGTGTATTTTCCTGCTTTTGAAGAATTGATGTACGCGTTGAGTAATCTTCGTGCATGTGAAGCTGAAAAATATGGTAACAAACAAACCAGGTACAAGGTTATAGCTAGACAATGGTTACTTGGTCATTTCTCTTGGTGGTATCGCAAAGCGATAGAACGCCATAAAAAAAAACAACATTGGAAAGACATTTTGCGTGGCCTAACACAGGTGGGATTCTTATTTTCGGAAGAAGATTTACAGAATTCACAGATAAAGAACGTTGAGGAAGTATTTTCAAATGATGAAGCAGGAGTTTATTGCATGTATCTGATAGATCCGGATGATAATGAAAAAAAACTGCAATGGGGGGGATCAGGGTTAGGGTTAGGTATTGTAGAGTATGATTAAATGAATGTTCGGAGAATGACGCGATGAGAATTTTCCAAAATAAGAAACATGAATTTTGTGTGTAAGTGTGTAAGTGCCTCATATTGTGAGTAATTTGTAAATTACTAATCATATCAAATGTCGAATTGAATATATGATCTTTGTTATCATAACAATCCTCACATAGACTGGGAAACTAAATTGAAATTTGATGGTATTGGTTGCTGTTGTTATAAAGAACCATCAAGATGGAAACAAGAGAACAAATGGAAGAGAATGAGGATTATAAAGAAAAAATTAAAACGAGTATGTTCTTTGGAATCGATGATTTTCTTTCTGTGTTTTTTTTAATTATTGTCAAAGTAGTTGGAATCATTTTTGAATTATGTGTAAATAATAAGTCTAAGGAAAAACGTCAAAATTACATTGAAAATGTTATTGATGAAAATCCAGAGTTGTTTAATTCAATATCAGCAGAAACTATGCAAAAGAAGTTTGATTTATTACTCAAAGAATTCATCGATATTGAAAATAATCGAATTTATAATTATGATATTGATGATAATCGAGGTACCGTCGACGACAGTGATCTTCAGGAATTCCTTGATGGTGAAAATAATCTTATGTTATGTCATGATATTGAAACTGGTAATATCGGTAATAATCGAAATCCGGCATATGGTGGTAATAGTAATACTCATCAACTTCCTACACCAGAATCTATAGAAATATCATTATTAGCAAAACTCGTTACAATTATTATGTCAAAACCTAATCTTCAAATAAACACAAAAGGTAACGCAATATCTGAATCCTGCATAGTTTTTAGAAGTTTGCATCATATAATGAATCTATCAACTTATGGTATGAACTTGTAGGCGAATCAAAAAGTAAAACAAATAATACTATTGAAAAACATATGATTCAAAATGCGATTAGTCTCACCAAAAATCCGGAGATATACAAGTATCAATTTATCCAGGATGCAAATATAGAGTTAATAAAAGATAAAGATCACGTTCATCGTTCAAAGGATGGCAAATCATCTCCTTTTTTATTTTCAGATTTAAAAACAAAATATAATTTTTATGACATTGATGTGCTAAATGTGATTCATGAAGAATTACAACAATATGAAAATAAAGAAGAAATATTGAGTCATTTTGAAATGATATCAAAGGCTTCAGATTCTAAAACATTTATAGGAGAATTTCATCCAAAATTAGTTCCAAAGAAAGAAAAGGGTTTGTTAGGGAAAGTGGCTGGCTGGTTTGGTAGATAAGACTTCCCAATCACATTTATGTTTGACCGTGTATAAATGTACACGACAATTAGAAGAGATTCAAGTAGCTATAATAGATGCCAATTGTTTTTTTTATATAATATAGTACAATATTCACATATCCTCCCTCCGTATTTGGCTCTTCCTCTCGTGTCCAGTTGCACTTATACTTATCGTGCTCTCTTTCCTCGTGAGATGAGGAGAATTTGAACTCATACTCTTATAAAGTACATTTGGCCACCAATGTCTCATGTCTCAATAAAAAGTGCCGATTCAAAAAGCTGGAAACAGTTGGTCGGTGTATTTGATACCCTTTTCTCTACCTTTAACTCTGGTTCCAGACGAAGGATCAAAATCAGTATTTGCAGTATTTGCATTCCGCTCTATGTCTTTATAATCGCTTATTGCTTGACTTACATTAATTCCTGCTTCGCTAATACTTTCAACGTCACAGAACTCCATATAGTGATGAAGCATAGCTTTACGTTTAAATAGTTGACTAAATCTTGCATGTTCTCTACCTAACACTGAACCAAACGCTGTACTATTATATACACCAAGTACACTCATTCTTTCCCCTGGTGCTGGCATTGCGCATAATCCTATTTTACAAGCATTCTCATTCCATGCAGGAAAATGTAATGAACGACTTTGTGCAGTTGTAACACACGTAAGAAAATCAGACAAAGGTATTGCCCCCCTTGCCAAGAAAGCTGAAGCTATAGTAACACAACCACGTTCACATGGATTTGCAGAAGTTATTTGTCCATTTGCACTTAAAATATCCGCAAATGCTCTTTGTACTAATGCACGATCACCAGATACTCCTGACGAACCTGCACTTTTAGCATTACTTAATTTTTGAGGAGATAATGCTGACATTAAAAATTTTAGTCGAGGGAATGGTATCAAGTTTGTACAAATTTCATTTAAATCAACATTCATATCTCCATGAAAACGACTACTTGATGTTAAATGACAAAGCATGCGAGCTGCAACATTATTCATATCATTAAAACCACCTCTATCTTGAAATTCAAATTGATTTGCCTTTTTATTTGATGATGATGATGAGGATTTTTGTCTTTGTCTTACTTCTGCTTCTAAATGTGCAAATGCTTGTAATGCTGCATTATCAATAGGTAATACACAATCTGCATGTTCTAATAATGCATTTGTAGCAAGTGTACTGTTATATGGT
>JACKZZ010021420.1_pt1 | contig 11226 bp, 6 predicted proteins | sample 8027871 | NCBI WGS metagenome assembly JACKZZ01 (sample SAMN15724774, study PRJNA655200) | protist metagenome | isolation source: fluorescence activated cell sorting (FACS) single amplified genomes of... | place: USA: West Boothbay Harbor, Gulf of Maine | collected 2000-07-19
TTTATGCGTGAAATGCAGGCCATGAAAAAGCAATGGTTAAAAGATGCTAATGATGAAATTGCTCGATTGAAAAAGAAACTGTCCGGTATGAAAGATACGCCGTCTATAGCGGAGCTAACCACCAGTATAACAAAAGATAATGATTTCAAAAGACCAATGGAGAGTATAGAAACGCAAACAGATGTGGATGAAGATGGATTATGGGATAGACAAGATGGATGGACTCTTCCAATCTCAGGCACACGTGTTGCGCGACACCGTTGGAGGGAAGCAATCCGCTTTGCTAAGTGTCCTTCCTGCAAAGGCATTGGTAATTTTATTGCATTATCTGCTATGTTATTGCGACAAATGCAGCGTGGCGGTGGAAATCAGCTTGTTGATGAAACAAGGCGCCCTAAAGGTAAAACTGGTGCAATGTGGCATATACCTGATGAGCTTGTTCGCTTTATGAGTAATCTGCCGAGGACAGTCATGGCTATTAGTCCAAAACCCATTGCATGGGCGGTTCGTCGTGTATGGCATTTACTTACTGCAAAATATAAAGCAGATGATTTCGACGAGTCTCAAGGCATGCCTGTGCAGGAGGTACAAGACCATATTATTGAAGCATATTTGATGCGAAGTGAGAAGAGATCTGATGCAGAGTTAGACATATTTACTTTGCTTACCACGTTGAAGGATCATTATCATAAGCACCCATTGCTGCATACATATAGTCGCTTCATTGGTATATTAGATGGCTATACTACTGATGAAATTAAGCGTATTCAGGATGACAAAGCTGCTGCTAGAGAAAAGAAAAAGGCCAAAGAAAGTGCAGCCAAATACAAAAAAATGAGTGCTCGAGAGCGAACGGCTGCAGCAAGGAAGGAAGAGGATGATGCAAGAGATAAAGCAGAACGAGAAAAAGGCAAAGCAGTTGAAGAAGAGAAGCTTCCTATGTGTGATGCAAGCCTAACTTTGTCAATTTTGCAAGTGTATCACTTCGCTCGACACTGCTTATTGGAGCCTTATGTTGGTGGATATGCCCCAATGATACGCTTTGTGAAGTCTGAGAACGAGCATTTAATAGGTAATGCATCGCGTTTACAAAAGGAACAAGAAACATGGGGCATATACTTGCCTGATCATGTATGTGTTGATAACAAGTATCAGTTTTATATTCCATTGGACAGAGCGTTGCGAGTGACTCAGGCAGTGATTTGCTTTTTAGATGAAGACCAGTATAATGCAGCATTGAGAGCACTGGAGCACGCTGTGGTATTCTTAAATCAAGACGGAACTCTACATTTGCCTGAAGGAATGCATACACTGGTACGATCCGCAGTGAGAGAGTTTTTATCAGTTGAAAATGACGATGGCAGTGATATGAATTTCCTTGATGTATACAACGAACAGGTAAAACAAGGTAAGATTCCTGAGAGGAGTGGAGATATGGGTCCTATGACAGAGGAGATGCTGCAAGAACCCACGCCTGGATCAAGAAAAAATATTATTATGGTTAATTTAGATACATGTCTCCGTATTATATGCGAATGCCTTATGCAGCGAACCAAGTACGTTGAGGGAAGACTGGCTGATATATTCATTGAAGGTGATGAGAATGGCGATGGAGTATTATCATTTAAAGAGTTCATGGATATTTGTGTCAAAGTAGCTCCTCATTTTAGTGAAAGACGTATATTACGAATGTATCGCGAAGCTTTGTCTATGGGTAATGACGACGATACGATCGGTTCCGAGCCATTTGTCCTCATCTGCAAGAAGCACGGGCTTGTGTCTCTTGTTGATTTGCGTGATATGCGTCATGGCTCATTGAAAGCTTTGTGTAAAACACAACAGGAAAAGGATGAAGAAGCGAAGCAACTGGCTGCCAAGCGTGCAAGAGAAGCTGCGATCGCATCTGCTGCTATTTCTATGTTTTCTCAAGGTGGGTTCAGAACACCTGCCGAAAGGAACATGGCTAGACGAAATTCTACATTGCAGGCAGCTGGGAAGAAAACTATTGTAGGTAACATGATGTCTGCTCCCCCTGGAATGGTAGGCAACTTACCACCAGGAGGAGGTCTTGCCAAGTTGAGGCGCGCTTCGACTGTTGGGAATACCGCAAAACCATCCCTGTCGCAAAACAATGCTGAAGCTACTGGTTTAACCGCAAATGATAGTGCGAGATCTCCATTAGCAGCACTTAAAGCACGCGTTAACAAAGTGACAAAAAGTACGAAGTCGAATACTGGCAATGATGGCTTCGATGATAGTGGTAGTGAGAGTGAGTCAAGTCTTAACCATCTAGAGGCACCTGCGTCACCTATCCAAGGAGCACAACGTCCAATTAATAGCAATAATGTGTCCCCACCAACAGAATTACAACAACACTTAATGAATTTAGTGGCTAATGGTTCTATTCAAGAGAGCGTCATGGAGGATTCGAGCGAGGACGACAGCGACGACAGCGACGTCAGACCTGGAATCATTTCCAGAAAAAAAGCTGCCGTGGAAAAGGGAGTCAGTTTAAGTGCCAAAAACCAAACTGAAGTATTACAAGGGTCAATACCTGCACCAATAACAGCAGTTACGACGCAAACGCAAAGAGAACATCAGGAAGAGCTTCGGAATACACGTCTAAAGCAGATGGAACATCAACAACAACAAGAGGAATTAGATCGACTACAGAAATTTCAGGAACAGAACCAGCCAAGAAAGATATATGATGAAGAGCCGTTTTTGTCTCCACCAAAGGCTCAACCAAATCGTGCTGCTAAAGTTGATGCAGTGCTTCATAGCCTAACGGCTCCCCCTGGGGGCATAGATGCCTTATTGAGTAATATTGAAGAATCTGGCTCCGAATCTGATTACGGCGGAATAGTACGTGGCAATATGGCAAATACAACTATTGTGCATGCAAATGGCGGTGGTGATGACAGTGATTCAGATACATCAGGACCTCCTGTGAAATTCACGGCAGGCGATATCAAGGAACAACTGGCAATGCGAAGGGATAAGCGTCTTCAAGATCGTCTGGCTAAAGGTCTACCAGTAACGACTATGGAGTCCTCCTTAGGTTGCAGGTAATGTTATAGAATACAAGCATTGCATGTATTTGTATATATTTGGAGATTATATGTCTTACTTTTTATATGAATTGTAAAGTTTTATGGAAATAATGTAGTACCCCTTCGATAACTTCCCTTACTTTGTTTCATTACATTCGTTACACTTAATAATAATGAGCAGATACGTCTAGGGTAAATCGGTCTGATTATAGCTCATCATCGTCATCAGAATTGCCGTCGTCTCCTACACCGCCTGCCTCAGTTCTAAACACAGTTTCCGCAGTCAGGACAATATCCTTTGCGCTAATCTGCACTGCAGCTGTAGAACCTACTTTCTTTGTATTGCTTCCCCATGTTGTAATTGTACCATCTTTTTCTGTTACAACTCTTGCCACAGGTCTCTCATGTGGTAGGAGAACCTTCCAATTAGGAGAAGCAGTGGCCCTATGCCATCGGAAGTCGACAACGTTATCCCAACATCTTGCCTCTCTCAAAGCAGCTTCTCCGAAATGTGTTGATATCAATGCATATTCTACATCATATGGCGCGAAGCCCATTCCTTGACAATCTTCAATAATAGGATGAGAATTGCATCGAACACACAACTGACAGTCCTTGCATACATGGATACGAAGTTGATGCGATGCTAAAAATGCTGTACATGTACTTAGCTTGTCCAAATATACGCTAGTACGCGTAGGTCCCAAATAAAACGTACAATTATCACAATCCTCTATGCGAACAGAGCCAAGAACACAACGAGCAAATATCGTGGTGTTGCTACATCCAGTGATAAGCAGAGATCGAATCACACCATTTGCTTCACCAATTATATCTTTATCGAGAATAATCTCTTCTTGGTGGCGATCACGTACACTATATGATGTATCATCTGATTGATTTCCTCCAACTCCGGTTGATGATGACACTGTTACAGTTGTTGACACATCCTTCTTCTCTTTCGATGCTCCGACTACAAGGTTGTCTCTACTCTTAAAGCGGAACTTTTTTTTAGGCTTCAATGTTTCTTCACGCACGCGCAATAAACGTCCAACCTCGTCTAATATCTCTTGAGCTCGTTTAACATCATAACTTGGCAACAAATCTGTACATTCTGTCGCAAAGGCTTGTAACTTCACCATGTGCTTCTTCATTGGAACTATGTCTTCAACACCTAATTCAGTGATACCTACTTGCACACCTGTGCACTGCTTATTGAATTGTTCCCAGAAAGCATTTGCACTATCCGCAGACAATACTTCACTCAACAACTCCATGATTCGAATGAAAGGTAACAAATATTATCTCACTTCAGTAAAGTTATAAATCAATTTTTGTAGGATGAGTCACAACACACGATAGTGTGTGTGTAATTAACGATGCACAACGGGAGTAGTGATACTTCAGTGTGTTTGACAGGTGTCACGAATGAGCAGGGGTTGACGCCATCCCGGGTGGAGTCATTTTCCTAAAATTGGAGGAGGAGCAGTGAACCAATCAATAGGTCTAAGGTTTTAGCACTAACAAGTAATAATTGAAATGATACGCGGATTATGGAAACTTTCAACTTTGAAAAATCTCAGTGTGACTGGTGTGTCACTTCATTCTCTTCGGAATTTTTCTACTCGTGGGATGGGAGGTGTTGGTCTTGTTGATATTACATCAGCAGGTTATGACGACCAGGAAGTTCCACGATTGAGTGTTCGTGGCTTTGGAGAGTCATGTTTTCAAGTGAATGAGACTTTGGTCCATGGTAGTGTTATAATACTACCACACTCGTATTATATTTGGGAGGTAACAAAGTTTGAAGATATCACTAAAGAGAGTTTAGCATTGTTCACTTTAATACATCCTACTATTGAAGTATTATTTTTGGGTTGTGGTGACCAGTTGCCTCGTCCATTAGACCCTGCTCTCGTACGTTATTTCAAGCAGAAAGGAATCATACTGGAAGCTAGTAGTAGTACCAATGCAGCTGCAACATTCAATGTATTGAATGGAGAAGGTAGAAACGTAGCATGTGCTTTACTAGGACTAGGACCACAAGAAAGTAGTTCTACGACTGATAGATACGCAAGTGGTGAGAAGAAATAGAGCTAGTGTTGGGTCCCTACCCTAATTGAGTGATGAACACTATTCCAGCAACAAGAACGGGGCATAGGTTGTAGTTTTTTTGTTTCGATATATATGTATATAATGTAATGATAATTAAGCTTCTCTGTCGAAGGTAGCTCACAAAGGGCCGTCAGTCTGTCTCTGCCTTCTTCGCTCGCAAGTTAAGGGACAAATTCGGTAGGTAGGAGCTGCGCAGTCAGAAGTGACCTAAAGATCACGTTTCAGAGTATAGCATGGTAAAATCATTAGCAAAATATGATCGAATGCAATCAACTAACTGATTAAATAAGTTTAAAACGAAAAACATAGTACCACAGATTAATTCTTAAAAACTCATCGAGTGTGGCAGCACCAGTATGAAAATCTATATTTTCATCAGCTTTATTTACCTAGAGGCAGAATGCGAGCAAAGATTGCTTCACCACGAAGAGCATGGAATGCCACCCCGCCGATGTGACCCATGAACAAAAGCTCCATGTACCACCCAAACTGCTTATGTACTTTGAAAGCTCTTCCAGCAAGCTTTCCATCTTTTGCATCACCTTGAGCACCAGGAATAGTAGTATTAAAGAAAGGAAGACCTTTACCTCCAAACCATCCCATAGCAACACCACTAAGCGGCATCAAGATAAGAAAGCCATACATGCTCAAATGACTGATACCAGCTAAAGCACGTACCCACAATTCTTGACTAATTTGACCAGCACTTTTGCTTGTCATGCGAAAAATAAGACGGGGCATAAGCAAACCAGCAGCAAGTGTACCGAATGATTTGTGCATGAACATGTAATCCATCTTTAATTTCTTATCCTTAGTTTGTTGAGCCATGTTGACATAGGCAAAGCAGCCCAAGACAGAGCCTCCCATGGACCAATGCATCAGCTGCACAGCACCTGAGTAGGATCCTCCATGTGAGGAGGTACTTGGAGCTTCAGCTGCTGTACTCTTGAAGCGCTGTGCTAAGGCAGACCTTGCCTTCAAAACGCTAGCATTGAATCGAATTCCTGCAGTTTTGAAGCTAAACATTTCAACAAAATTGCCTTTAGAGGTATATATGTAACTTTTACTCTTGCAGGAAAACCAAAACTTGTTGAATTTTGGAAATTTTATATTAAATTCGCCGGAAATCGGAAAATCGGATTTGAAAAAAAATGCGAAAAAGAAAAAAGAAGAAACTTTTCAAATACTTTGCGAGAGAATAATTTGTATGCAATTTGGCATCATTTTTACATTACAATATTGCATTGAAAACTCTATTTCCACAGTCATATTCGACTATTCGACCATAACGTTTAAGGTTAGACCATGTTGTTTTATAATTGTTCTAAGACCTTCTTTCCATCAACAAAAATAGTTTTAATATTTCTATTATCACCTAAAAACAAAAATTTCTGAAAAATTTCCATTTCCTCTTCGCCCTCGAACACGTCAAATGGGGAGTCATCACAGTGTCCATCTACGACTAGTATATCAGCCTTTTTTCCAGTTTGGAAATTACCTAAAACATTATCCATACCCAAAACTTTTGCACCACCAACTGTGGCTAAATGAAATGCTTCTTGATAAGAAAGAGGCTTAGCTAAGTCATCCCCCATGTTGAAAGATGTGACTGTGGATGCTACAATGGATTGCCTGATAGCATCCAACATACTAGGACTATGTCCACCAGCAACATCAGTTCCAATACTCATTTTTACTCCACCTTTCATATGCTTTCTTATATTCATAACACCAGAACATAAGTTAAAGTTACTGGATGCACAATGCGAAACCCCACAACCTGTATCACTAAGAAGTTTGACCTCAGCATCGTCGCTATGAACACAGTGAGCCATGTATGAGGCATCGTGTAACAAGCCATATGCTTTATAAACTTCAGCATAACTTGTACATTCGGGGTGCAATTCAGCTACCCATGCTATTTCACCTTTACTTTCGCTCAAATGTGACTGCACAGGCAAACCATACTTTCGAGATATTCGCCCTAATTCTGACATCATTTGTGATGTGCATGTTGGTACAAATCTTGGTGTTACTACTGGCATAACTAATGGTGTGATATCAGGTTTGTTTAAAAGTGTAGGATTGCTATAGAACTTGTAATTACAGTCAAATGCAGGTTCACTGGTTGCGCTATCCACACTTGCCAAAAACTCAGACCCAGTTTTTGTCTTTTTTAGAACTTTTCTGGCGAATTCCTCTGCATCTGTACACCCTTGCTCTGTTTTTTCTATGTAATAATCAGGTGAATTACGATCCATGGATACTTTTCCGACGAACGCTCTTTGACCAAGGTCAAGAGTGACATCAGCCAAGATCAACGCAGCATCATTATGAATTGTTGCAAAATAGGAACAACATGTGCTACCATAAGATAAATGTCGCTTGACTGCACGACTATAAGATTTTTTCGCAAATTCATTATCTTTAAATCGGCTTTCACATGGGAATGTATACTTTTCTAACCATTCCAATAGAGGTAGATCCATACCTATGCCACTAAAGACATATTGTGGGGCATGACAATGTGTGTCAATAAAACCTGGAATTAACAACTTCGATCCATAATCTATCACTGATGTTACATCCGAACCTAAAGTTGCTTTGATGTCAGTGCCTGCTGCAGTGGTGGAGAGATCGATAACCCGATGAATCAAACCTCCTTCAGCAACAACAATAGCACCCCTCTTCAACACCTCCAGTGTTCCAAAGGAAATTGAATGAATTACAGTACCTACAATAGCTTGCATCTAATCAATGAATTTGACTTCACCTTTTTTGGGAAAGTTTTTTTGGTGCTAAGCGGCCGGAATCCGGATGATGTTCTGAAATCAGTTTTGATTATTTATATTTAAAAATCTCATCATAGTTCAACATAGAAAGGACATTGCTTTTGCTGCCCCATACGCAAAATATCATCAGTTACTTTTCCAATTTAGCACTTCATTTCACAACCACAAAAATCTTACAAACTTACAAAAATATTTCCTTGACCGATGAAAAGAGATAATCTCCACAGAGAAAGAGTTTCGACGGATACTTCAGTCATCGAGACAAAGATTCACGACCACTACTCCTTCATTACATACATTTCCTACACGCTGACGCTTACAAGGGTTAGTCACGTCTCCGTTACTACGAAGCTGAAGAGTCCTATTAGCTTCAGCTTTCATGAATTCCTCTTCAGCTTCGGCCATTGCTGTTGATATAGAAGAAGAAACTACTTTTTCATCTCGTAAATGTTTCTTTGTATTTATTTTTCTATCAGTACTCTCTTCAGCTGGAATAAATTTAGTAAAAAATGGATTTGAAGAAATGTCTTTGGATCGACTCTGTGCGGCTGATTGGCTCCTTGTACTTTCACTGATATAGATATTATTATTTTCATTACTGTAATTCCTTGCGCTACTCTTCTTTTTCAGAGGTGATGAGACATCGGTAGTAAAGAAGCTCTTAATACTGCCATTGGTATAGCTACCCTTTGAAGGCGACTTCAAATACTTCGGTGTACTGGCTGCTGACTCCTGTGAAAGTGCTGACACAGATTGACTTACTACCTCGTCTTTTGTGATGGGTTGTGTTTTCGATGGCGATTCTATCTTCGACACTGGAACAAAGCTGAGAGGCTTTTGCCATTCAACGGAACAGTCAGATTCTTGATACTTTATGTTTCCTATTTTTGGTGTGACCGCGTGCCATCCACAGTTTTGTAATAACCCTTTTGCACCACGTTGACTTTCTTGCAAAACATTCAAATAATCGAAAGTATTACAGGCTGGATTATGTAGCCAATCTGATGCTTGCTCTGGGGTGAGAAGCACTGGTTGTCTCGTGTGAATCGAGCTGAAACTCGTGCAAGCGGATGTTGTCATCATAGTGTAAGTAGTCAGCACATTACTGCCATTATCATTACTATAATGGCAAGTCTCGTATAAGCCTGCAACGAGACATGGACCACCTTTTACATAAACAAAGTAAGGCTGTTTCTTGTTATGCATATGCCATTCATAGAATCCCTTAAATTCATCTGAAACGGTTGATATTAAGTGTTTTCTGTCAACTTCAATACGCCTATTAATCAAGTTCTTGAATGAAGGTTTATCAAATGCACTCTCGGAACGAGCGTTGAACATGGCATAAAAGTTGGGCTTGAAACCCTTTTGCTTTGCTTGCCATGATGGACACAAACCCCATTGAGCTTCAACCAACTTTCGAGCGCCATTTCCTTCGGAAGAAGCTGTTACTATAACTGACTTCATACCTGGCCCAAAATTAGGTTTAACTTTCACATTTGGACTGATGGCTTCTCTATGTGAACCAGCAAATTGCGCTATGGAATTTAAAGAAGCTTCTCCTTGAAGGTATCTACCGCACATTACTATTGTATCGATTCCTACTAACTAAATGTACAAAGTGATGATATCCCCAACAAAGTAGCGTACTAGTATATACCAGAATATGTAGGAACTAAATTCAAAATGGAAGAATGTCTTGTATTGATCAATAGATACAATTATGTCACCACAACACTTGTAAATCACAATTATTATTGATATCCTTTGGTCACAATATCAATAACACACATGTGAATATTATATTTGAGTAATAAATTAAAATAGAACTATTAATGTCACTTTCTTGCCCTGATTAACTTAGAAAGTCGTAACCCCGGAATTCCGGACTTGTCGGCTTATCAAAATTTTCATTTCATAAATTAATCATTACAAACTTCAGAATGACTGATTACTTCTATCCCATTGGAAAAGCTGGTGAGTGTTGGGGAGATGAAGAGAAGGCATTGTGGTTGTCTGGTGCAGATAAAAAAGTTCGATCGTATAAGGAAGAGGTTCTTACAAAAATTGAAAAGCTTAAAGAATTATTTGATGTTGAACAATATGGTGCATTGAGTATGGATGCAGATAGATATCCTTTATTCTCAGTAGCGACACGCAATTGGGATGCAAGTAAACCTTCTGTCTTAGTTACAGGTGGTGTTCATGGATATGAGAAATCAGGTGTACAGGGTGCTCTTCAGTTTTGCTTGTCTGAAATGAAAAAGTATAATGATAAAGGATTCAATATAATTGCATGCCCTTGTGTTTCTCCATGGGGATATGAATGTATTCAACGTTGGAGTGCAAAGGCTGTTGATCCCAATCGTTCCTTCATGAGTGATGTATCAGAATGTCCAGCTGAAGAAAGTGCTGCAGTGGTTGCTCTTGTTGCCAAATTAAAAGCTGAAGGTAAAGTTGACCAGTGGACTATGCATATTGATATGCATGAGACAACTGATACGGATGATTCCGAATTTAGACCTGCCAAAGCCGCTAGAGATGGAGGAATTCCTCCAACAAGTGAAATCCCTGATGGATTTTATCTTGTCGCTGATACTGAGAGTGAGCAACCAGGATTTCAAAAGGCAATGATTGAAGGTGTGAGTACAGTAACACATATTGCACCAAATGATGCTGATGGTAACTTGATTGGTGAGAAGTCCACTCAGCACGGGGTAGTATGCATTCCAAGTGCCCAATTCAATCTATGCATGGGTGTCACAAATGCCACATATAGAACTACCACAGAGGTATATCCTGATTCAAAAACGAAACCTGTTAGTGAAGAAGTATGTATTCAGGCACAGGTTACGTGTGCCACATCTGGATTGGACTTTGTCCTAGACAATGCTTAAAACTATCCTAAAAGAATATAACATACGCACATGAGAGTAGATGAGGAATAGGAGGATTCACTGATTTTGTTCAATATGTTTCTAATAAGCTACTTCTTTACATTCCCACTACCATGAAAATCCATTACGTAAGTCTAAACAAGCAACCGTTGCTACAAACACTTTCACACCCAGCCACCACACGATCGTAATAAGGTACTTCAACGCTAAACTGCACCTTACTTTTTCAACGACAAATTATATCTTCGCCATTTCAAAAAGAAGGGATGCTTCCTCAATATTAGCGGAACGATTGCTTAAATAGCTTTTCCCTGATCGTGTTTGGGTTGATAAAGTTGTTTTTAATGTAGAAGCTGCGAATTGAGACGT
>JACKZZ010006318.1_pt1 | contig 11224 bp, 20 predicted proteins | sample 8027871 | NCBI WGS metagenome assembly JACKZZ01 (sample SAMN15724774, study PRJNA655200) | protist metagenome | isolation source: fluorescence activated cell sorting (FACS) single amplified genomes of... | place: USA: West Boothbay Harbor, Gulf of Maine | collected 2000-07-19
AGTCTTTCAACAAAAGCATGGTCTGAATATGGTATAACAAGAAACCTCCCTACAGGAACAATTGTAGAGAATGAAGGAACTGTTGAGATGACATTCATTTGTGATTCCTCATTTGAGGATAGATACCTTATAGAGACATGGAATAGTGTTATCTATGAGAATGCAGGGTTAGAAGGAGTTGGTTCTACTACACATCCTGTAATGTCTTACTATGATGAATACATAGGAACAGTTAACATTAATCAATTACGACACAACGATAAACAAGCACTTAAGTACACTTTGAATGAAGCATACCCTGTATCATTTGCAGAACAGGCTTTGAGTAATGAAGAGGTGGGGATACTTAAATTCACATGTACAATTGCATTCAGAAACTGGTCTTCAGAATATGTTGAAGCACCTCAACTGTCTGCACTAAATAAAGGAAGAAGAGCATTAAATGCATATGCAGGAATACTCGGAACACTTGGACGGTACAATAAGACTGCACAAAAGTTTGCAGACAGATTGTCCCGTACCGAAGGAAGACTATCAAGATTACAAAATATTCTTGGTGGTAATGGTTAATACAATATGGAGTAAATTATGGGATTACCAATCCAAGCAACACCCACTTATAAGTGTGTGTTACCAAATAGTGGAGAGGAAGTTAGTTATAGACCTTTCCTAGTAAAAGAACAGAAGGTTCTCACAATAGCAAGAGAGAGTGAAGACCAAAAACAGATTTTTAATGCAATCAAAACACTTATAGAAGGTGTTACCTTTAACAAGGTTGTTGCAGATGACTTAGCAGTTATTGATTTAGAATGGTTGTTTTTAAAAGTTCGTTCAGTTTCAGTTGGTGAAACCTCAACAGTTAATGTTGGGTGTTACGACAAGGAGTGTAACGGAAGTGTTAAACTTACAGTTAATCTAGACGAGATTACAGTTACGGAAACTAATGAAATAGACAACAAAATTATGATAAATGATAATGTTGGAGTTATTCTTTCTGCACCTATAGTTAAAGATGTCGGTGGTATGTCTGAAGACAAGAATGATATTGTAGAGATTCTTAAAGTTTGTATAGAATCAATCTTTGATGAAGAGAATGTTTACGAGGCAAATGAGACATCTGATAAAGATTTAGATGAGTTTATAGGAAGTTTGACATTCCAACAATTGGAACTTATGAGTAGTTGGTTTGAATCTCTACCAAAACTATCTCATAAAGTTAGTGGAAAATGTGGTGTTTGTGATAAGACTACTACAAGAACACTAGAGGGAATAGCAAGTTTTTTTTAATAGCTCTTTCTCATGAATCAGTGTTTAATTATTATAACACTAATTTTCAGTTAATGCAACATCATAAGTATTCATTAACAGAACTAGAAAATATGATACCTTGGGAAAGAGAGATATATGTTAAACTTCTTCTCAATTGGTTGGAAGAGGAAAAGGAACGACAAAAGAACAGTAAATCTTAGATTATGCATAAAGTGATTTTTTTAATTTTATAATTTAGAGGAACACATAATGGCAAAGGAAGAGGAGAAGAAAGGGTCTAGTAATGAAGTCGAACTTGACTTAGATAAGTACATGGCTCTCATCGAAAAACTCGATGAACAAGAAGATACAATTAAGGAGATGAAAGAGGATGCGATTAAAGCTCGTAATCAACTTGAACCACCAGTAAGAAAGTTTGGGGATTTATTCCTAGACGACAACGATGTTAATGAGAAATCAATCATTGGGTTTATCTCGTTTGCTTTGATGGTCGTCTTTGGATTAACAGATTTAGTAACTGCACTTGCATGGGACATGGACTTGAAAGTCTCTGAAACCATCTACACATCATTCGTTGTTGTGACACTAGGTGCATTCGGAATATCAGAAGCTGGTAAAGCTTTTGGTGGAAAATAGGAAATATAAATGGCAGACTCTTTAGACAAATCGTTAACCGACTTAACTAAAAACCTTAGTAAGACTAATAAGGAATTAATTAAACAACGAAAGGCAATTGGTAAACAATCTCAAATTGCCCTTGCAGAACAGATAGGTCAACAGAGTTCAGATTTCTCTTCATGGTTATCATCCCAAAAACTTAAAAAGGCAGAACTTGCATATGATAAGACTGCATTAATTAATGCAGAAAGACTGCATGAAGAATTGATGAATAATCAAAAGAGTGCAATCGATAGAGATGTAGAACTTAAAAATGCATCTTTTGAAATTGCATTACTTAGACAAGAACAGGAAGAAAATAAGCTAAGAACAGATATCAACCAACAAGTTGATGCAGAAAAGTTATCAGAAAGACTTAGTCTTGCAATAGAAAAAGAGGGTGAAAGAAGACAAGAGATTGAAAAGAGTATGTCTAAGGGTATAGAGGATGCATCAGAAAAATTAAAAATACAACAAGACCAATATGCAAGTACAATTAAAGAAGCAGGAGAGAGTCAAGGATTTGATAAGTTCAGTGGGGGATTAAAAACTCTTACAGGTGGATTAGTAGATATCGGTGGTGTACTAGATGATGTTGTAAAGTTTGGTAATGCAATTAAAAATGTCGGTACAGGGTTCTTAGAGTTTACTGCAAATCTTTCTGAGACATTCCAAGGCATGAGCGCACTAGGTGATTTAAGCAAAAACTTCCGCAGGGCCAAACGAGAACTTACTGAGATGTTTCCAAGGTTGACTGGTTTTATAGGGTCGATTTTTACTGGCATTGGAACAATGTTTGCTAAGATAGGAACAATGTTTACAACACTGTTTGCTAGTATCTCTTCTACCTTCACGCTAATGATGACTTCAATATCAACACTTGGACTTGTTGGAACATTACAAGCAGGTCTTACAATGATTGGAACTGGTCTGTCCATAGCCTTTGGAACAATATTTTCACTTATCAAAACAGTATTCCTTGCACCATTCAAAATGTTAGCTTTTATTGGTAAAGCACTTATGAATACAGTTAAATTATTTCGAATAGCAATGTTGTTAATATCAGTTGCAGGGACAGCTTTCTTAGCTGCTGTTACTTCTCCTGCTGCTATTATGATTGGGGTTGGAGCTGCCATTGGAATTGCAGTTGGACTTTTAGTTTGGGGAATTTTTAAACTTTTAGAGAAGTTCCCTGAAATTGGAGTATGGATTTCTGATACATCGGAAACATTTGTAACAGCAATAAAGGATGGCATTCAATATATGTTAGATATAATAACAGACATGTGGGATACGATTACTGGTTTTGCAAGTAGACAATTTGACAAGATTAAAAGAAAAATCTTCGGTGATGACGCAGTTGATAAGAAAAATGACTTCAACGATAGAAAGGAGTGGATTAAAGAAAGTGGTTTTTATACCGAAAAGGGAGCAATGCAAAATAGCACCGTTGATATGTCTAAACTGGATAGTGCATCTGATACTGATATAGCAACAATACTAGAAGATAACGACATTAAGAGCAGTGATAGAAAAGCATTGGAAGCTGAATTAGTACTGAGACAGCAGGATAGGGGAATGGGTGTTAATGCAATGCTAGAGCTTATTAAAGATGGTAAGTATAGTGAGTTTGTAGATGCACAACCACCACTAGTAGATGGTAATCAAATTGCACAGGGAACTACAGAGGTTGCAGAAGGTGATAAACAAAAAGGTGACACGAATGTAGTTACTTCATCATCACAGACGAGTACTGTGTTTGGGGGAAATACCTTTAATGTAGCTCCACCAACTCCAAGAGATGTAGACCCATCTGCAAATAGAATTGCTTTTGGTTAGTACTTTTCCTTTCTAGGAATAATTTTTGTTTTGTCTACATGAACAGTAGACTTTGCGTGTGAAGGTATTACCTTACGAACTTTGAGTTCTTCTTTCTTCTTACCAAAGATTTTCTCCCAATTGTCAGCATAGGCTTCATCGTTTGAGTTCCTTCTCTTAGAACCCTTCCCCCCATGCCAATCCATTATCTTACCTTTCTATATCCTGTTGTGTTCTGTCGTTTCTTGTTTAACTGTTTCTGTCTTTTTAATTCTTGGTTCTTTTGATTTCTAGTGTCGTTAGGTTTCTCGTGATATTTCCTATCTCTAACTTCTTGAACAATACCTGCGTTATCACAATCCTTTTTAAACCTACGAAGTAATCTATCAAAAGGTTCTTCCGTTCTACTCTTAGGATTTGTTCTTGGTGTTACACTCGGCATATTTGTTTCTCTTATGTTATTAATTCTTAAAAAAGTGTTAAGTCACCCCACGCTTTACAGCATCCCGTTCTTAACCGATAGACCCGCAGTATTGCCGTCTACCTTACCCTTACTGATACCCTCATTCTTTTCCATGGTCTCAGTAGATGTGTCATTCACTTATTTACATAATTAAAATATGACACATCTGAATCTAACTAACTTTCGTTAGCTAGGTTCTTGAAGTAATCCATTGCATCGGATTCATCGTTAGATGTTGATGCAGTAGGGACTACTGGTTCTTCTGCAACCGATTCAGTGTTCACATTAGACCATGGCACTTCTTCCATATCTTGTGATACTGATTCTGCTGTAGATGTTGTTGCACTACCGAGAACTCTTTCAAGTTTCTCTTTTAGTTCCTCATAAGTCTTAAACTCACTCGGTGCAATTACATCTGACAATGAATGAACTTGACTAAACACTTCGTTAAGTCTGTCTTCATTATCAAATAGTGGTGCAGTTGCATCGAACTCTGATTTATCATAGTTCCAGTAACCGTCAACTTTTCTGATTTTAATCTTAAAGTTTGCACCTTCTTCTCTTAAGTCAAATGGATTGATTGCTTTCTCATCTTCAAATGCAGGTGAGATTGCTTCTTTGAGTGCTTCAAAGATTTTCTTTCCGAATCTATACTTAAATACTTTACCTTCGTTGTCGGGATTTTTAGGGTCTGAAACAACATAGACATTTGCAACATAGTGAAGTCTTCTCTTCTGCTTCCTTGCTATTTCTTTGTTTGCCTCAATACCTGTATTCCACAACTGGGTGTTATACTCAGACACAGGGTCTTGTTTACTAAGAGTCGTTAAAGACTTCTCAATATACCATCCACCTGGCCCTTGAAACCCGTGGTCAAAGTAAGATACCCATGGGTACTCTTCACCTTCGGGTGTAGGTAAGAATCTGACTACTGCATAACCATTACCAGTTTTATCTAGTTCAGGTTTCCACATTGTGTCATCTCCGTAGGATTTTTTTGCACCATCTGCTGGTGAAGCAGTTTCCATTGCTGCTCTTAGTTTATCTAAACTACTACTCATTGTATTCTCCTATTGTATTACAATTTTATTAACAATTATATCTCGGACTTTAGACCTTGACCTAAAATCCATTCTTCACTTATTTCATAATAAGATAGTTCATTATACTTTACCTCGTCACTTTCGTCAAGAGGGTTTCCTAAGTATACTGAACCTTTTCCATAGTACCATTCTAGTAGTGCTATGAACTGACTCCTTTGTGCATTAAGCACTTGTGAGTCGGTATTGTATTTATGCAAATAGTTTACACTTCCTGCATAAATGTTATCATAACTATTACCTTCCAATGCATCAAACCCAACCATCTCAATGGTTGTATAGTTATTTAACATTGCAAATCCCAATGCAGACATTCCTGTAAACAGGTTCTTCAACAATGGGTCATTGTAGGTAACAATTAAATCGGGATTTACTAATCCCAAAAAGTCTGTACGGGTAGAATCACCTTGTACAATAAAATGGGTATCACCTTCTTGTATAGATACTTCTACATTTGGAAGGGTTGGTGTTAACATCTCCATCATCTCAATTGGTAATGGGTCTATGTCTGCAAATGCAACCATATTACCTTTATAGTAATTGGATTCAATGAGTTCTTTCTGAACAGGCATGTCAACTGCAAACACTATATCACACACACTAGTGTCTCTATAGATTGCATTGCAACCCCAAACCTCATTCGTGATAGTAGAGATATCTAAGTTGGTTCTACTTGGGCCGTTCCCTAGTATAGTTACTTTTGACATAATTCTATAAGTATAGTTTTGTATTTCTGTAAGTCTACAGATACAAATGATTTATATTTGTTCACCTTGTTGTGAACTTCGGGATACACTATGGGTTCAGATATTAGTTTCTCCCAGTCTTTAGTAAACCCTATGATTTCATCCATGATGCATAGAGTCTCTAAAGATGTTTTCTTTGCAAGATAAGATTTAAGAAGAAGAGGGTGTTGACCCTTCTTAACTTCTAAGACTTGGTTAATGGTTTTCTTCATCAGTAAGTCGGACACTTCAGTTTCAAACATATATGTAAGTTTCTGATTTCGGTTCTTCCACTCTTTATAGACTTTATTACATTCATCATCTAACAGGTCACCTGCCCAACTATCCTTCTGAGATAGATTTGCAATGTAGAAATCCTGTAAGTCTTGTTTGTAAGTCCTATAGAGTTTACCGAAATGATACTTATCTTTTCGTTTGAGAAATGAGTTAATGTCCGACTTTACTTTTCCGTTGTACTTAACGAAGTCATAACCTTTAGAATAGAAGTGTAACTTTATCCCAAGGTATAATGTGTAGGCATCATATCCTTCTCTACTCGTCATTAAGTAATAATCTTCTTCTCAGCTGGTGCTTGAATTAATGGTTCACCATTAACTGCCAGTTTGTGTGCTTCTGCAACCGTCTTATTTGATGGTACTACAAAAACATATGAAGAGAATGTCATCTCTTCGGGATTTTCACTACCAGTTACTGCAACACCTTTTGAAAACCCCATTCCACCTTGTGGAGAGTTTACAATCATTTTTGGATTGTTAAGGGTAATTGTTGAACCTTTTATTTCAACAAACTCTCCTACATACTCACCACTTACTGCTACTACTGATACTATATCACCTTTTTTCATAATTTACTCCTATTTGAAAAATTGTTCTAGAGACTCTTCTCTATTTTTTATTTTATCTGAACTATACTCTAGTTCTCCTTCTTTACGAAACACTAAGATGAATTCATGCACCTTTGCAGTGTATCTTTTACTTGCACACTTACCTGCTTGTAATCTTGCAAACATAGTGTTGTTTCTCATTACAATTATATCGTGTAATTTCAGTCCCGACTTCTTAAACATATTGATGGTATCAGAATGAAAAGGTTTGTATTCCCCGTCCCTTCTCCAATCCCCACATACCCATACACAAAAACCACCTGGCTTTAAAACTCTCTCTATGTTGTCTCCACAAACTTGTATCCTTTCACAAAAGTCTTCATACTTTCTTAGGTCGGATAACTGACCTTCTGCACTTTCGTATTTTTCTAGGTCACCATAAGGTGGGCATGTCATAACTAAGTTTGCAGAGTCATTAGGTGTTGATTTCATCTCACACCCGTCTTCTTCATAAATGGTCGCATCAAGTTCATGTCTATCTAACTCGTGTCTAACTTTCTTAACTGTTTCAGAAGATACATCATATCCATGATACTCTCTTCCTAATGATTGTGATACGAATGCACGAGTCAATCTTCCTGCAAACGGGTCAACGATTGTATCACCAACCATAGACCAATAGTGAACTATGTTCTCACATAAACCAGCATGAAACTCACTCATCATTAACCCATCACCATTAAAGGAATTATTTTCCTTGGCAGTAGAATAATTACTTCTCTTTATTTCGTATGCAGTTAAGTATGCATCTTCCCAATTCCTCTTAGATGATGCAGTTGGGGTAATAACTGATATGGGATTCCAACCAAACTGGCTAGTGACCATCTCCTTCTCATTCCATGGTAGTATGTTTTTGTAATGTTCACTTTTCATAATTTAGTATTATTCAAAGAAACCAATTATAGTTCCTTTTGTGTTCTTACCTCTATTTACCATGTTGAGACCTTTTGCCTCAGCTTCTAGTTTATCTTTAAGAGGTTGAGATATTAACCTCTTTGCAGATTCGGGTTCTAGTTTATTATCTTCACAGACTTTAACAATAGTACCCATAACATCTGACTTGTTTTTAATAAGTAATTTCTCAACTTGGTCTGTAAATTCTTTTTTGCTTATCATACTGTATACCTATTGTTAGGGTCAACTTCTTCTACTGCAAGTGGGAGACTAAAGAATGCTTCCATATCCCAATGGTCATAGTTATTTTCCATTAACCACTCATGACCTTCGTCTTCTACCAGTTCTTGAATCTCTTCTTGTCTTGCTTCATCTTTATCTATCTGTCGAATCTCAACATCATTTGCACACTCATCCCATGAATCTACAAACTCAACTTCTGAAAACTCTGCAACTTCTATGTCACCGTTTTGGTCTTCACCTTGATATTCTTCTAAGAGAGCTCTCTCTTCTTCATCAACAATCTTAACAATGTAAGTTCCTTGTCTCCAAAGTGTTTCTATAATTGCTACATCACCAGTGTCATTTTCTTTGAACACTTCTCTTTCAACATACCCTTTTTTAAATTTGTTTTGTATGCGATACTCTTTTCCAATTTCAATTTTCATTAAATTTCACCTAGTTCGTAAGTAGTATCGAAACCACCTTTTCTCATAGTCCACATATCTTCGTATGAGTCAAGTGTATCTAAATCCATTATAAGATTATTGATTGCATCTTGTTTATCATCTGATAAGTTATCTTCCTCACCATCAATGAAATCCATGAACTCTTCTTCTGTGACTCCAATCTCTGTTAACATTTCTAACTCAACTTCCTTCTGATTAGCAATTTTAGTTTGATGCCATTCGTTTTCTGTAAATCTAATTCCCATTTTATACTCCGTGTAAATTACTATACCTTTGTCTCAAAGCAAATAACTTATCAACATATTCTCTAGGGTCTGCCTCAAAGACTTGAACCCCTCCTCCATCAACAGCAACAACTGCTACTATCGACTCTATAACTTCCCCTGTTAGTTCCTCAACCATGATTGCATATGCAGTCATCTGATGAAACCAAGGGTCGGCCATATATTCTTCTTTATACTTTGAACTTGTTTTAAAATCTATAATACAAAGTTCATCCTCACCATATTCATTACTCCATAAACCAACACAATCTACTTGTCCTGCCATCTGTAAGGCATCACTGTACATTCCTGCTTCAAGAGCAATTGGAGTTATTTCATCTAATATAGGTTTGACTGCATTAAACATTGATTCGTCAATGATGTTCTCAAAAACAAGTTCTTTATCTGCACGAAGATAATCCTCAAACAATTGGTGCATCTTAGTACCCCTTCTTGCAGCCATTGTTGAAATCTTGTTAGCTTCTTCTGCACCCACTCGTTCTCTCCACAACTTAATGTGGTCTCTTGTAAGTAGTCCTGTCACTGTTGTGACACTTGGGTATCTTTTACCCCATGGAGTCTCATAGAATCTCTTACCATTCTCTTGTACTCGTTTCATGTCATCTTGTAGACATTCCAAGTCACCTAATGTGGTGACATATTCAGTTTCTGTTTGCATACTCTATTTTACTTCTTTTTTGCTTGTAGGTCAAGGTGTTTTTGAACAATCTCTCGGGTCTTTGCTTCTTTAGGAGATTTCCTATGATATCTTTCACCCATTGGAGTGTCTATATTGTTAGATGCAATTTTCTGTAACACATCATTCATACCACCATCAACTTTTACTCGGTCTCCATGTCCACCGACAATTTGAGGAGCTCCTATTTGTTGTATTAAGTTTGGATTGTCTTTTTTGAACTCATCCAACTTAGTGTAAGACATGAAGTGTTCTGTTACTTCACCTGTCTCAGTGTTTTTAAAATCATAAGTCGGCATACATGAACTCGGGTGTTGGTCTTGCAGTCCACACTGCAAAGTCTTTTTTATATTCTTGATAATATTTATGGTATGCAGTAATGACTGATTCTGACTTGACATCATCTGGCATACACTGAGGTGGTTCTCTCCACATACCTAGTTCTATATTATCGGGTATATTGTTTAGAACATCTCTAAGTTTAGTATCAGTCAAGTGTTCTCTCCCGTATCTAAATTTGTATTCATCACATAATGCAACGAACAAGTCGTACATGTATTGATATTGAATTGCATTTTCCCTTACCCATATTGCACTAGGGTGTTTGATGTGTGATGCTTTGTATAGGATTTCTTCTTTAACCATATCCTGCATTTTCCATCGTTGAATGTTTCTACCCAATTTAGTTTTACCAGTGTATTGAGTTCCGTCTAAAATTCTATGTGCTGTAGACATGAGTTGTGCATACTCTATAATCATTTTGACTACATGTTTATCACAATGCATCTCTGCAGAAGTTATTGGGTCGTTATCTAAGTAAAATATGTTCATAATATTATTTGTAAAATATATGTTGGTCTATAGTTACCACTTCAGTAAGTGAGTCTGCCCAGTAAGGGTGAACACTTGTTGCATGATAGTGAGTTGAACCTTCAGTAATATCTCCATAGTTAGATTGTAACACATTTCTTGCAATGTGTAAAGAGAGTAACCAAGTAGTTGAGTCAACTGGTTCATCAGACTTACCATCACAGAACCAACTGAACTGACACATGTTTCTGATAGGGACAATGTTACCCAACCAATTCTCTTTAACTTTTGCTTGTAACACTACACCACATATAGTGTCGGGATAGGATGGATGTACCACTCTATTCTGAACTACTTGTGCAACTGCAATCTTACCTGCAAGAGGTTGATTTGCAGATTCAAAGTAAATGTTTTGTGCAAGACAAAAGACATCTCCGTTTTCATCTGAGGCGTTAACCTTAGTACTGAATGCACCCACTAGGAAACCTAGTAATGCACCTGCTATAAATGTTGTGTATCTTAACTTCATGACTTAGGGCCTCCATTGTGTCCAATCATTGAATGATTCTTTTGTGCTTCTCTCCATGCAAGGAAATGAATTGCAACTTCTCTTGTTGAGTGAGTTAAAGTACTCACTGGACTTCTTTTTGTTTTTTTCATGACTTGTACTCCGTCCATGCTGTAAAAACAATCATGGCTTGTTCTTTAGTAAAACCAAAGTTGTCTCTCAACCACCTTGGAGCTCCAAACATATTCATCTCTCCACTCTCTTGAAGTGCATCCAATTCGGGAAACCATTCTGCTGGTTCGAAAGGAATTTGATTTTGGTTCATACCCTCAAACATTTTAGTAACCACTTGTCATGTCTGAATAAGTCATTTCTAAATTCAGTTCTTCCTGTACTGAAGAGGGTGCCATGTCTTGTGCATTGGTCG
>JACKZZ010013403.1_pt1 | contig 11224 bp, 15 predicted proteins | sample 8027871 | NCBI WGS metagenome assembly JACKZZ01 (sample SAMN15724774, study PRJNA655200) | protist metagenome | isolation source: fluorescence activated cell sorting (FACS) single amplified genomes of... | place: USA: West Boothbay Harbor, Gulf of Maine | collected 2000-07-19
TTCGGCGTGGAGAAAAAAATTGTGATAACGATGGATAAAAGTATCAGTTTTGTTGTGCTTCGCCTGTTTAAGCAAGAAAGACGAGCTGCGTGTGCCGCGTACTAGAAACATAGTACTTATACTCCATGTCGAGACATAAAGAAAAGTCAAACGCGCAATATTACGTGCAATGTACGCAAGTCAGGGAAAAATGCAAGTTTTTCGTGCGAGATACTACAGTGATAAGAAGCGTATTTTGAACAAAGAATGAACCTGATTAGCAGGCACTCCGCCATGGGGTTTTTCAGCTGATTTTTCGCCAAATTGGTGATCACCTTGTGCAGGCCGAGGCGGTCGTTTTTCTTGATTTCGTACAGCAGGGCCAAGTATCAACTGTAAAAATGTCTGGGTCTGGAAAAGTGTGATGCTATTTGTGCATGACACAGAAGGTACAGCATGCAAGTCTTAGCAACACAGGTTTTGAGCAGGTTAGGCGATGCCTAATCCGCATGACAAGTTCCCTCTTTTGGTGGCAAGAAGTGAGCAACTTTTGCGGTCCATGCATGACAGACTTTTTTCTGGTCTCAAATACGCATCAGAAGTTTACATGTTTCCAGACCCAGACATTTTTCCATGTGATACCAAGGCGTGGTACTGGACCATGGAGCTCCCCTATCCCACGAAAAAAGTGTTACAGTTACACATTTGTTGTCAATTCCGCAACACAAATTTTCTCTGCATGAGAGAGAAAACTTGCAATGCAGAAAACATAAGGGAAAACAGGAAGGAAATGAGGATCCAAAGCATTTCCTGCATGAGAAAGGCTGTCTGTGTTGCCGGTCTTGCAACACAATGTGTAACTGTAACACTTTTTTCTTCCCATATCCCCGAGGACAGCACCGTTTCCTGGATTTCGTTCACCCACCGTTTGATGTATGCATTGCAAATACGTCTGCGTCTGGAAGAGTGCAACTTGTCATGCTGAATCTGAAGCATACAAAAATGAAATCTGCGTTGCATGATATACCATAAGTCGTCCTGTTTTGACCAAGTCGGGAGAAAGTTTCTCATGCAGGATAGGCATGAGAGGGATCGCGCAGAATCTGTCATGCTAGGTCCTGCATTCCAAACCCCATGGGTCATGGAAAAGCTGCATGACAAAAAATCGCGCATTCTTCCAGACTCAGACATACTTGCAATGCATATGATGACTTCCGGCACCATTTTGGTCAGGGAGATCCCGCACACCAAGCTGGAGGAGGCCACAAAGGGATTTTTATCCACGATCGCGGTTTTGAGGTAGCGGTCTGCGATCTGGTTCGCGATCTGCACGTCCAGGATCTTGGACAGCACCCGGATGGCGTTCGCACGGTTGCAATCCGTCTTACTGTTCACATCCTTAATCAGGGATGAAGTGACGATGAAAGCCTCCGTCTCCGCTGGCTCCAGATTCTTTATCACCAAGTACGTCAAGCGCCGCAGTTTTGGGCTCGAGCTCTGGAACAGCTTGGTGACCCCGAAAAACAGGTCGGTCATATTGTCGCCGGAAAATCGCTGTCCCTGGAACAGCATGTACAGAATCTTCGTGATTAGCCGGCAACATTTGTCGGTGTCGATCGGGGTCGCGTGGAAGGCCCGGGCTTCGAGCAGGAGGGTGGATTTGTCGCCTTGCCAGGGGTTCACAAAGTCGCGGTTGTCTTCGTACTTCAAGTTGTCGCGCATATGAAATGCAAAAGTGTCTGGGTCTGTTGTAAGATTCCTACATTTGTCATGGGTGTCTGACATGACTCAAGAATCTGTGATGCATGGGCACGAAGCGGTCCTCTTTTCTGTCATGCAGACACGCAGTTTGCCATGCGGAACACGTAACACATAGGAGCCCAAAACATTTGTCATGCTGGGCTCCGTATTGCAGTGGAACTCTCGTTCACTTTTAGCAGCACAGGTTTCCAGACCCAGACATTTTTACATTTGATAGCGCAAAGCGGACTTCAATTTGTCAGAGATGGAATTCGCCAACATCTTCTTCGCTGAGGTTCCACTGGTGGGGCTGGTTCGTGGTCTACGTAGTTTTGATTTCGATATATGTATTCGGATGTTAAAGGTGTTACCCAGCGAAGTAAGTACTTCCTCCTGGCGTTCTTCGGCTTCCTAAGAAAAAACCGCGTACTTAAGTGGCTTGAAGTTCTCGCAGGACCTGGTTGTAGTTTTTTGATGTGCGAGTAGTTGCTCGCGCGGGTCGTCGATCAGGTCAGTTCCTCCTTTTTGCAGCCACTTATTAAGTAGTGCTCGGTTTTCCTTTTGTCACGTCTGTCTGCCGTATGTCGTGGTCAACTTTCTGTTCTGTCCTCGAGGTGCGGCCGTCCTCCGGCACCAGTATTAAAGGCGCCCCCTATTAATTGAGTAGTAGAACGTCAACCGCCGGGCAAACCACGGGAAGAACGTCTTGTCCCGCCTTCTAGAGGTTCGTTGCTTCAGCCTGCCAGTCAGCACCTGGTAGAAGGAGCTGTCCTTGTTCTACTGCAACTCCGGGTGCTGCGCCGTGTAGTTTGCAAGACTACCGTGGCGCATCAAGCAGAAACGAGTGTAGTGACCACACTTGCAGTTGCCCAAGCCATAGCATCGTTTTTCTAGGCAGGAGGTTCTTTCAAAACGCTTTTTCTAAACGTCGATGGAGGCGGGTGGGCAGTTTTTCACATTTTGGCTTTGGATTTGGAAAACAAGTGCTACACAATATTTCCTTCCAACTCGAAATGATAGCACTATGTTTTGTAGGGAGTAAATGTAAAACCAGACTGTCGATGCTTCATACTAGAGGCAAAGCAGAGGACTAGTCAAAAATAAAGTCGCGGAAAGCAGATTGCTTTCCTTCTACACAAAAATTCACGCCACCATACTTTCGACCGCTGTTTGAGACTGAGCAGAAGTAGAACAAAGATGTGAAATAGGTTCGAAAAAACTTTTTTAGTAGACGGACCATGGTGCCGAACTGTTTTTCGTATTCGTTTTCGTTACTTATGATGCCACGGCCGGGTCGTGCAACTATACTAGAAGCGATCGGATTTTGTCTAACCAGGAGAAGGATGCTAGAAGTGAAAGATCTTGTCTGCTTGCATATTCTTGTGCAGCTTCTCCCGTTTGTTCCTACAACTATGTAAGTACTGCCCCTGCATTCATAATGCTGGACCGGGAGCTGCAAAAGGTATAGTACTACAAATAGGCGGAATGAGTCTCCTTAGTACCGCTGAAGAACCTTGTGAACACTCAAACTCATTCTGGCTCCGCCGGAAGATGCTGTTTCGCCTGTGGGAACAACTCTACGAGTATTTGAAAGCACGACGCCTCCATAATTCAACCAGATCTGATTCATCTACTGCACTGACATTGTTGTTCGGTGAGACACATCACATCCTGCATCCTGGCGCATTTTCGTTATTGGTCGAAACAAGAAAAGTTCGCTCCTCGCCCCTGGGGGAAGCGAAGAGCCGAGGCCTTGAGGTACCAGCAGTGGGGAAATCTTTACGTTTACCTCTGAAAGGATACTACTTCTCGTCGCCAAATGATCTCCACATCTGCTTTCTCGTTTCAACAGGTGGGTCGTGGCACGCGTCGCAAAATATCCTCGAAGAGGTGGTAGGTACTACCGGCGAAGAGATGAAAATCTTCGCATGTTGTGAGACTAGGACTACCTACGTCGGTAATACAATTTCCACATCTACGTACACCTTCGATAAACTATGTACATTTGCAGATGACGATCTCCGGGGGTCGCGCCGTCATCATCCTGCTCGATTGACCCATTCAGCTGTCTCTTTCTCGTAGTAGTTTTCGTCATGATCGTGATCCTCTCTCTCTACTCTACCCAATATAGTCAAACCCGTTGTCAACATTATGTATACGACGTCCCAGCAGTAGAGGACGTTTACTTATCTTTCGGCAGCTCCAAGATCTTCCCGATTCCCACCGTTTTTCCCTCGTCCCGCAGGGTGAAGCGACCCATCTTCTCGCAGCCCTTAAAGCTGTCCAGGGCGGCTTTCTGATCCAAGGTGATGATGCAGGTCAGAATGTCGTTCACCTTTGCGCGCTATGCACTACAAATATATCGATCTGCTCGTGGCTCAGGAAGGACAATGCAAACTTCGTTGATCTTCAACCAAATGCAAACTCAGGATGACACAAAAATCTGTTTTGCATCAGCAGCAAAAGATGACGTGATTGCCTACAGTACGTCGCAACTTTGTCTAATAGCAAACAACATGCGCGGAAAGAGAAAAAAGCACTTCCAACTTATATGTAAGGGATGCTTCGTCTTGCCTTCATCATGATCATCGGCGGTTATAATGTATAGAATTTGCCTATGATTTTTCAAAATGTGCATGACATCAAGTGAAATCTAGCAACTCTTCATCTTCCAGAACCTCCAGCCGATATTGTACTATTTGCCGTCGATACGAACTTCGGATTCGGGGTTTGCTTCTTCTTGTTGGACACAATCTGCACGGTTTCCACCAGTTTCGTGATTTCGCAATCTTCAATCGCGGTGTGGAAGTGGATCACGCAGCGGTACCTGTAAATTTGAAAATGACCGGCTTTATTCCCTTTCGCGTTGCAAGTGCAACCACTAATGAGCAAAAGCATCAACTTTGTACGACGCGGCAAAATCTTGTACGAGGTCTAACCAAAACCACTTCTGTTATTTAATGCATAAAAATTACACCAATTTATTCAACAAATGTAGAACTTCTACTAGTGGACATCATGGAAAACAACTTAATCGTAACTACCCCGCGGTCAAGATGGGTCGCTCCTCCACTAACTCGATGATTTTGAACTGTGCCTTGAACTTTATCACGGCCCTGGCCGGTTCCTTGACGGGGCAGAGCACGAACCCTTTTCGCATGTCCTCCTCGGACACCCCGCCGGTAATCTTCACCGTGACGGACTCCCCCACTACCGCGTGGCTCACTTCGTCCTCCCCGATGAAGACGGACACCGCCGTGCAGGTTTTCCCCGTGGGTTGGATCAGGCACTTCATGCCCGGCAGAACTTTTCCCTGTTCAATCTTGCCGATCGCCATCAACGACCCCATGTCCCGGTACCCATCCAGCATGGGCATGCGCAGCGGGTCGGTAGTTTTTGCGTGGGCGGCGATGTTCAGCTCGTCGATAGTGTCGAAAAAGGTTTTCCCCGTGTACCAAGCCGGAGTCCCCTTGCGTTCCTTCAGGTTGTCGCCATTCAGTCCGGAGATAGGAAGGTAAATCACCTATATGGATTGTTTTTGTTCCGAACGTCGTGAGAGAGTGGAAACAATATACAACGTTTGGAAGGTCCAAGCCCAAGGTCGTGACAAGATATCGGCATAATCATGCAAGTCGTACTTAACACGACGAGGACAATGCAAAAGAAGTACATCTGAACCTGAAGTAGTTATGCGTATGCGTATGCCACTGCCAATTCTCTATTCCGCAGCAGCATGCCAATGAGCAGCTACCTCAGTTACAAACCACTACCACGTTGACACGCTAGGCACCAAAAATAAGGTGGAGTGAAATGCGTTGTTTCTGTTTGAGAGAAGCCGGCACAGCAGCACTTCTATTTGCGTGAGTACGTCCAAGCAGCAAGCGGCACATTCCTGTGACTTTCTTACGTTCGTGATGCAGATGCGACACCGACGGCCACGGCGCTGATGCGCGACTACGTGCATGATCTTCCTCATCTCGATCGCCTTTTATTCCTAAGCAGCAAAGTGCCTAAATTTTACACGTCCACCACAACCGCAGCACTCAATTCTACTTTTCAAAATTTTAATGTAAAGTATCGATAGTACCTGGTCCTCCTTGAAGCCGCAGGTGCTCTTCAAGAAAGGTTTCATCTTGCCGCAAATCTCGTCGTATCGTTCCTGCTCCCAGCCCACACTGTGGTCGTCCATTTTATTTACCGCGATAATCAATTTATCCACCCCCAGGGTTTTTGCGAGCACCGCGTGTTCGCTGGTCTGCCCGCCCTTCTCAAACCCCGTCTCGAACTCACCTGGTCGTGGGGGAAGAATTGTATTCTTTTGTCCTAATTCGAATTCCTCTTCCTTGCTTTCCGCCTTCTACACAAACAAGATAAAAAGCGGCATCCACACGAACACATAAACCGCACAAAAGTATCCTTCATGCAGGTCATCGGTCAACTTAAAGAAAACTCTCGTGAAGAAGTAAGTAAGTACTTACTATACCTTTTCTTGCGCTGATGATCAAAACCCCGATGTCAGCCTGACTGGCGCCCGAAATCATGTTTGGCACATAAGACTTGTGACCTGGTGCGTCCAGGATGGTGAAGCGTTTGTTTGTGGTGCAGAACTGCGCGCGCCCCACTTCCACCGTCTTGCCCTTGGCTTTCTCCTCCTCGCTGGTGTCCATAATGTAGGCCAGAAACCAACTGTCGCGGTTTTTGTCCTTCGCCTCACGCTGGTACCTGTGGTCAGGATATGTGGAAAACTGCATTTTGCAAATTCGTTGAAGAACAGAAATGCAAATTGGCATGGATGCGACATATAGGTGAAAAGTCGTGTTTAGTAGGCTTATCATTATGATGCATCAAATTGCAACTCACTCTTCATCTTGTTCCGTAAAGCAAACTAGTACTTTTCAATCGTTCGCTCGTCCACGTAGCCAGTCAAGTAGAGGATGTTCCCGCACGTTGTGCTCTTTCCCGCGTCGACGTGGCCGATAAAGACCATGTTCATGTGCGGCCGGGGATCCGGATCCTTGACGGCTCCCGCCGGCTTGGCGACTGCCTCCTCCGTTTCTGCTGAGGCTGCGTCGTCGGACTCTGCGGGCGAACTGAGAACTTCCTTCTTCGGTGCCGCAAGGCTGGGACTGCCCGTCTTCAACGGCTTGGTTTGTGGTTCTGCGGCTGTTGATGCTGCTGGAGGCGACGTGGCAGCGGGTGCTGGTGCAGCCGGGGCCTCCTTTTCTACTACTACCGGCGCCGCGCTCTTATTTTCCTTGGGCGAATTTGAGGGAGAAGTTGTGCTCTCCGCCTTGGCCGCGGGGCTTGGGCTCTGTTTAGTGGTCTGTGCTTCCTTGGCCGCGCTGTTTTTCGGGGTCGGCTCCACGTCGGATACGTCGTCGTCCCAGTTGTCCTCGTCTTCCTTTACCTTCGGCTCCTCCGTATTTGGTCCGGTATCACGGCAATAAAATTATCCATCTGATTGTTCAACAAGAAGAGCCAAGGACAACAAATTTGATGCTGTCCGCCACAGAGACGTCAGGATCCGAGTCCACAAGTGAATCTGGTCGCGATACAGAATCACTTATCATAGCACTTTTTGAAACTCCTGCACCATACATATCATGTTTGTCACCGTGACGGACGCACACGCAGACACATGCAAGAGAATAAATTTGTTGCCTTCTTGTTGATACAACTAGCTATTTGATGAATTCGCTTGCATACGTCTCCTGTTTCGCCTTTGCTGCGGGCTTTTCCGCCGGGGGTGCAGCCGGCTCCTCTTTTGGCACGACGACGGGGACTGAGAAGTGGGGATTTGGCGCGCAAGAATAAAAATTATTTTGCATACGGAGGTGCAACTAGGAGTGCCCTTCCTGAATGAATCAAGGAGGTATAGGTATTTCTTGTGCTTTATTTTTCCACCGGGATATTGAGTCCTGTTCGTCAGCTTAAAACAAATTCTGAACTGCTATTAAACATCGCTCCTACCTGGCTTTGCTGCTGGTTGTGCAGCTTTCTTCGCGGCTGCGGCAGCCTTGGCTGCCTCTGCTTTTGCCTTCTTCTGGGCATTGTACTCCTCTAGTGTCATTTCCTTTGGCTCGGCTTTCTTCTTCGGCTGATCACCATCTGCATAGATAGTTCGATTATCATCTTCCATCACTTTCACTAGCTATCAATAACACATTGATTCTCATGAACACCAACATGATACAGACCGCGGAGAATCTGCGAGCGGATCGAAGCAGAGCGATATTATCATGCAGACAACAAGAAAAAAAAGTGATATCTCTCTACTTTTTGGGCTTTTTCCGTGTTTCCCGTTGCCCTTTGATGCCTTCCCGCCGTTCTGGTAGCCGCCCTGGTTGTTATCCCACTGCTGACCACCCTGTTGCCACTGCTGATTTGGATCCCACTGCTGCCCGCCCCACTGTTGCTGTCCTCCCCACTGCTGGCCCTGGTCCCACTGTGGCTGGCCACCTGGGAATCAACAAAGTATTTAGGAATTGCAATCATGCAATACAAATATTTTTGTGAAGCTAAATCCGCATTACAAATTTAGTTAAGGAAATGTAAATGTTTCTTTCTAACATCCAGATTTAGAAGTTCCTATACCCCATTGCTGTTGCTGCCATTGTTGCTGTGGGTTGTAAAATTGCTGTCCATACTGCTGTTGCGGGTATCCGTAGGCCGGTTGGCCATACCCCTGCTGAAAACCGTTGTTCATGGTGGTGTGTTGCGAGTGTAGACCCGTTCAAGTTTGCTCCGTGGTGAACTCTCGGGAAGTGCAGGGAAACATGAGTCGTGTTGTCGTTGTTATGAATACAGATGTTGTATACGGATAGGTACCACAGATGAAACTAAGAGACACTGATAAGCAACAATGGTACGATGTATTTTTTAAAATTCAGATTTCTGAAGTGAAGCGAAACATGAGGAGATGATTATGTGGCACAGTTCACTACAACTAGAACTACTAGCGTGATCAGTCTATAAAATACATATGAGCTAGGCTCTTTCTTCCATCTTCAGCAGCATTTTTTCAGCAGGAAGCTTCGAGTCGCTTCCTCATCGTGGAGCCTTCATTTTCGGCTTATAGCCGTTTGGACCAGATCCTTCGGTTGCTTTTTGTTGCTACGTCGATCCTTAGAGGGAGAAAACTCATCAAAGACAAGAACGGATCTTTGCTTTCGTATAAAAAAGAGATGATCGACAAAGTGCGTTGTACCAATTCTAATATTGAGGCCTTTACAAAGGCCCTGCGAGGCTAGCCGCAACAACTCGCAAAAGGCACTTCAAATCAACTCGTATGTGTCGTTCCACAGAGTATTCACCACGTGTTTTTGAAATATTTATATTCGAACGTGAAGCACGATTTTGATCATGATCTTTTCATCTTGCAAAAAAATTGCAACCTCTCTTTCGGATGCTGAGTCTTTACGAACACAGCATGCACAGGAGTAGACTCGCAGTCCCTCATGACCACGAGCACTGGTTACGACACCGCTACAGTGTCCCAAGGAGGTTTCTGTCTTGCCGGATGGTCCTGCGAAACACTAAAACGCCCGAAACGCAACAAACTTTGAAGCATTACGTATGATTTCCTCTTCATTTTGGCACATTATGGCCCTCACTTGTGTCACGACCTGACTCGACAGCACCCGATCCAAAGACCACCTCAACTGCTGTATGTGCTTACTGTGAAACTGTATCAACCTCGCCTTGTATCGAATAAAAATAAACTGTAAAAATCTTTGCCTTGACCAATCACTATACGTATACCTGCTGCTGTATCGAATAAAAATAAACTGTAAAAAAGCTGAACCTCCGTACTAATCCTAAAAAACGCAAGATCGCTGAGGTAGTGGTCTTCGCGGGTAGTGAGAAGAAGAAAGAGAGTACGCGGTGCAAAGAAATACAGCATCGCAAACCACCAAAAGTTGTCATTCCAAAAACATTATAGATTCTTGTACTAGGGCTGCCCCAGCTTGTCAGCGTTTCTTGCTCTTAGTGCTGTGGTCTAAGTACGTACTTACACGAAATTTGTCTTCCTCCCACCAAACTGAAACTTCATTAACAGATTCAGATATTTATAATTTTACACAACTACATCTGCTGTCCTCGTTCCCGCATAGCGCGAACCGGCCTCCTACACCTTCATGCCCTGCAGAAACGACTTTGCCTCGCCGAGGGCTTCGATCTCGCCCGTCATGTGCTCCTGTCGAATGTCGAAGTTATCGAACAAAAACTTGCAGTCGTCCTTCCACTGCTTCAGCTGCAAGTCCTCATTGTACTGTTCGTCCATTGTGAACTTCTTCTTCTCCGTTTTCGCCTGCAAATCCTCTTCCGCTGCGGCCTTCTCCTCGCGAAGCTGCGACAAAAACGCTTTCTTATCCTTAATGGATTCTTATGGATGGGAAAAAAATTGCGCTCTGATAATACATCTTTCTTTTGTGTGCGTCCTGTCGGTGTTTTTCTAAAAAGCGACCGGCTTCTTGTTCCAAGCGGTATGTTGATTTACCATGCCGGAGAGACCACAGATGCAAAATCTCTCGTGGTTCTCGCGCAGTGCTGAGTATACTAAGCGTAGGCATCACTGCCGTGTTTTCAACATAAAAACTAAACCACTGCGACACAATGTCACCCTGCTGCTGCTCAAGATTGTAAATATGTACGAAATCTCATTAGCAAATACAAATAGTCCATACCCAGCTGGCAAATGACATACTTCAAAACCAGTATCAGACATACAGATACATTTTTTTTCCTTCGATAGCTCATTTGCATCCTTTACGGCCTTTTCGTATTCCGCCTGACTGGCCTTCTCGTTCTGGATGCGAACCTCCGCGGACTTTTCCGTGTCAGCGATAATGGTGGCAATCATGGTCATCACCTTGTTGCCCCCGGCGGACTTGGCGTACGTTTTGAATTTGGGCTGGTCGGCCCTGGCCTGCAGCAACAGCTTCGCACCGTACACCTTTGCGAGCACTTCTTCCGCCTTCTTCAAAACCTTGATGGAAGCTTTCTCGTCCGCGAGCGCGGCCTGGTAGTCCGCGTTCTCCTGGGCCCGGATTTCGGAGAGCTCTTTCAGTTCCTTCTCCTCCTTCTCCAGCGCTTCGGTGGTTTCGTCCATAGCCTGCTCTAGTCCCTGGATTTTGATCTCGAGCCGCTCCTTCGCGGCGTTCAAATTGTCGATATCCGTCTGCAATTTTGTGACCAGCGTGGTCCGGTCGTTGATCTCGGTGGTGCAGGTGTCTTTTTGTTATCCACAGGAGAAAGTTTCCCGTGCGCAACGCTGTACGAATGCAGTTTCTGCATGAAGTGTTTCTCTCTGAACCATATACTTACCCGCCATTAATTCGGCATGACAAGTGGCCTGCCTCCATGATCTATGTTGTCGAAATTTGAAATGCAAATGCCTTTTGTACGTCGTGTACGGGAAATTCGCATCACATATTTGCTTCACATCGTCCGCCATTTGCTTCTTAATATCCGCTACCAGGGCGTCGATGGCGGAGTATCAAGT
>JACKZZ010005831.1_pt1 | contig 11218 bp, 13 predicted proteins | sample 8027871 | NCBI WGS metagenome assembly JACKZZ01 (sample SAMN15724774, study PRJNA655200) | protist metagenome | isolation source: fluorescence activated cell sorting (FACS) single amplified genomes of... | place: USA: West Boothbay Harbor, Gulf of Maine | collected 2000-07-19
TGATATTATTTCCTGCCTTGCTAATCAATCCTTCTTTTTATCATTAGTTTCGCGCCGTGCCGTGTTGCATTTCTTCCGGTGATTGAATTTGGTAATTTGCGACTGAATACCCGTCGAGTCTGCGGGCCTTCGCCGGCCTTAGCTTTAGATTCCGGGTGAATGTTGTCAATTAATGAATGAGGAGTATGCGTCTTAGGACATTTTTTTGTTCGCCAGTTCGCTTGTATTGTTGCCTCCCATTCATCCCCTCTTTTTATTTCAGATTTCGGATTGCACACCAACAGAAACCCGACAGTTCCAGCCTTAGGCTCGACCCCTTTACGCTTCAACCACATGTAGAATATTCACGGTAAGATCGCATTCTTTATCTTTGCGAGTTTATGATCTTGAAAGTAATTTATATGATGATTATGTTGGCTGACACCTCTTGTATGAGCGTCTTTTGATCGAGCGTGCTGAGCAGATATGCATTAATTCTGATCCAAAAAATTACATCCCAAGCATTAATTTCTTCAAACTTCGCCTGTTGACGAGCTGCCATCGCTTACCGCATTATTTGTGTATCCTCAGGTTGCTGGTCTCGAAAACCGACCGTTGCATTGACATAACCTTGCTTACAGCATGTAATGTAATGAACTCGTTTCTTTTTCTGTGTGTGTGCTTTGCAAGATATGATGAAAGCTTGTACTTATAATAACCATCTTTCGGGGCTGAATCTCATGTTGATTATTCATATTCTGATCCTTGCAATGTTACTGTGTGCCTGTGATTACTTTTGAAACCATAGCTGACCCTAAATCTGTTCGTTTTTCTTCGCATATTTTCAGGCCTCATCCGACTCTCATGATCGGGAAACGCACCGGAGTGCCCCTTTGTCCTGGCAAGGAATCATCAGTAACGAAGGATTTAAAAAACGTCATCAATTCGAAGACCACCTGAAATCACAAGCGCATTTCTTTCTTTGGGACTCTCTCGCTGCCTTTTGGCTATCCACCTTCATCAAATAAAGCGTACATGTTTCCAGTGTCTGCCACAGCCTGGAAATGGGAAGCCCGTATGGTCAGTCTGCGCGATGAAGATCTTGCAGAAAATAATGTCCTGTTATCCATGTTCGAGGGGGTTTCTTTAGACTGGACTGGGTGGGTTCCCACGTGTGCTGTAATCATCGCATTCAGACCTATCAAAGTTCAGAAAAGACTCGCAGCAACCTCTGATCCCTCGACGCCACCTCGTACAGTACGCAGTCAACCAATACTGCCTGAGCCCTGTGCTGCATGGACAACTGAATTCGGGGGCTGTATGCTCGTGTGCAATAATAATGTGGTTATGCTGCATTTGTGCTTGTTGCGTATCAATGTCACTGACTGTACGTATTGAATGCTTTGAATAATGTGCAGCAAGCTAACACTGAGACGCACACATGAGGATGTGCAGATGATGCGATTTTTTTATATTACATATCATATATTTTCACACGAAGTGTGTATGTGTCTACGCTATATCCTGTATTATATGCAGCTAAAATGCTTTTTTAGCAGCAGCTAGCTGTGCAGCGGCGCCAGCTACTACATCATGTAGTAGTAGCGCATCTAGTAGGCACTACAAGAGAGCGAATATCGATCGACAGCACAGCGCTAGGCATCGGGCAGGGAGCTTGCACCACCTGAGAATATGAATCTACCATCATCATCCAGACTCCTTGCTTAGTAGATAGTCTAGCGGGATCCTGCCGTTGCAATCCGCCTCTACGTCTATGTTTCTCCGTTCATATTGAAAAGTTGTGATGGTCACGGGGTACGGCGTGTGGACGTAGTATTGGGTGCAGTAAGCGCGTATCGCCGGGCTGCCAGGGGCCGTTGCGGGCAGCGTATACAGCTACAGCGTCTTATTATTAGAAACGGCCTAACTGCCTACGGTCGCGGTTCAGCAGCGGGCACCAGCAGAGCTGAACTGAGCCAAGCTAGGCTGGGCCTAAAATCGTTGCCGAGAAGGAACCGACCTTTCGCAGCCAGCTGATGCATGGGCTAGTGTGCGTGGTGTACGCTGCCAGTGCTTAGGTACGCATGCCTGTAGTTCGGTATATGTGCAGTAGCGTGCCCGCAGGAGTATTAGAGAATTAGCGACTTATTAGTGCGTCGTTAGTAAGGTGCTTATATGCTTACGTACTATAACAAAGTGTTGGCCAGCAAGAGCATGGCGTGCGCTAGCGCACGCATTGGCAAAGCAGGCGCGGCGGCACGCGCGCGCAAGCGCCGATAGCAAGCAGCAAGCAATTGCAGCTGCGCCAGCTATTTTTGCGTCAGTTTTTTCGCACGCAGCCTGAGCCGCAGGCGTCAGTGCCGCGCGTCTCGGCACACCTTGATCCAAACGCACAAAAGCTAGCCTGCATGGGCAGCCGCGGCGCTCTGCCATTGCCATGGCCGCGCGGGCGCATAGCGCTGCGATCGAATAAGCGCAAAAGCACATGCATATCGTACAGCGATGGCATGATGGCTACATGTATATACAAAACAAAGGGCTGCTGCGCTGTCAGCCGTGGTTCTTATTGTAAGCACACACTGTTGCATTATTTAGGCGCAATGCGCACAGTGCGCACATTAACTATACGAAGTAGGCTTGGCCTAGCTCGCTTAGGCAGATGATAGACCTGGGTGCTCCCATGTAGTTTCACCAGTGCGGTCATTCACAAAATACTTGACCTGCGAGCCCTGGTCAGTCCGAACAGACCACCCATCCGGTAGAGGCATACCCACTTCTGCCGCGAGCTGTGATTTAACTGCATTCTGAACCACGGGGTTGTGCAGTGCTGCGGCTCCCGCATTGAGGGCAGCTTGGGCCAGAATATCATCAGCCATGAGCGAATTTTGCGCTCCATCCTTGTGGTCGTCCTCACCTAGGCCTTGGTAGCGTTGATCTTCCTCGGGGTCGTAGGGGTGTTCCTTTGTGTAGAGGCGAGTGCAGCTCAGGGCCACAAATAGGTAGACGAACCCGGGAAAGAAGGCGAGCCCCATAATAATGTAACCCCACCACGGCCAGCCAAATGCACGGAAACCGATAAAGAAATATGACAACGATAGTCCCAGGGGTGTCTTGAGCCAGGAAAAGTAGTACATGAAGCTGCGAACACGAATCTCAGCCATGGTGAAGAGGATGCCAAATACGAGGTAGAAAAGTGAATCTGTGATCTGTGGTACATTTCCAAGCAAGATTTTCGTTAGTAGTTGTCGCGATGAGTTTTGTACTCCATTTTAGGCATGCGTTCACGAGCATTTGTCGATCGACAAGCACGAGTATTAAGTAGTGAGATAAATTTGAGTGGGGGGGGATCACGACGCCCCCTGTTCCATAAAATCAGCTCTAAGGACTAAACTAAAGATTGCTAAAAAAAATGCCCCCACCTGCCTAATATCGCTGGGGTGCGACGTCAAAGTGACAATTGAAACAATGATGAGCGACAGGGCGCACAAGCACCTGGTAATGTCAACATAAACAAGGATAAATAACTGTCCGCACACTTGAAAATCGAATGTGAGGAAATCCTTGCAAAGTTGGGCATGACCACATACCCGGAGATACGTATGGCCTTCAGGAGCTTCTTTTGGCATGGCGTGCCCCTGATCATAGCAAATTCAAAACCGATGTTTGGTTAGAGACGGATAAATCCCATTATAAACTTGGAAGGGTAAGGCCGGGTTGGGGTTCGGTGAATTCATTGTCGTTTCACGGTCCTGCAAGGCGAATGGTTGGGAAGGGTAAAAACTGCGTTTTTTCCCTCAGTACTCTTGCGATGGAAGTTGATCTTGTTCGTATGAATCCATATGACCACTTCAGGAGAGACGGAATTACGCGGTGTGAGGGGGGGAAGGTGCCTGCTCGTGCGTCTCGAAGGGCGACTGGCCCACCTGTCGCTGTCCCTGGAAAATATTTTTCTGACATACCCGCAAAAATCGAGAAAAAAAGTGGGCTCCTCTTTGCTCTTTGTCTTTGCTTGGGCAAGATTTTCTCGGCTTTGCCATCCTGGGAATTCAATGAATTCCCGAGAATTGAATGGAGACTAACCAGACACAGTATGTGAGAAAAGTCTCTCTCTTCAGGGCACTCGAGCCCGCGTCTATTTCCGGTGGGGTTCTGTGGCGAGTGTGCTGAGCAGTCTCGTGGGTGAGTCTGATCAGCTGTGTACAGGCCGAGGTTTCGCTCGCGCACTTTTTGAAGTCTTCGTGCATGATATATAATTGTACTGTACACGCGCTGTTCTCGTGCATCAGGTCGTTCTCAACCCAGTCAGCGATACCTTTGGCATGGAGCTTGTACCAACACGACACGTTGTAGCTGGCCGGGGAGGGTTAGTGGTGGAATCGGGTTAGCGGTGGAATCGGGGATGATGTCGTTTGTTCCATATACAGTTGGACGATCTGCCCGACAGGGTTGCTAGCAATCCAATTGTTACACTGCATATACAGCAGGCTTACGCAGCGCCTGTGGAAAGGATAAGTCGAAGGGTGGGCAAAGGGGGAAGGGCTTGCATTATTTTGAAGAGAAATACTTTGTTGGAAGGACGGCGTATTATAGTCCTCTTGTCAATTTAACGTGACTGCATTGAAAAATCCATCACTGCTTGTCGTCCTGTCTTCATCGTCTCGGACTGTCAATATGCTATTCAAGCTTCGCTGTCTCCTAGTCGTGATAACTTCTTCGGTTCCTGTATTTTTGATGAACTGCAGTCCTCTTGCGCCATAAATAACCTTGTTTGGATTCCTTCTCATGTTGGCATTCCTGGCAACGATGCTGCTGATGCCATTGCCTCCTACGGCGCTGAGCAAGACACTTTCACCTTTGACGTTCCTACTGATCTAGCTTTCTGGATGTCTCGTATTAAAGATGTTGCCTTTGAATTCTAGTTGCGGAAGCTCTTTATTCGTTCTTCATCTCCAACACCATGCATGTCTGGTTTCCTGCTACCTCTTCTGTGTCTAGCTCTACTTCTGCCTACATGTACTATCTACTCTACTCTTCTTTCTGTTAAACTACATAATTTCTAGCTTTCTTCAAGGTTTCTTATTCTTTATTCATGGTACATACTGGGCTTCTTCTCGGCTACACTATTTATTAAAATAATTCTGCGTACATGTAGCTTATACATGTACTGTATACATGTACGCTACATGTATGCGCTTGAACGCTTACTTCCTAGCTTCTTACATCTTTTAGCGTCTATACGTTTATTTAAGCTTTGTGTTTGCTTGCTGCGTTCTCTTTTTTTTTTTTCTTTTTACAATCGTACATAGTAAAAAATCTTTACATCCAAAGACGCTGTAGTGTGGAGAATGACCAAGCTATAGATCGGAACCAGTATAGCTACAGATCGTACTACGTATGCGTGCGAGAATAATGCGATACCGTGGCACGTGCCAAGGTATCTCCTCCACGTGCTGCGTGTTCACGCGCACGTAGAGTCACGGGTGTCTCACGATTTCTATCTTTAATGAATTCTGGGTTCCCCCTGTATTGCGTCCACCATAAATTCAATCACAGCCTGCATGATCTGGCCGGGTTAACACATCCACATAACCAGCTTGTTAGGATCTAAGTCCCCCCCCACATAATGTTTGCGGGAAAATTCAGCACAATTCTCGACAGTTTTCATCTCGGTGCTGGCTAAGAGCTGTTTCTTGATGCGACGAATGGTTCGTTTTAGCTACTGTTGCCTTTACCACTCAACAAGCTAGAGTACATGTAAAACTGGCCCCTGAACCGTTTCCTGTCCAATTAAGCGAGAACATATTGCCTGTGGATTACTGTTTGGATACTTTTCAATCTGAGTTGCAATAATTTGATTCATAACGTACGGGATACCATACTTGGCAGCCGTGCGATCGGCAAAAACGTCTTGCATGGCACTAACCCAGCGAGTCCACTTGGAAGTTCATATGTTCTTCCACACACCCACGCCCTCCAAGGACATGGAGGATTGTATCGCGACTTTCGGTTACATTGTAGGTAAGCCCAACCTAAATTTGTTGCCCGTGACCACCGCAGCTTCCTGCTTTTCTGACTGCGACCATTGCTTTTCTCACTGAGTCCAGTAGGAATGTTCCCCAAACGCTGCCAATCAAACGTGTTGGTGCTCCATTTCCTCATCCCAGGTTGAACTTGCATGTCTGTCTTGACCTAATGGAGGGGGTGCGTTGTCATTTACAAAGCATGCTGTTTCGGAGACAAGCTTCGCTCCTGCACAGAGGTCTCATTGTCTGTAGAGTGAAGTTACGCTAATTCTATTAATTCACAACTGCAACTGATTGAAAAAGATAAACTGTTCCTGAACTCTTGATTGCCGATAAAATAAAAATATCCTGAGCAGACTGCTATTTTTTTTGTTTTTTTGTCACAAGCACAGGGTCACGTCACGTCACATCAGCTTCAGCTTCAGTTGGTGTGAAGGGATTCGCACGTGAGAGTGATAATAAGACAAGACCCCCTTCACACATCCTCCCTATCAGACTCCCTTCACACACCCTCTTCTCATCTTAGCTCCCTCGTTAAAGCACAAGAGTTCTATCGTTTTAAAAATGCGTGACGTAGTGATAATACTTGGTCCCCCTGGGGCTGGCAAAGGTGTGTTTGCTCATATAGACTTTAAAGGGTTTCTAGAGCAGGACTGGCCAAAATCGTATCTAAAGCCAAATATAATAATGCATGTCAGACATTAATCTGGTGTGCTGCCGCAGGAACAATTGCACCAGTCATGTGCCGGAAACTTGGGGCCCCACAACTATCGACGGTAAGCTTTTATCCGCTGTTTTCTCTCCAAATTTGCATGCGGTACACATTTTACAGTCGTGTTAAGATCTGCGAATTGAAAACACGGCTCCCTGAAGTGGTATTTTGGCGTTTTTTGTCGCAGGGTGATATGCTTCGTGCAGCTGTTCGCGCAGGAACACCTCTCGGAACTCAAGTGAAGTCAATAATGGCTCGTGGGGGGCTAGTCCCCGACGAAATTGTGCTGCGAATTATCACGGAACGAACAGCAAAGCAAGGTAACCATTTGGCTGGCTAATTATTTTATGCGAAGCGGCGCACGCGTTGGATGTCCCGAGGAACACGGCCACTTCTCCCATTTGTGGCTGGCATGCTGCTGGACTCCACTTGTATGAGCCTTGCATTCATTTTCTTTTGTCTTCTGTTGTTGTTCAAACCCCAACAGACTGCAAACATGGCTTTATCCTTGACGGATTCCCACGCACCATTCAACAAGCCATAGGCCTACAAGAACTTTTGAGACAACGAAAGGAACGCGTAACGCTAGTGGTGGCTTTGGAAGTTCCAGATTCAGTGCTGGAGGCGCGCATCTGCGGGCGATGGATGCACAAGCGGACCGGCAGATCGTACCACGTAACTGGCAAACCGCCAAAGAGTATGAAACTTGGTGCGGATCAGAAACCCATTCCAGATACAATGTTAGATGACTGGACGGGCGAGAAATTGTACCAGCGAGAAGACGATACGCCCCGGCGGCTGAAAGTGCGACTGGAGAACTACCACCGTAGCACACAGCCGATCATAAACCTTTTCAAAAGTGTCGTGGCACCAATAAACGGCAACCAGGGGATCCCTGCGCTGTTGAACGAAGTGGAGGCGGTAGCAGACACGTATTTACGAAATGGTGCAAAGAACCCCCTTCTAGGGTGGATCTCGAGAGGTGAGCGTACCAAAATGTATCTGGAATGGAAGCAGCAGAGGCGGCGGGAGGAGGAGCAGAAGCAACAAAAAAACACAGCTAGCAAGCTTTAAATACTGCAAATGTGCAGCTTGATGCATGCCGGTTTATAGTCGTGTGGTACGTACTTTGCCCTGCGATTTATATGTGATGGTCCGAGCATCGCCTGATGGCTCGGGCATCTATTAATCCGAGCCGCTACCGCCATGCTACAGGTCAGCGGAACCCAAAAGATAGTCCGGAACCCAAAGGGTAGTCCGATTTATTATTACCGACAAATTAAGCTAGCCGAATTATTATTTAGAATTCTAGAAGATTCTCGAAGCGATAATTCTGGGTTCCGGAAAGGAACTCGGAGTGAAAGAATTCTTTACTTTTAATATACATAAATCAAACGCAAACCAAGGCTTGCATCCTACCTAGCTATTACCAGCACATATACATACTGCTGTACGATGTACAGTACCTTGTCAAAAGTCGTCTTTTGGTCACAAAACTACATAAGCAGACTATTTTATTCGCATATAGATACACCAATTAATCAAAATATGATACGCACGTAGCTACAAATATGCTTGTTTTTTCTTTATTTTCGTTGCGCGGACGTGCATGCGCCGCTGCTTGAAACAAGATCTGTTGTACTCATGCTTTCGAATTGAGACTTTTCTCCTCAAAATACTTACACACACATTGTGCTCCTGCCGCGTATCTTGAAACGCGCTCGCCTACTACTGTTGCAATCTGCTACGCTTTATCTGTGCATCATTTTATGTTACCCACGCGTACAGCTCGTGGCTTGCAAAGCTGTGCTCGCACCGCCATTAATTTCCCATTTACAGCGAACTTTTCGAATTGTTTTTAAAACTGTTTTTTAACTCTGTTTCGTTTTATTTCCGCGATTCGGGTTCTGTTTCTTTGCCACTGGCTGGGTCAAAAGCAACGATAGACGGCCGAGCGTCGACTTTGCGACCACGAAGCATCGCCCCTAGAGCACCATAATAACCCTCCCTCTCCATAAACAAAGCGCGGATTCGCCCTTTACTCAGTGTGTGTATCATATAGTTAATGCGATGTTTTGCTGACTTGTTGTTCCGCAGGAAATTTCCAGTAAATATGAGGTTCTTGGGCTTATATACTCGCGCGTATAGCCACGCTGTCGAACCCACGCTATATGTGATCAGTTTCAGCAATGCCGCCACCAGATCCGCCTTACTCGGTCTCGTTTTCTTGCTATTAGACTTGTTTTCTGTTTTGTTTTGTCGGTTTTTGTCCCCCTCCCAGCTTCCATCCTGTTCGGCGGCCGGTGCCTCGAACGGAGCTGGAGTCGTCTCTGTTGCTCGCTCCAACCCCCCATGAGTCATTTTCCCAAAATAGGCAGCAATCATGTCAGCACGAAGACCCAGCTTTGTGTAATGTCCGCCATATATATCCCCAACTAATAAATCGACCTTGGTTGAGTCTCCTTTCGCAGCTAGATCCAGAGCCTCCTGGAAGGTTTCACAAGCTGACAGCAATCTGGCAAGGCCATAAAACGTTGCACCCCCTAACGAAGAACCACCAACTCGACGGTAACGCCGAGGACCTTCCATTAGCAGCACACTTACGCCTGATCCGATGTTAACAAGGAGACACGGGTGCGTGACCGCGCCGGCGGGTAGGTGGTTCTTCTTAAAGACGCGATCCTCTTCCTTTTTCTCCGAAAGGTAATATATCGAGTTGGGAACCTGCTGTATGAGAAACGTAATTCCACTCACAAGTGCCTCCATTTCGTCCACTTCTGACCAGCCCACCCCTAGCGCCTTTTGAAATGCGCGGTTGAACTTGAAAGCCCCTCCTCCTGTGCAACCAATTGCTGCCCCAGGCCCCAAGAGCTTCTTGTCCTTCATTATCTTGATAGCGCCTTCAGAGCGGTGGGTTTCGTACTTGAGGAAAAACACTCGTCCACCTAACGAGGTTTCAAAATCGTATTTCTGATCACGCTGGCCCGTTTTTCCGTACCTATTGGAGTGCTTGATGAATTTTTCCAAATTCGCAGCCATTTTCGTGTCGCCCTCCAGATGGATGCAAATCTTAGTCAGTGTTCCCCCACTGTCCATACCTATCAGCACCCCAGACGTCGGCATTAAAGGGAGCTCTGGAACATCGATTTCCTCGCAGGTTCCGCTGGAACGCCTGCCCTGCGAGTGTGACCATCGAGGGGAGCCGTCAGCAGGGCCATGTTCGGCCAAGTCATCAATCACTGGGTCGCCCTCGCCGCTTTCCTCCTCTTCGCTGCCCCGAGTGTCCCGATCAAGTTTGGACGGGTGGGTCCGTTGCTGGTAATGCCTCATCGCGATTGCTGCCACAGCCTAACGACGCAGAACGGAAAAGATTAACTTTGGGCGGCGCTGCGAATGCTCGGTTTCGAGTTTTTTTTTTGTCATAAAAATGGTTCTAGTAAAAATTATACCCCGCCAACCAAGGCTCCCATTGCGAACTTCGTCGCCATGGTTGCCGAGGGCAAGATCGGGACCCCCACACAAAGATCTCTGCTTTACTCTTTTGGTTCCGCCACCCAAAGTACCCGGAGCAACACAGCAGCAACTGAGAGACAGAGACGTCAGACACATCACATCACCGAGAAATTTGCAAAAAAAATCCAAATTCAGGTTGCCCAGCTTGATGTTACTAAATGGGCAAAGGAGGTGCATCGATCAGCATTAACCTACCCGTCCCTTCCTCCTTCCTATGTTGGCGCTGGGCTGTCTTTTGTTTGGACAGGTGGCGGTGGCGCCATGGGCGTCGAGCAATCGATACCCGGCAACATTAGGCAGAGGAAATGCTCCCAAAAAATCAAATGTTTTCAAGAACGGGCGGCGATTAAGCCGAAGCGGTAGAGTCCAAGACGGTAGCGATACTGCCTTGTACTCTCTTGGCGATCTTCCAGAGTTTCCCGAGCTGCCCCGACGATTCGCGAGTTCGAGTTCTCCTAAATACGGTGGGCAAACTTCGTTTCCTGAACGTGTGCGCGTGATTGACTCGGTGATGCCAAGCACGGTCATGCTCGCTACAAGTGTCTGCGCATATGCCGACGATCGTGCTTCGCCCTCGCTTCTCTCGAGGATCCTACCTGCGAAGTGCGGCCTACTAAGAGGTTCGGGAATAGTTGTGTCCCCTGGTCTTATTGCCGCCAGCGATAACGTGGCCGCGGGCGACTATGCAAAGTATGGGGCGCGCGTGGTTGGCATCTTTGCAGAGACCAATGATGGCCGTGTCTTCAAACTAGAACCGACCGGACCAACGTCACTCAGCAAGAACTCGTTGGGTGTGGTACTTTTGCGAGTTACGCATGTAGTAGATGCCGACGCAGTGGCTGCCCAAGGCGGTATTTCCCGCATCCCATTTGGTGATGACAGCAGCCCCAAAACAGGCCTGAAGCCTGTCCTGCCCACAGATGCCAATCTGAACCCTGTTCGGTTCGCAAAATACAAGGCTAAGACACCAGATGTAGGTGAGCTTATTATG
>JACKZZ010014524.1_pt1 | contig 11216 bp, 8 predicted proteins | sample 8027871 | NCBI WGS metagenome assembly JACKZZ01 (sample SAMN15724774, study PRJNA655200) | protist metagenome | isolation source: fluorescence activated cell sorting (FACS) single amplified genomes of... | place: USA: West Boothbay Harbor, Gulf of Maine | collected 2000-07-19
GTGGGAGGAGTCCACCGGTGGCGCAGGCGGCGCCGGTGGGGGGGTTAAGAACGCCACAGCGGAGACGCGTCGCTTAAACGCGGTTGTGCGCGAACAGTACACGGAACTCGAGCACCTGCGCCGCAAGAACTGGCAGCTGCACTCCGACTTCCAGAGCGCGCGCAACGAGGTGGCCAACGGGGCCGCGAGTAGCCGGGCGCTGCAGCGCGCGAAGGCGGACATCGAGCGCCTCGAAGAGGACAACACCGAACTGCGCTGCCAGCTGGACGCTGCGCACGCCGGCATGGCCGCGAGGACCGCCCGCGAAACGGTGCTGCGCGGCCACAGGTCGCTGGCCAGCCTCGCGGGCAGCGAAAGTCGCCCCGACTTCGGGCAAGCGTCGGACGCGCAGTGCAGCCAGCAATGAAGGAAGAAAATTGGTGGCTTGATGATCTTCACTTTTTTCTAATAATTGTACGGAAGTAGTACCATGATTCGCAATGTCACAAGTTGAATATTTGGGGGGCTCGACCTGGGACGAGATCCGTTCATTGTATTCCTACGAGTCTGCCTGCATGACCACGCACGGATTGTGCACTAATTCGTCTCGCTGCGAACAGGGAGTGTTTGCGCGGTGCCATATTTATACACCAGGACGATATGGGGGTCCTCGGTTCATAGTAAGCGATCCACCGATCCCTCCTGAGGTGAGCTTACGACCATGGAATCTGTACTTTTTAAACGCGCGTTCACCGTATCGCGGGTTTTCGCCATCCCTTCGCGCATTCCTTCTCGCTGCGCGACAGTGCGCACCTGCGTGTGGAGATAAACTGGAGGGGAGATGAGGCATTGTTTCGAATCGAAATTATGGTGTTCCTCGACTTGAGATCCGTCGTTGGTGAAAACTGTGGTGTGGCCGATCGAAACGATCAGTGTTTTGAAGCAGAAACGATCCGTGTTTGAAACGAACCGGTTCCTTGATCATGCTTCACTTCGTGAGGCACGCGGAGGCCGTCTCCAACGCGGCCGCGCACAAACACCCGAAGGGATCTGCGGAGCGCAACGCGGAGTACCAAAAACAGGAGTATTTCAACGCGGCGCTCTCCGAGAAGGGTGAGCAGCAGGCCGCGGAGATGGGGAGAAACCGGCTCCGAGAGCTACTGTCGGAGGGGCCCCTCCCCGCGGAGGTTACCTCCGCACACTCGGGGAAAAACCTCTGCATCGTCTCCACACTGAAGCGCACGTTGGAAACCGCGCGCATCGGACTGGCGCACGCGACTACTCGCGATATGACAGAAGCAGTACTAGTACCGGAACTTGCAGCAACGGAAGAAACTCAAGCTTCCTCCGAGGAAGCTTCTTCCGAGGAAGCTTTCGCCTGGGTCGCCACGGACGCGGTACGCGAGTGGGCGGAAGGGGAGCACCATCCCTGCGACTATCGCGGGAGCCTCCGCGACGACGGCGTGGCCGCTTTGTACCCGCAGATCGACTTCTCGCGGTGCGCGGACGCAGACCCGATTCAGGCCAACGAGCCCCTGGGCAGCGTGCACGCGCGGATCCGAGAGTTGATACAGTTGGTGGATGAGTTCTGCGGTAGCAGTTTAGCAAAGCCGCGGCACGTGGTGGTCGTCACCCACTCCGCCTTTCTGTCAGAGCTCTGGAGCGCCGTGATACGCGACGAAGCGGAGAAGCAGTTCGCAAACTGCCAGGTGCGCAGTCTACCGGTGGCAGAATTCCTGCAAAAGGCAGAAAAGGCGCTGCTGCAGGAGTAGCGTTGCAACTAGTAGTGGCCTCCTATTCGTAGCTGCCTCCTACTCGAGCGCATGCACTTCGTCGGGGGCAATCCGGAAGTAGATCGCGCCGCAAAAAAAAAAATCCGTGTTCTGGGTGTGTATATGGCGCGCCGTTCGAGCGAGGCAGGGATGGTGGTGCGTGGTCGCGGGAAAATATCGAGGTGTCAATGAGTGAGTTCTGAGAAATTTTTCGACAGGGCGCAGAGAAAATAATATCGAGGGCAACGTGGAGGGGCAAGCAAGGAAATTTGATTGTTCCGAGGGCAAGAGCTGACCGAAGAAGTTCCCCGTTCGCTCGGATTCTGCAATCACATTCCCCGTTGATTTTTTCCTTTCAGAGTTAGATAGAATACGAAGGAGACACTGCATGATACTAGCGGTTTCACGATGGGATGCGATTTTTTGCACACGCCCCGACGGGAGTGATCATCAAGTTCTTCTTACTCCCCGAAGACGCTACATTCGTGCAACATTGCTGCATAGTACCCTCGACGCTGCCCTGCCCAGTGGACCTCGGGAAGTCCCGATGATGCGTTGCAGGAAAAGGCGCCCAAACTCGTAGTACCGCGCCGCTGCAAGCTCGGGAGACGGAGGAGGAACTGCGTGTCTGCGTAGAAAGGCGTGGAGAGTCCGGTCGAGCTGCGTAGTAAGCCGCGTAGTAAGACGGGCGCATCGGTGGTAAGACGCGTGGTAAGACAGACACGTGGTAAGACGCCGGACACGCCATGTCGAAGCAGTTTCAGGTATTCGACGTCGGGGGCGACGTGTTCACCCTTTCTGTGGCGATATCCGATGCGCACGTCCTAAAGAGTCCATACTTTTCCTCCGACGAATCGCTCTTTCTGCGCGAGGGCATCCGGACGAGGCGATTGGAGATCGCGACCGGCGAAAACATCCAGATCTTCGTGCGGACGGTCTACGATTCAGGTATTAAACTCTGCTTCCTCTTCCTCTTCTTTTCTTCCTCCTCTGACCAGCATCATCAACATCCTCTCTGGGACTCACGCCATAACAGCGTCTCCTCTTCCGGAGCCTTGCTGCCCCGCATGCAGATGAAACCCAAACCATTACTACTAGCCCAGCGCTCACAAAGAGTCGGCTGCTTCCATGACCATTTCTACTAGCTAGACACGCCTCCTTCCAATGAAATCGCGAAGTTCGATGAAAAGGACTGCTTACATTTATCCTATATTAATTATGACACAACACTTCTACTACCTGAACTCGCAGAGACCATGTCGAAGTCGAAGTTCATGGAGGCGGAGATGCCTCTGCACAAGCTGTTGCAGGCGCGCAAGAGCGTGAAATTTGTTTTGTTTCTGCACCCCTACGGCGACAAGCTGACGAGCGCGTGGTGCTTTATGCCCTTCGCCTACGGCTTCATACGGCAGCATTTCAACTGCATTTTCCTAGATCTCCCCGGGTTCAACAAAAGCACCGTGGCGAGCACGAGCCGGTGTCCCCCCTCCCGGTGGGCCGCGTACGATGTGGACATCGTGAACCAGGTTCTCGAGTTCCTCAAGATTCCGCGCGTCCACATCGTGGCGATGGGCGAGGCGTGCGAAATGTTTTTGAATTGTCTGCACAAGATCCCGAAGTCGCTGGCCAGAACGCACGTGCTAATCAGCCCGTCGCTCCCGGAGCAAGCGCTGCGCACCAAGTACACGGAGCAGTTCATGAGCAAGCTGATTCTTTCGACCTCCACCACAGTACTGGTCATGCACGACCCGAAGACGTACGGGAACCAGGCGAACACGATCGGAAAGTTTCGGCAGAGCAGCACGCTGAGGATGTTCGAGCAACTGAAGGCCCAATCTGCGCTGCTGTACGAGCAGGTGCTCATGGCCGAGATCGGCGCCAAAGACCTGCAGAAGGTCATCCTCGCCCCCTCGCCGGATCCGGGGCTGGCGGACGTGTGCGCGGTGCTGCCGTCCCGCTACTTTCTGCTCTACTTGCAGGAGTTTCTCGCCGGGAACAAAATTGGGAAGTTCGACTCCGCCAACCTGCGCTGGAAGCTGGCGGACCTGCACAAGGCGCAGGAAATGCTCAAGCTGGCGGAGGAGGCCAAAAGGACGGGCAACACAGACACGCTGGAGGCCAAGATGGCGCTGGGAGGTACTACTACTGTCATTTTTTTACTCCTAGGAGACTGTCATTTGACATTCTAATACTAGGAGGCTGTCATTTAATACGAGGAGACTGTCATTTACAGTTCCTTTTTTACTACAAGGATCATGATGAGGACTACAAAGGAGACAGGAAAATTGAAATTTCCGATTCAGCGCGTCCCATCGGCTCTAAGCAGACCCTTCTGGACGCGATAGCGGCGAAGGAGAGCGACCGCGACAAGAAGATACGGCTCGCCAACTGGAAACAAGCCAAATTTGTGAGCGACTACAGCTTCGGCGTCCGTCTCATGGAGCAGGAGCTGGCAGAGACCACAAATATGGCGATGCAGGTACTACTAGGCTGTGTACCAGAGAAGCGGGCTATCGTTACTTTTCCCGATTCTGATTCTGATTTGTATTGTAACATAGTGATAAATTTTTTTCTTGGATTTTTTTCCTCCGTTTTTCTCCGCTCAGAACTCCCTCGAGGAGTATATTGATGATTTGGGCGTGGAGGAAGACGAATTCATCGCTTCGTGTGAGAAGTCGTTGGAGACGCTGCACCACGAAGAGACCGACGAGCGGATCCAGGAGGTTCGGCACGAAAGCGCGCATGGGCGGACGGACCCCATCGACCAACTGCGGTCGTGGCAAGCCGCGGCCGAGGAAAGCTACCACCGGTACCAGCTGGAGGTGGACAACGGACCCGAGGCCCTGCAGCGCGCGATCCTGCAGTCCAAGCGCGAGACCGATCTGGTCTCCATGCTGCAGGCGGACGAGAAGGTGCCCAACAACGCGCCCGCCACGGTGTACGTGGACGAATCGACGCTCTATCGCCCCGGGCAACAGCGGACGTGGCAGGAGCGCCAGCGCCAGGAGCTCGAGCGAGAGAGACAGGAAAAACAGGAAAAGTCGCGCCAGCTGGCCGCCGCGGGTCTCGCAGATCAGCCCATCAGCATCGCGATTCCGAGCAATGTCCCGGGCAGCGGCGCTTCCGGGTTGTCCTCCAGCAGCGGCGGTGGCCGCAGCAACAACCTCGGCGCGAGCCTGCCCGCGGGGGGCACAGCCTCCGGGTCCCCGACACAACAAGCAGGGGCCCCACAGCAGCAGCAGCCCGCCGAAGCCGGAGCCGGACAGACCGGACAGACCGGGGGCGCTTTTACAGCGGCCACAGCGGCCAGTAGTACCACTGCTTTGCGCCGGCCCACGTCGGGCGAGGCGATGCGGCGCGCGCTCGCGCTGTCGATGGCGTCGTCGAGCCGGGAGGACCACTACGATAAGCTGATGAAAGCCAGCCAGCCTTTGGACTTGGACGATGAAGACCTCCTCGATATGGCGATGAAGGCGAGCGAGCTGCAGTTCGAACTGGAGGCCGAGGCGCGCGCGGCGCAGGAGCGGCGCTCCGAGGTGCAGTCCGCCCTCCGCAGCTCCCTGCACCCCGTCGACGCCAGTGCGCGCCCCGAGGCCGACATCCAAGCGCTAGTCAGGCAGTCCAGTAAGGGCTCGGGGGGGGGGCTCCACAAGAGGCAACACGCTCAGCGCGGCGGGAGCGTCTATAGCGAAGGGATGAACAGGGAACACGCGAGGCAACGCCGCGGGCTTAGCGTCCAGAGCGAAGGGAGGATCAAGGAGACACTGGCTGCCATTGTCTACCTCTGGTTTAGGCAGAAACATTTCAGGCGACACTGCTGTGTGGCGTACTAGCGAGAGGGCGGTTTTTTGCCAGAAGCGCGAGTGCTGAGTAGAGCTAGTATTATTAACAATACTCCTTGGATGCCATGAATCGTCTTGGAAGAAGCGACTACATTCGCATGAATCCTGCGTGCCTCTCATATTAGTACCGTGCCCGATCCCATTCGATGTCCCATTCGATGTCCCCATTCCACGCGCGATTCCCATTCTGAAAGAAATACGCTTTTCCTCACTATCTTCTTTTCCAGTGAGAACTTCCCGTCACGCAGGATGCTGCGAGCGTGTACGCCGCGAATGCGCGCGTGTTCGACGAGGGCCGACCGAAAAGATGAAGTGGGAAAGCCGCAGCGGCGCCAAACACTGCAGTCTTGGCAGGATTCTTTCCGACGGTGAGCAGAGGCCCAAATTTCGCCCAGTGCAAAAAATTCCAACCAATTCTTTTGATCGACACCCTCCGTCCCCGATTTGTTTGCAAATGGCGATCTGAAGAAGCGCTGCGATCCTATCTCCGATCTCGACAGTCAGTTTCAAAAACCCCTCAAATTTGAAATTTGTGTACTCTCCGTGCGCAAGGACCTGCGCGAGTGGATCCTCCGGGGACATCGATCCTGTTAATATGCACAAGCTAATTATGCCCATTTCACCGTTCTCTCTTAGAGGCAGAATGAGATCATTTTAGTACTAGAAATCTGAAATTTCTTCTAAATGCCAATTTCCTGGTCCCCCCGAGAAAGTTAAAGCGGAACCCTGTCGTGTCGGTGAAAGGCAGCAAGCGAGCATATAGTATACTAGTACGTGAAATTGACCTAGATCTTGAAAGAAGCGTACTAACGATGGCCGAATTCGATGACCTGTTCGGTGACGTAGATGAAGGACGCGGCCCGCAATTATTGACTCCTGGTGCCGGGGCGACGCCGTGGGCAGACATGGGCCTTGGTACCGGCACGGCAGTTGGCGGAATCGGCGCTGCGACGGCGATGATGGTGATGGGAGATGCGACTGCGGTGGCGCAAGAGGACTGGAGACACGACGCGCATGAGGATCTTGACCCCGCATTCTCGGTCTCCATGCGCGGATCATCGACGGCGGGCATCGTGTTTGAGGAAGAGGCCGGCGAGAGTAGTATTAAGCAGAGTAGCGCTGGGAAGCAGAGTAGTAAGCAGAGTAGTGCGAAAAAGGCGCGTGCTGACGACGCCCAGGGGGCAGCGTTCGAACCCGCATCAAAACGGCCGAAGGCGGCGGCAAAGGCGCCTTCGGCCACCAGTAGTAGCAGCGCTTCCGCGGCCGCGAGTAGTAGTAGCAGCGCCGCCCCTGCTGGCAGCGCTGCTGGCAGCGGCGTCGACGCCGGCGCCGCGGCAGCCAGCAATAGTAGCAGTAGTAGCAGTAGTGTGCCGAGTGGCGGCGGCAGTAGCGCGGCGGCCGCGGGGGGCGCGGTGGCGAAAAAGGAACCGAAAGCGAAGGGCAAGGCGAAGGCTAAGGCAACGTCGAAGGCGGCTGCCGCTAAGCCAAAGGCTAAGGCGGGAGCGGCAAAGCGAGGCAAGAAGACGAACTCGCAAGCCAGCCCGACAGACGGCGAGTTAGAGGGCAGCGACCCGGCAGCGGAGAGCAGCATCGTGCCCTGTGACGACGACGGCGGGGAGGGCGAGAAGGCAGACGGGTAAGAATCTAGCTGAGTAGGATCTGATCATCATTCGTTCCCACTTGGTCGCCCTCCCACTTCTATGCGACGCACGCGCGTGAACCATCCCCTATGTGGGGATTCGATTAGAATTCTCACCTTCCGCATTTTGGAATAATATGAGCCTTGTCCAATCGGACCCTGTGCGCAATAATACTATTATCCTGGAATCGATCGACGAATATAGTAGTACTCATCATGTTCCTCCTCTCGCACCATCTGACCTCGAATTAATTATTACTAGAATTCGATCTTTTCTTCCCCTCATAATTTTCTCCCTGATAATATGCATACCCCTGCTGGCCCCCGCAGCAGCCTGGCCCTGGTTCCCGCCGCTCCGCAGCGGGACTGGCGCGCTTCGTACGACGGCGCCTCCGCCCTCACCCTGCACGAGCAGCGACTGGCCCTGGCCGCGCGCAACCAGCAGGTGAAGGTGGGCAAGAAGATGGCGACGCTGAAGCGGCCCATGTCTGCGTTCGAGCACTTTTCGGAGGTGTTCTACGGGCCGGACGGAGAGAGAGAGCAGGAGGACAACGCAGATAGAGATAGAGAGCAGGACAGCGCGGAGGCCGCGTGGGCCGTGCTGTCGCTGGAGGAGCAGCAGATGTACGCGCAAATCGAGGAAACCGACCGGATCCGCTACGAGAAGGAGCTGAACCAGATGCACGGCGTCGATGGCGACGGCATGTTCTCGCTCATTATGCTGGCCGGCAAGCGGCGCAAGCGCGCCGAAGACGGGGACGAAAAGGGGGCGAAAACCGGCGCCGGTGGTGGGGCGGCCGCGTCCTCGTCGGACAACACGGGGGGCGGCCTTTTCGACGACATGGCCGCCGCCGGGGAGGGCGGCGCAGACCTCTTCGGCGGTTTCTTCTACGAAAACGCGGCGGGAAGGTACGAGATCTGCTAGTACGAGAGAGCTGCTTGTTGGGCAGGCAAACGCATTTATGTTCCAGGAATAGTCTTCGCATTTATGTTCCGTTTCATAGTGCATATCATTGTTGGAATTGGAATTCTTCGTCTTCCGGACTTCTGGACGAGAGGGAGGATAGCAGTAGATTCGTTGTCTAGTGAGGCATTATTGCCCCTCAGTAGACTCGGTCGTTGTCCTCACATTCGGGTCGGTCCGCCCTTCTCACCAAGAAAAAAATTCATAATACCCCATCTTTCTCCCCCATCCATCTTTCTCCCCCATCCATCTTTCCCGACGACCTTTCAGCGCTGGCGCCGCTGCGGCCGCGGCGAGCGACGCCCTGCCTGCGCAGCAGGTGCGCCTCGACGAGCACGGAAACCTGATGATCGAGGATCCTCTCGGCGCCGACGGCAGCGCGGGGACTGCTGCCAACAATGCCTTCGGTGGCGCCGGGGCGAGCGGGGCGGTCGCGCTGCCGGCGGGCCCCAGCAAGGCCAAGGCGCCGCCGACGGCGAAGTGGACGGCGGAGGAGACAGAACGGTTCTACGAAGCGGTGCGGGCCTTCGGGTTCGACCTGGTGCTGGTGGGCAGCGTGTTTCCGCTGCGCACCGCCGCCATGATCAAGCGCAAGTACACGCAGGAGATGAAGAAAAACGCGGACAAGATGGACCGCGCCTTCGAGGCCAAGAAACCCGGCGAGATCGGGGATCACAAAACCCGCGACCAGGGCCGCATCTGTCCGCGGGAGTTCTTCGAGAAGAAAACCGGCGTCAAAATCGACGAGAGCAAGCACTGGCGGCCCTCGCTGGAGGACGTGCAGACCCAGGAAGCGTACATCGAGGCCGTGGAAAACGGGGAGGAGGTGGGCAACGGAACGGGCGTGGAGCCAGGGATGACGCAGAACATGCAGGAAAGCGACGCCTGGGGGGGCGCCGCGTGGGATGGTGGAGAGCCCTCTGCTTTGGCGGGTGGGACGGGCGGCGATATGTTCGACGACATGTTCGCCGGCATGTAGCACAAGTACAGTGGTGCGTGGTAGTAGGCTGGTAGTAGGCTACTAGCACAAGAAGGTGTCTGCTTGTCTGGTTGTGTGGTGCCGGCGTAGTGTGAATCTTGAAGAAATTGTGTCAAATTGGCTCGCCCTGGCGAGGGCGTGCTGTCCCCTAGTAATATTCCCCAGCAAAGAGAGGCGTGAGCGCCACCTCATTCAAGCCGCGCGCGGAAACGCGTTCCTGCTGACGTGTTCGGACCGCCAGAAGTGTTGGAATTTCGTTGGTTCTCGCTGTGTTTTCGGTACTTTCGGAACGGGAAGGACTCTCGGTCGTCTGTTAATCCAGTGAAATGTGGTTCTGTTGTGATGTAGAAATGACACACGTTTGACATCTGAAATCTGCAGATTGTGTGAGGGGGGTGCCCGCGGAACCGCACGGAACCGCGCGCGCATCAGACTTCTCGGGTTGGAGACGCAAGTTGGCTCCCGAAGAATCGGATCAGCGTGTTGGATAGAATCGAATACATCGGCGTTGTCGTTTCACCAGAGAGGTGGTACTGTACGCCAAGCTGTGCTACAGCAGCTTGAGTGGGTGCTATCTTCCCGCCCGGAAATTGTTATTGTCACTGTTCATCTAGTGTGACGATTGTTCGATTGCTCGTGTTTTCCATCCTTTTGGAGTGTTTCAATTTGCTGAATCTTCTTCAAATGTGAAGCGCCGCCTCGGTCGCACTTCCCCGCCGTGTTGTCTTTGAACCGTCTTTCTTCTCTCTTCTCAAGTTCCCCCAACCCCGCGCCGGACGTTCACGATTGATTCTCGTTGACTCACGAGTCGCGGTCTGAGTCTCGCGATCCGAGGAAGCACCTTCTTTCTTCAAACAACCTAAATCACTCCGCATCCTCCTCGAAGAACTACTAATATCTCCAATTCAATATCTAGCTCTCGAAGACGGAACTCCGAAGAAGTTTCTCCCGAAGAAGTTTCTCCCGAAGAAGATCATGGTGCGCAAGACCGCTCCTCTGGTGGCCGCCACGGCCCTGTCCGCCTCTGTCTCGGCGGAGGTGTTCTTCAAGGACAGCTTCGAGTCCCTGGACAATTGGACCGCGTCGGAGTGGAAGAGCTCCACCGAGATGGGCAAATTCGAGCTGAAGGCCGGCAAGTGGGCGGAGTCGGACAATTTTTCGCTCGCGACCCAGACGGACGCGCGGTTCTACGGGAGCTCTGCGTCGTTCAAGAGCTTTTCCAATAAAAACAAGGACCTGATCGTGCAGTACACGGCCAAGTACGACAAGGACGTGGAGTGCGGCGGCGGCTACGTGAAGCTGGGCCCCAAGATGGCGGACGCCACCAAGTTCGGCGACCCCACGCCCTACAACATCATGTTCGGCCCCGACAAGTGCGGCTACACCAAGCGCACGCACCTGATTTTTTCGTACAAAGGCAAGAACGTGCTCAAAAAGACCGACCTGCCCTATAAGCAGAAGGAGGACGGCCTCACCACGCTGTACCAGCTCACGGTGTCCAAGGACAACACCGTCAAGGTGGATGTGGACGGAGAAAACGTCTACAGTGGCTCCATCGAGGCCGACTGGGAGCTGCTGCCCGCCAAGGAAATCAACGACCCCGAGGACAAGAAGCCCAGCGACTGGGTACCACTTTGGAAAAAAAATCGAGAGGGATGGATGGATGGATTGACATAGGATTGCTTGCTAGCTTGCTTGCTAGCTTAATAGAGTGGGTTTTCGGTCTGGACGTCCGACTTTGTGTCCGAGCCTGAATTTGGTACTAGCAGCGGAGTAGGTTTGGTTCGCTCTCTGATTTCGTCCGAGTCTACAGCAAGTTTCTGCAAATACCATTCGTCCCACGTGGCCTCGCAGGTTGACGACGCCATGATGGACGACCCGGAAGACAAGAAGCCTGCCGACTGGGTCGAGGAGAAGCAGATCGTGGACGAGAAGGCGAAGCAGCCCGAGGTATTATTGCTATGCCACTGGAGTCTAGTTGTTGAAGGGAAGGAGGTGAAATTAGGTCTGCTTTGCCTTCTATGCTGTGTTGCCATGCTAC
>JACKZZ010021628.1_pt1 | contig 11216 bp, 7 predicted proteins | sample 8027871 | NCBI WGS metagenome assembly JACKZZ01 (sample SAMN15724774, study PRJNA655200) | protist metagenome | isolation source: fluorescence activated cell sorting (FACS) single amplified genomes of... | place: USA: West Boothbay Harbor, Gulf of Maine | collected 2000-07-19
TATTAATATTAGATGTCTATATTTAATAATTATTATCTTAAACAAATATACCTAAGTGTATAAAATGATTGGGAAAAAAATATATCGCCTTCTCTATTTAAAAACCAATTATTGACAACTTTTCTCAAATATATTTGCCGAAACATTCTATTTTTCAATTTGCCTAATTTTTTTCACAATTATCTCTTATAAGGTCTTGAGACAGTAATATATATTCTGTTGTAGATATTCATATTCTATTGAATTTGTAGTCTAGTTCAAAAAAACACAAATTTAATACATACTTTAAGAGACTGAGTAAGTATTTGAATAATATTAGTATCACAAATTTAATACATACTTTAAGAGACTGAGTAAGTATTTGAATAATATTAGTATAATGTTACAACATTTAGAATATCTTGTTGGATCATTAAAATTTGTCAAATTTTTTTCGGGCACTTCAGAAACTAGACTAAGTTGACATTTTTTATATGCTATTTAACGAGAATCTGTCAATATCATGATATTGTGTAAAAATCAAAATTATATTTCCAAATTATTTTTTTTTTTAGTTTTGGGAAAAAGCGAAAAAAATGGTATTTTTATTTTCAAAAATAAGGTAAATAAGAAGGGTTTTTTAAAAACAGGTACACAAACTTTAATAATAGACTGTGGGCTCGGAACTTTAAAAAATTTATGGCGTATGAATTTTTCAGACAGTCTATTATTAATATGCCTCTCTTGATTTGATTATATATATTTTTTCTTGCTAGTATCATACTAAAAAAATTTACTAAATAATTTATAATTGGTAATTGCCTTTAAATATAATAGAACTTTAACTAGTGTGAAAAACTGTATCCAGACTACACACTGGGCCCTTAATGCCAAAAATAACTCTCAAACTCCAATCTCATCAGACTTTCTTATTATATTAAAAAACCCTTCTAGATACAGTGTTTCTATTTATAAAAAAAAGCAATTTTTTTCGTTTTTTTCCAAAAAAATTTAAAAAAAAATGTACAAATTTCTTTGTTATTATATTTGTTTGTTAAAGGAAAATTATTCAATCCAAGAGATAAAATTTGAAAAGATTGTCCACTTAACTTTCCTGGGCCTAATTTATTTGGTGAGTCATTATAGAGACCATAATAATTCTTGAAAAATTTTCTTTAAGATTCTAATATTATATTTGATCTGTCGACGAACTCATGTGGCGGTCAGTATAATATTAATTACAGTTGAGCTTGCTTGGAGAAGTCTAAATGATAATTATTCTGGTATTGGTAGAGATTCTAGCAGCGAAAATTTTTGTGAGACTGTAAAAGGGATATTTTCCTGAGCTCTGAGTTGAGATCTCCTATTACTTTTAAGATAAAATTTTTATAAGAATCTTTTTCGGCTGTGATTTAATAAAAATAGTTTATGGAACTTCTTTTTTTTTTACATATTACAGCGCAATATCTTCTAATAATATGAGCATGATTTTGAGAATACAGAAAAAAATTGGTATCTTCTAATTTTATAACCTAAATGATCTAATTTTATAAATATTATCAATAGCTAGCCCTAAATATAATGAATATCTAAAAGAAACAAATTGAACCAAAATGATATATTATTTAAATAATGCAAGGTACAGTTAAGAACGAATCCGATGAATAATATCTATTCACCGACTTTTTTTTCCTCACCTTCATTTCCATCTCCTGTGAATCTTGTTGAAAAACACCTCTACTCTCCATCTGAAAATCGGGCTTTCTTATATCGTATCAAAGATACAACAAGTCTAAGAAATTCAGATCCGTACAGCAACAATTTAAATGATAGAGAATTGACCAGATCTAGTTTGTCAAGTACTAGTCTAAATGGTAGTAACACTAATATGAAATCAACAAATTTATATTATAAATGAAATATCAACGATCTTTCAATGTCTTTATATCATATGGATCATTCGTTACCTGATTTTCTTGCTCCTCAACCTGGTGATTACCGCACTGGTTCCACATCATATGTTGCCAATCACTCACACGCTCTCAGTGAAGAAGGTCGAGTAACCTCACTTTCACCACAAAGATATGGCAGCTCGCTATTCGAGCCAATTATCAAACATGGATTGCAATTATCTGAGTCTAACTGTGGGGATAATTTGGAAGGTGAACCTCCTCCTTCTGGGCCACCACCATCCTTTTTCGGATCTACAGCATTATCAAGGAGACGGGAGCGTGCTGAAGCCAAGAAACATAAACATAAAAGACATCGTTTTCTTAGATCACGTTCTGGCGAACAGCGGCTTACACAGATATCAGATATACGTGTCGAAAAAGAGCTACGAGGAAGTAGAAAGAGCCTAATAGCCACGGGTGGAAAGAGTTTGAAATGGGGTTCAGCGTCTGGAAATGCAGCTGCTAGTTCCGCAAGTCAAAAGTCTATTGTTCCTGGCGGTGGTTTTTCCAAAAATTTAGTAGGGCCAAGTGGGTTAGCTCATAATTTAGGAAAGCACGAATTTTATGTACATGAAAATAAAAAAAACCGTATTGGGAATACTACGGTCAGTTATGGAAACATTAAATCTGTGGAATCAAATTGGGCAAAAAGTAGTCGGACACTAGCATCTTCGCGAGGAAGCGGTGGACCTTCCCTTGACAATCGTGTCTTGCGCGGATCCGGTAGTCGTACACGTAAAAGTGTACAACATACTGCGCTTATGAAAACATATAGTACCACCGCTCTCAAGCTGAATCAAAAACAAGTTAATAATATAGACCATCAGTCTCTGTCTGGTTCAAGAACTGCAAGTACTAATTTTGTGTTTAAGCCTTCAGAACGCCGACAATCAATGTTATCAAGTCAACAAATCCAAGGACCCAGTCATGACAGCGTTAAGTCATTACATCGAACTTTAAGTATGAGTAATGTTGCTCATCCCAGTCCACATGATGATGAGAACCGTATTGGGGGTGGGCATTGGGAACCAACAGGAGGTACATCAATGAGTACTATGCCAAATAATAATACTCAATTGAGTACAAGATCCAACAGCCAGATTTCATCTGCAAGAAGACGATTAAGTACTTCTGTGAGTCGCAGTGGTAGCAAAAGTAGATCTCGCAATAGTAACCGTAATACGAATAGGCCCAATGCCACTAGGAACTCGACTGATATTGCTACCCAGAGTCGCCTGCTACAACCCACCGAAGCTTCGAGAAGCAAAAACGTAAGGGGTTCAGCTGGATTAACAACAACAAAACGTGACCGTAGTACGTCTCGAAATCGTAGCCGCAATAATCGTAGTCGTAGTTGTTCTAAAGGTAGTTCTCAACTGTCTGAGACTGGTGATCAATATAATCATCATAATATTAATAAAGGTCCAAGAGTACCATCGCAATTAAAATCACCTCGGAAGTCCTTGGCAGCACATACACAAACAGTTACTTTTTCGCCCAACTTGATGTTCTATAACGATAGAGGAGTAGATTCGGCTTCTGATGCACCGTCACGTCGAAGTGTTGAGGAAAGGAATGAACAAGGTACTATATGTAGAACTGGGTCCACTCGCTTTTCAAATTCAAATGAATCTTGTGTAGTACCAAAAAGTATTCTTCGATCGCCTGGAAAGCAGTCACCTTTCGAGATAAAACCACCTTCATTACTCGATAATACTGATACGAAAAAGAACAATCAATCTGTGTCAACAAAGTCAACTTATCCAATCTACGGAAATGATTTAAACGTTGTTGGTGGTATCGGTAGCTATTCTGCGAAAGCTGCTTTTCGTGCAGCTTTACACCCATCTTTAAGGGCGTCTTTACCACCATCCTCAAATAATAATTCGGCATCCCCACGACCTTATCAAAGATCAGATGGTGTTTCTGAGGCCAAACGCGATGATCATCTTACTCGTCTTTTGAAAGAAGATCCATCAGGAACTAGTCTTTATCTGAACAAGGATGAAGAAGATCCATCCAATCTTTGGAGTAAATCTTCAAATCGCGCTTATGCTAGGAAATATTGGGAACATAAAAGGGCAATCCAACAAGAACGACGAGTTGAAAAGAGGTTAGAAAATACAGATTTCGCTCCTCTTGGTGGATATAAATCTCGTAGTGGGGCAATAACTGTAGCATCGACAGCAGATAATATGTACTATAATAATAGTCTTGCGTTAAATTGTGGTGTTGGTTGGCGTGCTTTGAAAGATGGATATAAATATGGCCGTCCTGGTGCTTTTTATCCGCTTGATCAGAATGCTTATCCTGAATGGAGAAGAAAAAGATCACCACCTGCCTACCACGGGAGAAATGATTTGCAGCCTCGCTGGGGTCGCTCAAGTAGTCCTTGGAAGGTTGGGGGAGCAGAATCATGGGGCATTAGTGGTTTAAGAAAAAGCCCGAACAACAGCGACAGAGGAGGGTCTAGTAGAAGTCCGCGTCATCGAGCTAGCAGTCCTGCCAATATTGTTCGATTACCTTCGCCTGCCAGTGCCGGGGGAAGCACTGCTAGTATGCGCAGTCGATCGTTATCGCCGGGAAATAGTTACCGAAAAAGTCATATGAGTATGGTAAATACGTCTATTTCTCCCCTGAGCCCTGGTGGGCCAAGGATACCAAGCTCGCCGCGTTTGGGAGCGCGTAAAAGACTAAGTTTTTCGCCGCCCGGTCGTCGCCATAGTACAGGCATATCCGGGATTAAATCTCCACGCCCGGTAGTACGAAAATTGGGCGGTAAAACTGGTCCGAGAGAGGTATTAGGATAATATCGTTTTTAAGTATTGAATTTTCAAGGACCGTCGAAAAAAATGATATACCTTCCATGCCACTTTAATTAAGTTGTAATTAAATGAACGTTAATATGTGTTATACAGTTCAATTTACTAGGGCAGGGAACAGCATATAAAATATTTACAATTTACCAGTTTTATTCAAGAGATTTTCAAATATTTCCTCCCCAGAATTTTCACCTTTTTCCACCCGCACGCGATCCCGGTGTTACACTTGCTGAAGATTTATTTCATATACGACCCTCAGTAACTGATCCTACTCCATCTACTTATGATTTTACTTTAAGGAGATCCGTTACAACTTCACCTTTACGACGAAAAATTGTGGGACATCTCGAGGATGTCCAAGAGGAGTTAGAATTCATTCGGAAAAGTGGAGAAGAGGCTCGTGCTCAAGGGGATCGGGAATGGGCAGAACGTATGCGAAGTAGAGCAAATTCTAGATCGTTATCAGAGGGGTTAGGGTTGCCAAATACTATCAATTATACTGGTACAAAGGCCGGTCTGACTAGTTTCGACAGTACTTTTAGCCGTCTTGGCGGTAGTCTTGCTGACAGGACATCAATCAACAAAGGGTCGGGTCTATTGCCATCTCCACGTCGAAATTTATTAAGTTCATCCCAGTCTGCTACTACTTTGTTCGGTACTAGGAATCAATATAATGGTCGTTTCTCTAAGGCAAATATTGATGAGTTTTTGAATAATCCGAGTGTATCATTACTGGCTAGACCCACGCTGTCATCACAACTAAAGGCTGAAACGACTGAGGAGAAAAAAATGGATCGAAGATATACCGCACAACCTACCAATCCGAGTCTAAAAACTGGGTTTGGAAGTGGTGGTGGAGGCCGCAGCTCTGTCTCAGACCTGCCAAATGGGTTTCTTTTCTATCCGGAGCCAGATGATGACCCAAGCTCCCCTGATGAGACATTGAAAAGTAAACAACAAAAAAACACGAGAAGAAACACAACTACTAATGGAAAAAAATCCAAAAATAACGGGACATCAGGCTCAACAGTGTCTACAAGTACGAGAAATTTAAATAAACGATCATCTGATTTACAGTCATCAAATGCACATTTATTTTCGCCTGAAACAGCTTCACATGCCTGGAAACGATCTGTTGGTGCAAATCATGATATTGATACCGCTGCAGCATCCTCATTAGTGGACTCCTATTTGCTCCGTAATTTACCAAATTTAAATAGCCCCGAGCGTACAGGTCGAGCTAGTGGTAATCTACTTAGACTAGGCCCATCTAATCGATCAGGTGTCAATAGAGACGGTGATCTTTTTAATTATTTTGAAAAGAGCAAGAAAAAATTTCGCGATTTTTGAGAAAAAATGGCATGTCTACAAATAAGGGTATTTTTTGAACAGGTACTATTACGCCACCTACTCCTCGTGATGAAATCACCAATGATTTAGGTCTTTTTGGACCGAATATTTATTTACGTTGGGAGGATAAGGATAAAGAGTTAGAAAAATTAAAGAAAAAAAAATCTTCTAATAGTTGGCAACGTTCACGTTATGCTGGCTTAAACGTTGGTGGTGCTCGTAATTAATTAATTTTGAAAAGCCAAATTATATTTTTTTGAAAAAATGGAAAAATATAGTATTTCTTAAAGGAAGCTCTAAAGGAAAACGAAAGGGGATTTTAAAAAGGTACCAAGGATGAACGGGATATGCGAGTCCGAGATGAGAATCGAAAATGGATCAAACGTGCAGAAAAATATATGGGTAAGTCAATACATTCTCGAAGTGAAATTTCGATGAATAGTGTCTCACCTGGTGTTTTATCCATAGATCGTCATGGTAATTTGGGTAAAGCTGTGGATGCAATGGGTTTACCTTTGACCCAGCGAGAGAAACAAGAACGTGAAGCAAGGCTATTAGCGCAGGCTTTGGGCCGTGAATATGTTCCTGATGAACCATTAACAAGAGAACAGATGAATCTACCAAGGCATGAAAATAATGGTAGAAAAAGTAGTTCTAAAAAATTCGATAAAAAACCATATATGAGCACATCTCGTCTTCTAAAAGAGGTCGATGAGATGGTCAACGATATAAAATCGGGAAGCCGTAGCACCAGTGTAAGTCCATCGCCAGCTCGTTTAAATACTGTAGCTAGTTCAAGTCTTGATCCGCCTACAAAAACAACTGCTGGCTCTAATATATCTGAAATTCTTAAGAACAAAAGGAAGTCTAGTGTAACCAGTCGAAGCCCAGGACCTTCACAAAGTGCACCCCTCACTGTTTCGCTGTCTAATTCCCTCAAGGGAAGGGTTCGATATCATGATGTCGCCCGACCTTATTCAAATAACGATGTTGAAAGGAGGTTAGAGTTATGCCAGGAGCGTGTTAAAGACGTTACTCGTGCCTACCTAGAGACAAAGATGGTACTTTCGGATGAACGAGGCCGATTGTTTAGCCAAAAGCCTGGAGAACTTGGTGATGAACTAGCTAGAAAAACAGTTAATAATACGACAACGAGTGTGACACTGCCACTGGCCTCAGCTTCGTCTCAGGCTTTGAGACGAACTTCTTGCTCAACGTCTCCACGAGATCGTCCAATGTTACTTGAGACTAAAAATACAAGGGATCGTAGTGGCAGTATAGCGGCAACATATGGTGTCGATAACATAACTGCTGGAGCCAATTCTAGTTCGCTATCTAAAAGTGCGAAAGATTTGTTAGCTGCAACAGATTATTCATCTGATTTAACCGGTACACTAAGGCGTTCTGTGTCATCTCCATCTAGAATAGACCTAGACAAAGTTACTCCTGCGCCAAAAGCCACTCGATCGAGTCGTAAGCGTCCTAAAAATCCCTCTAAGGGTGGAGCTTTTGGTGCCAGTTTAAGGTCATCGTCATTATCACCTCGCACAGCAGGTAGCAGCAGAGCCTCGATGGGATCTGGATTATTACCACGAAGTGCTGCTGCTGTACAGCAAAGAAGAAAAGAACAAAGAGCTGCGCAATCTGGTCCTGGGTGGCGAACCAATGGAAACGTTGGAAAAGGTGATACAGTTTGGGATTGTGTGAAAAAAGATGGCATCAAATCAGGTCGAAGAAGATCTTCGTCAGTCCCTCCTCTTAGTCCAAGTCCATCAAAAATTATAAGTGGTGGGCATGTAATTAGAAACAGCTCACTGGGAGAACGATCTTCAGTAAAAGAGCTAAAAAAAATCTAAGATTTTTTTTGAAAAAATCGAAAAATATCGCATTTTTAAAGGAAATTCTAAAGGGAAACGGTTGGATTTTTTAAAGGTACTATCAGCATCACCAGAGAGTATGGGCAGTAATCTTATTAAATTACCTGTAGGTTCTCCAAGTCCTGGGGATTCGGATACTAGTACTAGGAGGAGAAGTAGAGGGTATAGTTTAGGTACCAGGATTGGTGCGTCAACACAAGGAGCGGCCGCTGACTCACTAGGGAATTCATCTTGGACAGTAGCAGCTGGGGTCCGAGGTACTGGTAAAAGATTGGCAACTCGACGTTCTCGATCATCCAGTGCTACTATAGGTCTTAAGGGTCCTAGAAAAGCTACACAACCTTCGTTCAATAAGGATACTCAAAGTGTATTTGCTGATGCACCTCGGGATCGAAGTGATTGGGTACCGGAATGGTATCGAAGCCAAAAAACAGTACTGAGCGGCAGAAATTCACCATCAAAAAATGAAATTATAACACCGGATCCAGAAAAACAATTTTTCGAAACTTTAACCAAAAGGGTACGAGAAGGAAAAATTTCATTACCTACTCATAAGATGCCTCTGGGTAGAAATAGTGCGGAAGCTTATGTTCGCGCATATAATGCAACGAGAAGAGGTGGTAGTGCAATGAATATTGCAAGAAAACGATTGTCATCAGGTGGACCAACAATAGTTTTGAATTCTAAACCACCTTTTCCGGGGCGGAAAACTTTAGATGACGTGGCAAGACGTGGACCGGTTATTTCTGGGAGGTTTTCCAAAACAGGACTCACTTCTAGTGGTCTTGACCCAATGTCCCCAGAAAAAATGGCACCTAATTGGCAACAGAAAAGTGCTAGTACTTTTGACGATTTAATGGCGAGTCGAAAATCCGAAAGTTCATTGAAAACGGCAGCTACAAATGCAAGACCAGGTTCTCGGTTTGCATCGCAAGGGCTAGCAGGTGACTATAATCAAGCTGCAGTTGCACCGCACGCATCTGCTCCCAGAACCATCGCGGGCGAAGCTGCCAATAGTCATGGTTCACTGTCTCCTGTTCCAGATGGGCATATGCGGACATCTGCATGTGTTCGAGATCGCGCTAGGTTGTCGCAGACTGGAAATAAATATGCTGGTTCCATACCACCTCATCGAACAACAAGCCCTAGACCAAAGGCCACTAGTCCACCATCTCCCGGCCCTCATAATGATCTTCTGGAGTTACAAAGGCATTATAATAGAGCTCGAACCAGTAACCAACACGCTACACATGCTGCTGGTGTCTATGCTACTCATAGGCCACGACCACCAAGTGAAACACATTACGATGGTGGAGTTAGGTTGACAAGAAGTGGTAGATCAAGTCGTAGTGGAAGTCCAGATCAACATCATGCAGAGAGTTTGCACCCACAAGAAATAGCTTCATCCAAGGACAGTACTTCACGCTCGAAGCGTTCAAGTCTTGGTGCCACGGGGCCTGGATTGCAAGAATCTATTTCCGGTGATAGAACTTTAGAAGGGGCAGGTGGTGGTGCAACTGGACCAGGTTACTATCGAAGACATTCACTTCGAGAAGCTGCACAAGATGTGATTTTAGCAGACGATGCACGACAACTTACAGGCGATAAGTTTGGTTACGAACGTGACGGAAATAGTCCAACCAGGCGTCGATCTGCATCTCCAACTGGTGTAGCATCTGATAATTTTTCACTTCCAGGCTCTGGCGGTGTTATTGGGTCTGGGCGCAAATCGCCGCGTCGGCAGCAGCAGACTATTCCTGATTCCTCAAACCTGAATACAAGTTGGACATCAATAACACAGGGGCTGGGTGTCGATCGCCGAGACTCAGGGCCGCCTAGTAAAAGGCGCCGAACTGCACCCCCAAGGGTAACGCCTCCAACGTCTTTGGACGTGGGTCGGCCTAAATCACCACTAGCTAAGGCTTGGAACGACCAAACTGAGCATCTCATTGATCGCGAACTCTTCTTACATAGTTTACACCCTTCGCCTACTGGTACCGCTGGCAAACTCGGCACTATAGCTGCTATCACCTGAAGGTTCTTTAGACTTAGCAGCATGATTCTGGTTCCCACTAGATCCAAGCCTTCCCGATCCTTCTGCTAGTCTTTCAGCAAAAAAACGACCCAAGTCGCCTGTTCCAGACTGTTGGAATACTGAAGGGGGTCCGGCTGCGCGAGGTACAGCTTTAAGCTCTGGACTATTATTGAATACCCCTCCATAAATATCACCACCCGGACTTCCCATTTTTTGTCGCTGTCTCTCCAGATCCCTAGCGACGGTACCTTGTGAAAAACCCGTTTATTTACCTTATTTTGCAAAAGTAAAAATTATTTTCGCTTTTTTCCCAAAAATTTTGCGAAATTTTTTTTTTGCTTTTTTTCAAAAATAGAGCTTGAGAATGGTGCTGTCCAAGAAATTTCTAACAGTATCGCAGAAAAAGATCCACCGCCTCCAATTGTCCTAAACGCTCCTCGTGAATCCGATGGCTGGTATTTAAAAAAAATTATTTACCTTATTTTTCCTTAAAAGTATAATACAAATTTCTTTTTGCTTTTCAGCAAAAATTTGCGAACAAAAATTTTCACTTTTTTTCAAATTTTTACTTAATAAGTACTCCGTTGCATCTTGCAATGTGGTACCGCAAACCACGTTTAGTAGAAAGGTTGAAAAATTTAAAGGCTGATTTTTACATAAAAAATTTCTTTGGAGAAGATTGTAAAGGTGAAACGTATTCAGGCTATTCACGTGATGCTAGTAATATTATATTTTTAGATCTCGAAATGAGTTCCTCCTTTTATCAATGGCAAGATCAAGCGATGGCAGCTACAGAAAATTTTCTATCGTATAATCTTCAAGTTTTTTTGAATTTAAAACCCAAAAATTATCTAATAGCAAATGATATTTGGAAAAAAGCGAAAATAATTTGTGTATTAATTTACAAAAATAAGTCAAATAGAGGGTTTTTTTGAACAGGCTTGAAGCTTCTTCCAATCAACAACACTTACAACAGATTCAATGTCAACGTCCCCGTATTCTTGAATGTGCCGTTATAGTAACTGACAAGGATTTAGTGGAGATTGAACGGGCGGTCCTGATATTAAATTTAGACATTATTTTTGAAAAAAAGAATTTTTCACAAATTTTTAGAAAAAAACGAAAAAAATGGTATTTTTTCAAATTAAAAGTAATTCAAGGGGTTTATATGTTAAATTATAGGAATGGGTGGTATCTGGTT
>JACKZZ010016189.1_pt1 | contig 11215 bp, 10 predicted proteins | sample 8027871 | NCBI WGS metagenome assembly JACKZZ01 (sample SAMN15724774, study PRJNA655200) | protist metagenome | isolation source: fluorescence activated cell sorting (FACS) single amplified genomes of... | place: USA: West Boothbay Harbor, Gulf of Maine | collected 2000-07-19
AGGGACGACTGGGGCGGCGGCAACGACACCAGCTACACCACCAAATAAAACTGCGTATGTCGCTGCTGCGTTGTTGATGTCGGCGACTGGAAATGATCTGTCGATCGAAGGAGAATGGAACAATAGTACACACAGGATCGAAAAAATCAGGTGGAAAAAGGGGATCTTACAAAACTGGGATGGGAGGACTTTGTGGGCGGGAATCAAAACGTCGAGATGCCGCAAATCCATAATTAGTTTCCGGTACAACTTCGGAGTAAAAATTTTTGTAAATTTTTCCTCATCATCCTGCTCTTCTTCATCTGCTCACGACCGACACCAGCACAAGCATAACTGAGGCTGACGCAGACCACAAAAACTACATTTGATCGCGAATGTGAAAACAAAGCACTTCCAAAAAAGTATATAGAGGTGGTGTGCACCATCATTCTGACGATCCTCGAGTTTCATACTGTAGAACCCCAAAAAAAAGGATCGAAATCGAAGCACACATGAGACCAGGTCAGAGCAATCACTAACACACGACACTGAACTAAAACTTGACCCGCAACTGAGATTGCGGATAGCTCCTGCGATGAGCTCTTCATCAGCAACGCTGAAGATGCTCATCAGTCTGCTCTATCAGCGGGCGGTTTTATCTTCGATATTGAGTTATCAACAGACATCGTACAGCTTCGTAGCAGAAACAGAAACAAACTGGTGCTACTAGGAAACTAGTTCTGCATTTTTTTCCGTGTTGATGTTCCGTTCTATGTCTATCCGATCTTCATCTTTCTCAATTTGAATTTATCAACCACCACAACCACCACCACACCATTATGTGTCTGTGGTTTCACAACTTAAACACATTTTTCCACGCCCCGGCGTCCTGAAATTCGGAGCTCACCCCCGACAAAACCACCTGGGCGGCCGCCAGCACGATAAAGACCGCGGTACTGATCAGGAAAAGCGAGGCGTAGGGGTACTCGAAAATCACCCAGTCAAAGTAGGGCTCGTACTTGGTCGCTCGCGCCTGGCGCTGCAGTGTTTGGTTGTTCGCGAGGGCGTTGTTGGAGTTCTGGGTAGCGTCCGCTTGAGCAGCTGCGGAGTTGGGGTCGTACAGGGTTTCGTAGTCCAACCCGACGTGCCCGCTGGTGATCTGAAGATTTTTGCATTTATGTCGTCATGCAGATTCCACAACTACGAAACGCGCCAGCATTGTATATGTTTCTGATGCGCCGGTTGCATGACACAAAAAATGTGTTCATAATATACCAGGTCGTCCCCAGGCAGCGCATTGCCCATGTTTACGATTTGTGCGGAACACCAACTCGCGACTTTGTACAGCCCTTCAACGTACGTTGGCAGCAACTCGTGCTCCGATGGCGCGTTGTCCATTGCACTGCTGTTGCTGGTTCCATTTGCCGAAGAAGCTTGTGACGCTGGTGCGGATGCCGCTAGTACCTCCTCCCGATTCTTGTCGAAGTTGAAGTAGGACAGAAGAACCCCAGTCGTGCTGTTTGTGACACCAGACTGGTTGGGTATGCATTGCAAAAGTTCATCGTCGTGCTAGTAGTCGTACTACTTGAAAATACAACAAACTTTCTCAACATTCGCCGTACTCTATGTAATTCGGATTGCTGATTTAGGTTTAGCATTAGCTGCCGCAGAACATTTGGCATGAATAACTGCAATTAGTAGCACGACTGCGAACACGATACTTCTTGTGCAGTGGATATTGGCAACGCCGCTGCAGTTCGTGCTGGTTGTGCAGGCGAGGGAGAAGTTAGACGCAGCAGCAGCCAGTTGCGCCGACAGCAGTACAGAAGCAGCGTCGGAGAAATTCTTCTGTACCTGATTCGCGTCTACGGCAGCCTCGGTCAGCGTTTTGCGTATTGCTTCCTCCGGGTTGAACACTGGACTGAGCGTGTCCTCAGTAAAAACATCCCCATCCCAGAGTTGTCATGCAAATGCGCAATGGCAGGAACAGTTGTAGTGCGCAGCTCCATGAAAGGCATTTCCAATCGTGAGTTTTGGAATTTGTAATGCTGCAAACAGTACGAGAGAGTGGCTTTCTCATGCGGCTTCCGTTGCCAACCAGCACTACACTGCAGAGGGAAACTTGTCATGCACAGCTCCCGAAACTTGGAGATTTGTGTTGCTAGATTCCCAAGAACTTGCCTATGGGGTGGGGACGTTTTTGCTTAGGATAGAGCGTTTTGTCGTCTTTCCAGCTTGCGTGATGATGTACCGTGAAGCGCACGCCGAGAAACCGGTTTGTGGTGGCGTTCTGGAGCTGTTGTTGCGACACCGTCGACGGGTCCTGCACGGCCTCGTTGAAATAATTCGTGCTGTTATCCACGTGGTAAGCCGCGAAAATTTCCGGTATGGAGGATTTGAAGACCAGATTGGAACCGTACAAGAGCGACGAGGGGTAAGTTTGGTTTTGTGTAACGCCGGCGGAGATGTTGACCGAAGCGTTTGCCGAGGCGTTGCTGCTCGACGTCCCGGAGGACGCGGTACTAGGTCTATCACACAGAAAAAAGCCGGCAGGTCACATTTGTAATGCAAAAATTTATACACAAAAAAATCTGTGCTGCATATCCTAAACAGCATGCTATGGGGCCGCCCATGCCAGATGTTTCTGTGTATTTATTTTTACATTACAAATCTGCCCTCGCCTACTTTTTTCTGTGGGATAAGGTCCGGCCGGGGCCGGTGACCAGTGCTCGAACTTGAAATCGCTGGCGTTTAGGCCGTATGCATTGCAAAAGTATCGCACTCCAAAGCGCTAGTAATCGCAAGTATCCATGACAGACCTGATCTGTTTCTCATCAAGGTATGTGTATTAAATCGGCATGACAAGAACTTCCATTTCTCTGTCATCATGCTAAGTTAAAATTTGTAATGCGATTACAACTACTTAACAGCACGATACATTTGCAATTCATAAACCGAGGGGGTCGTGGAAGTAACTGGCCAGCACCGTCTGCAAACTCTCGGTCAGGCTGGTTTGCTCGTCGGACAGGATCTGTAACAGGTCACTGCTCACGTTCAACACCGCTGGCTGTACCAGGGCTGCAGATATGCATTGCAAAAGTATCGTACACAAAGTCTAAATTGCATCACAAATTTTTTCAAGAAGGAAAACGGAATTTGTAATGCTGATTTACCTGAAAAGGGATGTTTGTAATGCATGGTAGCAAGTACTACGAGTACGATAGTTTTGCAGTGCATAGCAGATGCGTTTGATGCTCCACTACTTGCTGATGTTGCTGGGACTACAACTGCATTCAGATTCAGCACCTGGTCCAGCACAGTCGCATTTCCCCTTATCGTGGTGTTGTCGTGCAGAATTGCGTCCGGGATTTTCATATCCTGTGTAAAAGTATCGCACTCGTAGTAATTGCAAACATGCATTACATATCTCCATCCCAAGGTAAAACAGCATGACAAATTCCATTGCTCATGCTGAGGCAATTTGTATATGCAATTACCACTAGTACGCTACTTTTGCAGTTCATATTTCACTTCGAAAATTTGCAGCACGTTCACCGGCGCCTCGTGGTTGCCGCAGGCGGTGCCGAGGTGCGTGGCCTCGTAGATTAAAACGTTGGTGTACAGGTCGACGCAGATCTTCGCGGCCTTGTTCATTCTGGAGATCCAAGAATGCCGGTCTGGCAGGCGCTTGGACACTGGGTTTTTTTTTGAAAATTCTGTTTCTGTCTTGTTATTACCACGCATTAGAAACCAAAACCCCAATCCAAGTGGCGCATCACAAACTTAAAATTTATCATACCAGCTAGAAGCTTGGACTTCGCTTGACAAGTGATGCAGCGTTCTCGGAACTTTTCGCCAAGCTGAACCAATTCCGCGTTGGTTGCGGGAGCCGGGGATGCGTAGGCAAAGAAGGTGCTGGGGAAGTTGATGTGGCGATGTCGTGTGTAGTGATGTTCAGCATTGTCGTGATACTGTACTGGCAAATAAAATCGATCTTGCAGAAGAATGAGTGCAAAAACTGCTACACAGATGAACGCCATGGAGAAAGCGGCCGCGCGGAGAAGTTGTAGTGGCCGCCGCCGTGGTTTCTTCCGGTGTTGCTGTACATGATTCACCTCGTGTATGAGCAAGGAGTTTTTCTTTGTTCGACCCCGTGTCTTGATAGAAGACTTCTCGGCCGTGCTGGCGAAGTTCCTCATGTTTTCGAGGAAGTTGTGCATGTACTTGTTCCGATTTGTAATCTTTTTCCTGGCAGTTGATTTTGTTGTTGATCTTCCTGTAAGATGGAGGGAGTGGACACGACGGCCGAGCACTGGTTCGGCAGAGGTCACGCTGGCTCTGAAACAAGAAGGCGAAGTTGACATTTTTAGAAGGAGGTCTATATTCAGATCATTATTCACAAGTACTTTATTTCATTTTGAAATTTTTTGTCTTTGACCTAGTTGGTAGACACGACGACGACGTGATGAATGTTCTGTTCCTAGGTGTACTTCTTTGCGGTAATTGTGAAAATGAATCATGAAAAACCTTTTTGGTCTACGATGACGTCGAGTTGCACCTTAGTCGCAAAGAAGCATGATGTTCATGCCAGAAACAACTCGAAAAGCACATCTCTCGCAGAGTACAACAACTCAAAGAACTCTATTACTAACTCTCTCAAGATCATATCGAATTGCGAAGGCGCCGAAGACTTTTGCGCAATTACTAGTGCGTGGAGGTACAACTTACTACATAGAAGAACCCGCTCGCCTACACAACACCACTTTCATATGAAAATCCAAATTTACTAAATTTTTTTCAACTCGAGAACAGACGCTGGGACTGGTTCCTCGTCGGTTATCCCAGCGACAAAGCGCACTACAGCTGGACGGCAATGTTGTCGTTCGGAATAAATAAGTAATTATAGAGGCATGCGTTGTAGTCTCGAGGACAATTTCTTGTCCATCTCCGACTTTTTCAAAGATTGATACTATATCACAGGCTTATCTGCTGTGCCTGCTAAGGGCTTTATCATCTTCAAAACTTGCAGCTAGTACGGGTCCACCGTTCTTTCACGCCGTCATACTACACGATAAATACTTTACTTGATTACACGAAAGAAGACGGAAAAGGTGTGGAGGGACGAAGTGCGTCTTCTCTGTACGTCGGATCCCCCCTCTATACGTACGGATAAACCTAAACTCATCAGTATCAGTTGCCACGACGGCGGTTAGAAGCTTACTTCTAAACTGTTCCTTTGCTATTTTCAAGCCATTCAATTTTGTTTATTGCGGTAATGGTAAAATGATTTCATCAAAACTGTTTCTGTTGCGCGGCGCGCAAGTTTCTACATCAGTTCCTCTTGCGACGTCAAATAAGTTTTATTCATTGCGTTGAGGTTATTTTTCACACTCGGAGATTTTGGTAGAGAAGATACTAGTCAGCTCGCCTCTTCTTCGACCTCATCTTTACCCGCCGGCTCCGTACCCACGAGGAAGGCCACATTCTTGGAGCGTCTGGTATTCAGGGGAAGTGGGAGTGGTAGTTTTGAGTCAAATGAGACAAAGCTGTTCCTCTCTGTTGAAATTTGTCGTGCATCGAACGCGGCTAATGCGCTTGTGCATCGTAACAATTACAATTTCATTCAGTTTATAATTTGCATCCACTTTGATGTTGTGAAAAGCAAAAGACCACGCCCTCTGAGACGGCAGCCCCTGCACTTTTCATTTTACGACGAAGAACGCAAGACAAATCTGGTTGGTATTTTCTATGCGACTCAAAACGACCATGCGCAGTTCAACTACAGTAGGATAAAATCTCGAGTAGGTGTTGTCGAAGACCAGCACCATGGTTCCTGTATTGTCATAGTACGTGATGTTGGTCATGCGAATTTTTCATGTCTCCAAGTCCAAGAAATATCTCTCATGCATAGCACCAGCAAGCATTGTACATGTACTGTAGGAACTCGTTTGTCAAAAAACATCAAAGCACTTCTATACTGTCCTCATCTGCCACCCAACTGCCTTCGATGGTGTCCACGTTGTCGTACCGTTCCACTGGTAACACGTCTTCCTGAAGTATCCAACGCAAATCGGTCCGGGTCTGGAAAGAAGCTTGTATTTGCTCATGCATCAGAGATTCACCGATCATGCTGCTACAAAACAAAGCGAGTTGTGAAGGACTCTTTTTGCCCAGCCCGTATTCAACAAACACTCATCATGCTACTTTTCCCTTTATTACGGCGTCCTTCTATAGCGTCCTGAACAACAAGTTCGTGGAAGTAATTCCCCGACGACCGGGACAGATTTTAAAAAATTCCCTGTGATATCCACGGAGCCGCCGTCCTGCATGACCCTTACGCGCACCCCGAAACCGATGTCGAAGTCCTTCACCCGAAAACTCCATCGCATCAGGGTTCCCTTCTCGACCAGGTAGGCGGTTGTGTATTCCGACCGCGCAGACACGGAGAGCTCTTCGGCACCGCGGATCTGGGGTAAAAATTCAGATTTTTTCAACGAAGTAAGTAGAGGTTGCAGCTGATCACAAATACGCAACATGAATGCATTCTAGCCATGACGAATAGAGCACCAGAAGCTTTAGCAGCAGCAGAACACCGCGTTGGTAGGTCAGAATTTTTCATACCTTGATCTCCTTCCATTTTTTTGCTGCCTCCTCCCTCTGGAGCAGGACTTCCTGTGCGGATTTTCCCCACACCAGGCCCACCTCGTCTTATGCAGTGCAAAAACAACTACATGATCGTACCCGTGTAATCATCGGAGTCGTGAATGAGACATTTGCTTTTTGCCCCTGAAGAAAGTGGCATGCCAAGACCAAGTTGTAATATTCCACTTCATTTCCAAAAATTTATCATGCAACACCGAAATGACACTAGTACGAAGTAGGTTGTTTTCCAATGCATACGTTTCTGATTTTCACGATTTTTCCCTTTCCCTTCGACCTATGAAATGTAAAAATGTCTGGGTCTGGAAGAGTGTGAACTTGTCATGCAGGTTTTCCATGACCCTTGAGGTCTGGAATGCGGGGCCTAGCATGGCAGAGTCTGAGAGGTCTCTTTCATGCCTATCCTGCATGAGAAACTCCCTCCGAACTTGGTCGAAAGTGGGCAGCTTTTGGCACTCATGCAACACAGATTTTTGCATGATTCGGATATAGCATGACAAGTTGCAATCTTCCAGACCCAGACACTTTTGCATTTGATACGACCACAGCTCCTTCGATTTTACCGATGCTCGCTCCTTTACCTCCTTGGTCTTATCCCAGATATCACAAGGAAAAACTAAAACACCTTTCCGGCCCTCCGAAACAAAAAGTAAAAGTACAAGTAGTAGTAGACCTTTATTGATGTGCAGCTGCACCAGTGTGATCTGTACATCTTTCACGCCATCAGTGTGTACTTAAGTCTGTCATGCCAGAAGACATCAAGCCACAGCAAGGCAGAGTCAGGTTTGGTTTTGGAGTGGTGGAGAGATGTTCTATCATTGTCCTTGCGATAAAAGTACTCCTTTGTTTTTTTCCTCTACTTTCGACTTGATCTCGCCAGATTTCTCGACGATATCAAACAAAAAAAGTTCGTCACGATCACTCATGCGCATTTTTGCAATACAAAACTTTCTGTCATGCGTAAAAATGCATCACAGCCAAACTTCCTATGGGGTTTCCCTAGTGTTTCTGCAATACAGGGGAAAGCTGTGATGCTAAAAAAGTTTGTAATGCAAAACCCGCAAGTTAGTGACTGTGACAAACTTTTTTCTCTCCATAGATGACCTTGGACTTGTACTCCTCCGTTTTTTCAAGCGTTTTCTGCACCTTCTCGTTTGCCATATGAAATGCAAAAGCATCGTACAAGTATAAATCGCATGACAAATTTCCACAGCATGAGAAATCAAATTTGTAATGCGGATTTAACTTCAGAGAGAAATTTGTAATGCATGACTGCGATTACTACGAGTACTATACTTTTGCACAGGATATGCCAGGAATTCCCCGTATTTCTCCTTCGCCTTTTCTTGTGCGGTCGCCGCCATCGCGGTGCCCTTCTCCGTTAAGTTCTTTACCCTGTTGTTTTTTCTTCAATTTGTTCCACCAAATGTTGAACGAGAATTTGTCATGCACATCGACCAACTGTCTGAACCTCAAACGAAGATCGAACATTTGTCATGCGGGCGGAAGAATAGAGGGTTTCACTGTCATGCAAGAGTAGTAGTAGAAAACATAACTCTATATGACCTTTCATTCTCCTGCAGCTTCGAGTAAGTCTCCTTTGCCTTCTCCTTCGTTTTGTCGACGATTTGGATTTATCCTGTGTAAAAGTACCGCAACACTTCTGCGAATTGCAATCTTGCAATACAGATCCCTCTTCTATAGGCAAATCAGCATGACAAACAAAATTTTTCTCAGCTTCCTGCGAAAATTTGTGATGCAATTCGTACTAAAGTGCGATGCTTTTGTGAAAATGCATAGGGTTCCCTTTTCGGAGAGGTAGGTTACCGCAGCGCCGACTTTCGTTTGGTTCTTTGGTGGATCCGGGATCGGATCGGTTATCTCGGCGGGCCCGCTGCTGGAGTCCGCCATTTTGAACGGATTCTGTTCGATGTCGGACGACAAGCAACTCGCTATAGAAAAGACCCAGTAGCCAGCCTCTAGTAGGTACTTACCACGGCTGTAGTTTCTTTAGGCTTTTGTAGGTTGGAAGATCAAGTCGGGCCCGAATACTAGAATGGCGTCGTTGGTTGATGTAACTAGTAGCTAGTGCACCGCTGCGTCCTCTGCTTGTTACGGTGACAAGGACAAAAATTGTCTGCGGTGCGAGGTAAGTTGTGCTCTGGTACTACAGGAAGGACTGGTACTACAGGAAGGACAACAAGCGACGAGCGAGATTTTACTACTGGTACTGCGATGAACAAAGCGGTACGATGTTACGATGGAATAGGTTGTCGACAAGAAGGAGTGATGTAGTGATGTGGTAGCACTTTTAGTAATACTAGTATCTCAGACAGGGCGTTCGCAAAATATATTGATGATGTTGCGCTCGAAACAATTTGTAGTTGGTTAAGGACTTTGTACTCTATCGAGTCGGGGTGGACATACAGGTCCTGCAAAGAATGAACAACTCGTACTCGACCATGATTTAGAAAATATTTGACTGCGTTTGCGTTTCCGAATTCAACAAGTCCGAGCAGGACATCAATACATTTTCATGCACTGCACACAAAGATTTCCCGCTTACTAATATGCGGGACCGCTTTACTATTTTCTCTTTCTTCTACACGGTCACGGGTGCTTACTTCTGCTCTGTTCTGTTCATGTTCTCTGACAACTCTCGCAGTCGCAGCTGCTCTATCATTCTCTCATCTCCATCTCGTCTCTGCAGTTGTCTTTGTCTACTCTTCATCTGTTTATCATACATTCTGTTTGCCGCACGACCCCTTTCTCTTTCGAAGGAAAAGTAAGTCGGTCGAAAAGAACAAGACCTTCAGACAGTCTGAGACTGTCTGAAGACGGGGGCGAGGAGGTGGCGGCCAACACGAACACGAAACGCCTCCTGTTCTCCTCCTCTTCTAGATAGTTCTGAAGCCAAAAAAAAAAATCACGGTTAATTTGAACATTTTCTTCTTTTCTCTAGCAATTAGCGGTGAAAAACTGTTTCTGAAGTGGATCGTAAAGTGGCAGCACAGCAAGGATTTACTGGTTGATTTTCAAAACATACAGACCTATCTTGCGATCCGATGAAAGTGAAACAAGATCATGCTCGAAAGTAGTGATAGTGTAAAACTAAAAGTAAAGCTTCGTAGAATTGAGATAGTGAATACAAGTGCAAATGTTCTTCATCATGGTCGGGAATGTTTTAATGCAATCAGGGCTACTACTTCAACTTCTCGAGGGGTTGTGCGCAGCGCTATCAAGCACTGCGCAGGTCGTTCTCGATCTCGTTCCCGTTGTCGTTCGTGTTCGAAATGAAATAAAAGTAAAATCGCAAGGAGTAAAGTAAGCGGCTTGTTCAACTACAAAGATGAAAAACATGAAATCTTACGCTAGTCTGTACATAAAAAGCTCGAACTGCAGGTGGCATTTTTGTACAACGATATGGCAATGAATTCGGGCTCGAATAATAGGAGTAAGGTGGTGGTTCTTGTTTTGAGACTTTGAGAGTATGGCAAATCGCTATCGACGTAAATGAAATGCATCTTCTTTCATTTAGTCTTACTTTTATACACACCTGCGGCACTAGTGTCAAGTTTAGCGTTTTTTTGCTAGTTTTAAAGTAGTTCTACAAATGCAAATAATCACGTTCTTGGATGGATAGAAACCATTTTCCCTTTAGGAAATGTGGGATTGTTGTCGTAGTTGTACCCATCGCTGCGTTGTATCGGGCAGTGCAGCGTGTCCGCAGTCGCGGAGCGTTCAAAAAAAAAATGCAATTTCTAGAACTCAAGAAATAGAAAACATCTTCAGAACGACCGAGTAAGGCGTCAGAGAAAGCGTTTTTCCATCGTGTACCTGCCCTCTGCTACCGGTATGGGTCTCACTATCATCAAAGGTCGGCACATGAATAATAAGTAAAAATCGAAATGCAAATAAAATCACTTGGCCTTGATCAGGTCGACGGCGTTGTTGAGTTGCGTAAGACATTCGTTCATCACGCTTTCCGGGATGCGTCCAGGTTTGTACAGGAAGTTGTTCCTCTGGTCTGGGTGAAAATACCGTGATAGCGGGCCTTTTTGCAAATCGTTCATCTCCGGCAATTTCGGGGCGTTTCCCTGCTTGAAAACTTCCGGATTGGAGACAACAAACTGCTGCAGGCTCCGAAGTACCGCAAGTGCGTCGTTTTTGGTTTTCTTGTTAACGTAGCCGTACTTGTCCATCAGGTCTTTCTGGTTCGGCAGCTTGTTTTCCTTCGGAATTTTGTTCAGGCCGTCTCTCCACGCATTCACATTCTTCCCGTAGCACGATCAACAAGAAAAACTTTCCACAAGGCACCTCGCAATGCTTGGTTGGCTGTGGTGCGGTGTCCACTTCTTGATTTTTTTTTTCTTTGACGGAGCTCAAGGCGGTGCCTGCTGGTGGTGTGGCAAAAAATAGAAATAGAATGCAAATCTTGCAACCGCGTGATCGGCACATTTGCGAACGCGAAGCCAAAGAGAGATGATTGAGCGCCATACAACACAAGAAATTGTTGCCATTTCAATATCTTCATTTCTACAAGCCCTTTTTGTACTTGCATTACAACCACAAGCCG
>JACKZZ010009903.1_pt1 | contig 11213 bp, 4 predicted proteins | sample 8027871 | NCBI WGS metagenome assembly JACKZZ01 (sample SAMN15724774, study PRJNA655200) | protist metagenome | isolation source: fluorescence activated cell sorting (FACS) single amplified genomes of... | place: USA: West Boothbay Harbor, Gulf of Maine | collected 2000-07-19
CCACCGAGTTTGCGCAAGGACAAGAGGAACCAGAAAGTTTTCGCCGCCAAGATGGTGGCTTCAACGGCGGACCCGCCCGCAGCGCCCGTGACTTGCAAAACCAAGATTGCAAAGTCACCTGCTTTAAAGAAAATTCCTGGACCCAGGGAAAAAGAAAAAGAAAAAGAAGAAGAAGAGGCCAAGGACCAAGAACCAGTCGATGTAGAAGAGGAAGAGAAAGAGAAAGAGACGAAGGAACAAGACCTGGACTCTGAATTCGACTGTCACGAAGGCCAAAAGCTCGGCCTGGGCCTTGACTTGGCACTGGTAGCTCGGCTGCAGGCCGGAATGGAATGTAGCCTCTCTAGATGGCCCGCATTCTGCATGGCAGAGAAAAAACTCGCGCGGACGCAGGGGTTTCCTCGAGTATTTGGGTTCTCGCGGTCCGAACTCGAAGTGGCCCACGCGGCGAGTTTTCAACCCTCTAAGGATTGCTTTTGCTGCGAAAGCGCTGCCGAAATCAACGCATGGCTCTCTGAGCGGGACATTGGTGCTCATTTACAGGTCGCCGCTGGCCCATTTGAAGGGCCCAGGGCTCTCTTGTTCGGAAGTCAGAGTGAAGTTCACGAGTCGGCCCAGTTGCGAGCTGCCGCACGCGCAGGAGCCTTGGTGGGTTCCTCCCTTAACCACCCATGCTTCGGGCGGCTACAGGTAGAGCGCGTCGGCTCGCGCGTGGACGACTCCCTCAAGTCACAGACCTGGCTCAAGACTCGCGAGAATTTGTCGGGAAAAGTTAGATGGATTGACCCTACAAAGACTATCCGACCGAAGAAAAAACCCAAGCCTCTACTGGTGGCGCTCGAGGACGGGAAAATCCAGAACATTCGCGATTTCCGAGGCGAAACAGCGACAAGGTACTGCGCGTCAAGCAAGAATATCAAGCTGAGATTCAAAGCTAGCGGAGCATGTGCTTTCACACTGCGTCCGATCGAAAGTGGAGTGGGCTCTTTCCTGCACTCCCTCGGCGGCCGGCGCGTATGCACGTTCAGCGGGGATGAAAATGCCGAGCTATGGACAGTCGAGTTGGAAAACTCAGAAAATGACGAGCATCTCGGGCCACCCACCCTTGACGCGTGCTTTAAAGTCCGAGAAGCCTGCAAGGAAGCCTGCAAGGAAGCCTGCAAGGAAGCCTGCAAGGCGGAGATCGCAGAAATCCCCTCACTGAGCCTAGACTCAGGCTTTTCTGGAAATCCTCGGCTACCTTCGGTCCGCGGCAGAAGCACCCTCACAATAGCCCAAGGCGTTGTGGAGTTCTCCTCGTACAGCTGCTCTGCGGTGCCGCAGACGTGCAAAGAAGAGGTAATCGGGAGTTTGACGGAATGTCTGGATGAGACAAGGCTCGACAGTGCTGTTGTCGTGGCAGACTCTGCAGAAGGGGCGGTCTTTCCCAGCTCCGGGTACCTGATCTTCGTCTTTGCGCATGGCGCTGTCCAGGGCGCTTTCACGAGAAGTGCTTCAAATATTGGTGGAGGATCCTCGCTCGAAGAGCTGTCACAGAACAAACGCATCTGGACCAAGATGTCGAGCTCCACAGACGAGCTCCTCAAACTGGTGCGGAGCCGCATTCTGAATGAGCTGGCCGGGTCCAAAAAGACACAGCGGCGGTTGCGCAGACTTTTCAAGAAGCTGGTGGAGGCAGTTGCCCAAGGTAAGTCTCCCGTGAAACCCTGCTCTGTGGCGCTCTCGTCGAACAAGAACCAGATCGTGGCGGACCGGACCAAGACCTCGCTGTCCAGACACTCCTTCGAGTGCCTCTTGCGGGACCGGTTCAAAATCTCGATGAACTGGCCCTCCTACTCGCCCGTCTTCCTCCATATCTCGAATGGTGCGGAGACGATCAGGGAGGACGATTTCGTGGAGTTTCTCCGCACCACTTCAAAGAACGACGCCCTCGTGCCATTTGTGGAGAAGAAACGACAGAGCAAACACAGAGAGACGACACTGAGGAATTTGCGCGAGTTCACCTGGCTGAGGGAGGCCTTTTATACCGTCACGGACAAGCTGCAAGAGCGTCAGCTCGATATTAAAGACGCCTTGCGGAACGGGGCGTCTTTGGCGGAGTTCGTGCGGGTATTGGATCATTTAGGGGTAGAGCTCACGAAAGAGCAGATCTACTCTATGTTTGGCGTGATGGACCACAAGAGCACACGGAGGGTGTCGCGTGCGGAGTTCTGCTCCGTCATGGGTTTGGTTTCGGAGGAAAAATTGTCCGATATTGAAAACCTAAGGCGTTGGCTCGCAAGAAACAGCGAGAAAGAGAAAGAGAAAGAGAAAGGGACAATTCTTGCAGCAATCGAACGCGAAAAAGCGTGGATCCAGGGGCAGCTCTTGAATTTGCACGATTTCGCATTCCTACATTCTCAAAATACGCACCCCAGGTTGAGGACGAATTGGCTGCACCAGAAGGTCCTCCAGGGATACAAAGACCGTTTCGAGGCAGACTTGAGCAAGAAAGAGTCGAGAATGCGGCCTCAATTCTTTTCCAGCATGGAGGAAGTCGCACGTTTGTTGGATCCTTGGGTTCACTACGGCTTTGGGTTTTCGCACCTTGATATAACTAAGGAGCGCCTCAAGTTGGCCGCGAAACGCCTCAAGAACAAGGACCCGAGTTCTCAGGTGGACAAGATGTGGCGAACCATCACTGGCAGGCGAGATATCGCCCCAGGGGGAGTGCGCTTGAGGAGTTGTATTCCACAAAAGAAAAATCAGCCTGATCACTTAAAGTCAAGGGCCCCAAAGTCGAAGAAGCACAAGAAAGAGAAAGAAGAGATCATGAATCTTGTATCGGAAAACGTTCTCAGTCGGCCGGTGCTTAGGGAGAAGAACCCACACAAGTCAAAGTCTAAGCCCAAGCAGAAGCCAAGGTCAAAGGCTCGTCGTGACAAGTCCGAGGAGCCCAAACTTGTCGTGGAATTGGAGCTTGATATGAAATCACCAAAGGCTCAGCCAAAGACGCAACTCCGGCTCAGTAGAGAGGAGAAAGATGTTGAGGTTACAGATGGAGAACTTACTGAAGAGGAGGAAGCCAACTGGTCACCAAAGGTACCTCGTGTTGAAATCGAGGGCCCTTTATCCAGACAAGACAGCGTCTGGAAACGCATGCAAAAACCCCAGCTAGCCTCGGATGACTTTGCCGACGAGGAGCAGGACTTTCGCGCATCCTTCCGCTCCGTCGGTGCCCTGGACATGCCTTCTGTTTCTTCAGCAAATTCCGGAAAAGGTTCCGAGACCAAAGACCGTCTTCTACCCTCATTCGAGGATATTGGAGAGAGTGATGTTTCAGATTGGGATGAAAAAGATATTAGCAAACAAACATAATTTTACGGAGTATTCACCCACCAGATTGAGGATAAAGTCAAGGTGGGCAAAATTCTTATAACCCCAAGACCAGAATCCGTGCGAGGTTATTGTTCAAGTACACCTTCGCCCCAAACGGTAACAGATCTCGCCCCAAATCCTCCAACACTCTGCGTACTCCCTGGTTGTACTGATGTACTGCCGGTTGTCTCGTAGAGCTCATATATGTTTTACTCTAGTAACACTTTAACTAGCCTGTCCTTGGACCTCATCCTCGGCTGAAGAAGAGGGTGCCACTTCATACGATACCCACCCTCGACGTACTTCCAGGTAGTGTTTAAACACTGCCGGTTGTCTCGTAGAGCTTATATATGTTTTACATTAGTAACACTTTAAGTCGTGCCCACCGCGACTTTCAATCGGTCCCTTCAATCATTATAGACTGAGTACTGACCCGCAACGCACCAAAAAATTGATATTTAGAAGCTTTTTATAGATGAGATTGCATGAAATTTCGTATGAAAGTAGCCGGCCGCCAAATGAGGATTTTCAGTGAAGGCAACGTTGGGAGAGCCTATATGGGACTTGGAGATAAAGGTAATCGATAGTTAAATAGAGTAAAAAGTATATAAGCTCTACGAAGCAACCGGCAATGTTTGAACACTACCTGGAGCAACACCCGCGATAAATGGTGGTGGTTTTGGTGGTTATGTTACCTATTGGGCTGCAGATTCGATGTCACAGACTCACTTTTGGAATTAGAACAGCCACCACTTGTCGAGTATGAGAGAGAGTCTGAACTACCGGAGAAGTTTACTTTCCACTCAGAGGTGCAGTTTGTGTAACAAGAAAATCCCATTTTCCTTCAACTCTTTTAAAATCTAGAGCATTTCCCAGATATGAGCTTTTGATACGTTTTATTTGTAGTCTCAAGTACTCACCACCAATATTGGAAGGGCAGTATTCGGATCCTTTCTCAATCTTCTCTGTGTGGAATCCTCCGTTCCCAAAAAAAAGTGTACATCCTAAGGCGCAACCAGAGTCATTATGAACACAAACTCCCTTTACGGGTTTGTAGTTGTAGGCGCTACAACTGCCAACAAGGACCAAAAAAGTTAAAATCGAAACATTGGCCGAAAAGGCTTTATGATCCCTCTTGTGTCGGCTTGTTGGTTTTTTTTGTGGTATTTTGGTGTCGTCCTCCTAATCAGCTTGAGGTATCAGGAATAAAAGAGTTATATTTCGAGAATTCCTCGGAAATTCAATCCTTGTCACTGGTTTGGTTTTCGAAAAGACTTTTATTCTTCAACTTGTCTCGTCCGTGACAAAATCGTTCAATAGATTTCCAAAGGAGCTCGCATGCTGCGCCCTAGCCTGTGGGTTGGTCCCACCTTGGAAAAATCCAAACAAACCCCGAGGCTTGTCGAGGCCCGCGCGAAGACGCTGGTCCGGTGTAAAGCCCAGCAAAGACGCGACCACCTGCACGCAGTCGGAGCGGCAGCGGCGCTCCACCAAAGTCACAATAGACTCGGCAACTGCGTCTTTGAACGCACGCAGTTCGGCTTCCAAGTGCTTCTCATGCTTTTTCTGCAACTTGTCAAGCGGCGTCTCCGACTTGAAGTCATTCCACTTGCCAAACGTTGGGTCCTGCTCCAGAAAGCTCGCGCTGCAATTCAGCAGACGAGCGACAAGGCGCAGGTTTGTAAGCAGTGCCTCATGCAAGAGTGCGTCGCTTTGCTGCAGAGCGCTCGCATGACGCGTGACCACCGACGAGCAGTGCGATGCGAACGCCGCCGCCGCGAGGTTTTCTTTATTTGCGGGCTCTATATCCGCGACAGGGTCCACAAACGCCGGACCCTTGTGTTTCAAGAGTCCCGGGCTCATCAGCTGCGAAGAGGTCTGGAGAAGGTCATTTTTCTCCAGGTCATTGGACAGGTCCTTGGACGACAGGCAACCTTCCTGTAGTTCCAAAACTGGACACGCATTGACTGCATTTTCGACGAACTCGAGCGTGGACTCGCAAGCGGAAAGCAGCGACGCGTCTTTGGTCACCGCAAGACTTTTCTTCTCCCCAAGAGAAATCGCCTCTATGTTGGCACGCTCAAACTCTTTTGAATTTCGTTCCAAAAATTTGAGCCGCCGCTTGAGCACCGCGATCAGGCTCTCCCGCGCCACGCTCTGGAGCACGCCGTTTGGGTCGCCAGTACGAATCACCACCGCTTTCATGGCATCCTTAACACCGGCTTGCTCCATGCGAGTCGCCTCCGCTACGCGCAGTAGCCTTAGCTTGAGCTCCGTGTCGTAGTCATTTTCCGCCTCAGCGTGGCCCTCCAGCTCCTGCAAGAGCTCCTGCTTCGTGTTCTCTAGCGATGCCACCTCTGCGGCCATCTTTTCCTCGCGCTCCTTTAACAACACTTCCTTCCTGTCCGCTTCTCGAACACTTCGCGCGATAGTTTCCAAGCGCAGACGCAGGTTTTTCACCGCCTCCAGGCGACTCGCCTTTCCCCGCTCGAGAAATTTCACTGCTTGCTGAAGCTCGTCCAGTCTACCCGCGACGTCGGCCTGTAGCCCGTCTGCTGCGTCCAAAACCGCATCCAAAACTTCACCCTCGCACTCTTCGTACTTGGCCTTCCACATGTCGCGCTCGGCCGCGAGTTCTCCGCTCGATCCCGTGCTCTCTTTCTGAGCACCAGAATTTCCAAGACACAGTAAATTTTTCTCGATCCCGTGCTTCCTGGCGAATGTCTGCACGAGGCTCGCCACGCGCGCGGAATCGCTCGCAACCAAATCCAACTCCTTGCACACTTCGAGTACCTTGGTATCAGTCGCGGGACCAACATCATTTTGCAGCGCTTTCTCGAGGCCCCGTTTCCTCCGCGCCAGTGCGGTTCTTCGCGCGTTGAGGTTGGAGAGCTGCCCGAGGAGGTAAGAGACTTCTGGCGAGTCTGCAAGAGGCAGGCATTTCAGCTGGGCTTGGACGAAATTAGTATCGAAGCTTTTGTCTTGAAAGCTAAGCCTGCCTGGTGGTTTGTCGATGTGATTTTCGCGAAAAGGGACCACCACGGGGTTCGAGACTTTTAATATGGGTGCCTGCGGGGCAGGTTTGGAAAATACAGCAGCAGGCTGCGGGACATGCTCGGAGAATACAGGTTGCGGGATAGGCTTGGAGAAGACCGCCTCCGTACAAGGTTTCTCTTTCGGGTTTGGGGCCCCTGGGTCAAAAGACATGACCGGGGTCGTGGGAATAGGAACATCCATCAAAGCATCACTCGACTCATCGCTCTGGAGCGAAACTTCCAAACCCCCCTCTTCCTGAATCATCTGCTCTTGGGAAGTTTCAAGTTGGTCCTCGGACGAGTTCCAAGGAGTACCTTGAGGATCATTGGTAAAAGTCGATTCCTCGTGACTCATATCCTGCAAAAAAGTAGATTCCTCCTCCACAACCCTCGGCTTCACCTGCTGGAAGTAATCTTCCGCGTCGAGCTCCGCCAGTTCCTCAGCGGTGGCCTCTCTGACGATCTCGTTGATGTATGGTGTGGCTGCTTCCTTTAACCGTGAAGATACTGACTGAAAGAATCCAGAATCCATATTAATCTTTCCGTTTCGCCCGAATATACGTCTCTAGATCGTTTGAAAGTGAAAGATCGAAACAACAGGGTGAAACACAAAAGCTTTAACCGGATTCATTCACAGAGATGGACACTCCAAAGCACGCAGAGTTTGCACGCGCAAACACTGACGTCACTTTAGACTGGGAATCCAGCGAGAGCGATGACAAATCACAAGATGATTTCTGGGAAAGTGAGAGCCCGAAGCGGGGCCAAGGTAGCAAGGTTTTCGCAAGTACCCCGAAAATCAAGTTCCACAACCTGAACGTCGTCAATCAAATCACAAACAAAGACCTGCCCCCGCGGAACGCCTTGCGTCAGCCCTTCTGGACACTACAAACGATTAAGCGCACGACGGCCGGGCGTGGCGAGTTTATCAGCAGACGCGTGTTCTGCCCGTCCCACGTCTGGGCACAGAACGGCGCGGTGATCCCCGGCCTTGGCGTCAAGGTCAAGGCCTGGGAAAATACGATCGCCATCCTCAAACAAGTTGAGAATGCAGCAAAGCCAATTGAAAAAAATCCAATTCCCTTTACTACTATCCTGCTCAGCGCCCTCTCGGACCTGGACCACGTGCGCTCCTCACTCTCCAAAACCTTCTCTTCAATCCCGAAATCCCTAACCCAAAAGAGAGCGGCTTTGGAGAAAAAACAAGAGTACCTTCAAAAGCAAGCTCTAGAAAAGCTGAACAACCCCTTCGGCTCTCTATGGAAGGACGTGTCATCGATGACACAGACCGCGTTCAAGAACACGAAAAAAAGCATCGAGCAGCTGCAAAAACCCAAGCCACACAGAGTATCGGCGTTGCAACTTCAGCGGTACGCGCAGCTGGTTGTGCACCTCGCGGATTCGTGTGCGGCACTGGAAACCCTCTGGGCCTTCACCAAGGATTGGAAGTCCCAGGGCGCCGACCAGCTGCATGCCGGGCTGGATGCGCTCTCCTTTTTCGTACAGGACACGGTCTGCCATTTGCTGCTGGCTGACCTCCAGATCCTGCTAACGCTGTACATTGAGAACAACGCCAAATTGCTTGTTTGGAATGGTGTTTTGTAAATTTTCAAGATCAAGTGCAATCCTTTAAGGTAAATCTTAGCTATCTAAAGCTTACTTCTCAGAAACCAAAAGTTTCTATGGGTCTCAAATTGTTGCAAAAATTCAGGTTGCCCCATTGGTCTCCGAGAATGCAAATCGGTTGCGGCACGCCCCTCCTTCCTTTATCTGCGGTTTTGCATTTTATTAATATTGGCCCGTCTGTGTGTGAAGTTTGGATTTCGAGGATCCAGTCTCAAATAATTCTATGGGCTGTCAAAAGGCAGTTTCCTTTTTTTTTTCGTACAGGACCGGTCTGCCATTAAATGCTGGCTGACCTCCAGATCCTGCTAACGCTGTATGTACATTGAGAACAACGCCAACTTGCTTTTCTGGAATGGTGTTTTGTAAATTTTCAAGATCAAGTTCAATCCTTTAAAGCTTACTTCTCAGAAAGCGGAAGGCATAGCCCGGAAGCCTTACTGCAAAGCCCAAAGCAGCGGAACCCATTCCCTGTTCCTCCCAGTCCCGCGTCTCCTTGGCGAGCGAGCGCAGCGGGCACAATTCGTACTCCTGGATCAAAATCTCGGCAGCCTTCTCGCCAATCATGATGGAAGGCGCGTTGGTATTCCCAGAAATAACATGCGGCATCACGCTCGCATCCGCGATCCTCAGACCATCAATACCATACACCTTGAGCTTCGGGTCGCAAACTTGGCCGATCTTGCAGGTGGAGGTGGGATGGTACAGCGTGTGGCCAAAGTATTGGCCCAGATCCATCCAAAAGTCATCCTTGGTTTTCCAGTCAGGACCATACTTGTCCACAAGCACCTTGGGGGGGTCGTACTCGAGATTGAGCTTCTTCATGGCCGGTGAGGACGTGCAAATACGAAAGGCCTCTTTACAGCCCCAAGCCATCACCTTCTTGTCCAGGTCCTCGCCCAGGTAGTTGTTCCGGATGACCGGCAGCGAGAACGGGTTGGCGCCGCGCAACTTGACGGTCCCCTTTGAGTGCGGGTGCAGCAGGGTGGGCACCATAATACAACCCTGATCGGTGGGCTGGCAATTCTCGAACTGTGCAGTGTGGTCTATTTGTAGGTTGGTTCCCCAGAGCACCGAGTCCGGGATGCCCGCATTCACCCCGATCTGCATGTCCGGGTAGGGCATATCCGGATTCAAGCCTGTACGTGTGAAGAGGGTGCCGTCATATGCAGATGCACACAAAGCACCCTTCCCGCCCATCCAGTCACGGAGGTGGGTCAGCACATTTGGGAACCGCGCCATTGTGGGTGTGAGTGATTTCAAATTGTCGCCCTTTTTGTTGCGGAACATCATCGGCACGAAGAGGTGGTCCTCCAAATTAGCGCCCACTTGGTCAAGTTCGTGCAAGCACTCAATCTTGTGCTTCTCCAGCTCGGCTTTTTTGCCGATCCCCGAGAGTTGCAGGACTTGTGGCGTGCCGTACGCACCCGCGCTCAGCACGACCTCCTTCTTGGCTCGCAAGAATTTGCGTTTCCCGCCCTCCTGGAACGCGATTTCCACGCCAACGCACCGCTTTTTGTCCAGAACCACCCTGCAAACCGTCGTGTAGATCAAGACATGGAGATTGGCCCGCCCCAGTGCCGGGTCCAGGTACGCCATGGACGTGCTGCATCGCATGCCGTTGCGTACAGTGCTCTGAAACAAGCTCACCCCCTCCATTTTCTGCCCGTTGTAATCTACCTCGGGATAGCCCAGCTCTGAGCTGCCCTTAACAAAGTCCTTGGCGATCGGCACGACAGGCGTGCGCACGGTCGTAGTGAGTGGGCCGTCCCAGCCATGCAGCTCCTGATCCACCACACAGTCTGCTTCCGAGGGGATCGTGCAGCCCTCCATCTTCTTGAACAGGGGCAGCAGGTTTTCGTAGCCCCAACCCTCGGCGCCCATGCGCTCCCACTCGTTAAAATCCTCAGGATGCCCGCGCACATACGCCATGTAGTTTACTGCGCTCCCGCCGCCCAGCATCTTGCCCCGGGGCAGCGATCCTCTCTGGTCGATCAGTCCTTTCATGCTCGAGTCGTTGTCTGGCTCCGAAAAGTCGTTCCATATGAGATCTGTGGATTGGATGTCGCCGCAAGATGCCGGAATGTGCGTCGTGGGCCACTTTCCGCTACTGCCGGCCTCGATAAGCAGGACTTTCACGTCAAGATCTTCGGTCAGTCTTGATGCGAGGGCTGCCCCGGCAGATCCGCCTCCGCAAATGATAAAGTCGAACTCTTCTCCGTCCATCACATCTGCGAAGAGCTTGAGTTTAGTAAAATCGGCCATGGAGACTTTTGAAATTTGGCCCGAAAAAAGATTCGAAGTCAGACGCAATCAATTGCAGGGTTTATTTACGTGGAAGGAAATTTAGTATTTGATGGTTTGTTTTTCCGAACCCAAAACTATTCTTCAGCTACAACATAACGCCTGGAGCGGTCGCGAGTGCTTGGCTCTTCAGGCCTGACCGGATTTCCATACTGGATCTCCTTCTCGTGGTTGATCTGGGGAAACTCACGGTCTAGCTGATTCCCAGGTTGGTTGTTATTCCTCCTCGGCTTGTGCCGCTTTTTAGCACCAGTGTCAGCCGGTTTGATGACCTGCATAATGCCAACCTTGGGGGACTGCCCAAACATCTTGTTGTAACTGTCTTCGCGGTTGATCAATTCCAGCTTGTAAAACTGCATCTGGTCATGCGCCTCCTTGGCCTTCTTCTCAGAGTGCACGACGTGCTTCTTGAGTTTCTGGATCCGCTTGAGGTCCTCCACGCGGCTCTCCCGATTCTTGTAGCGGTCCTTGAGAATCTCATAGTTCGTCTTGAGTTCCTTGAATTTGTCCTTTTCTTGACAAAGGGCGAAATCGAAGTCGCGACGGGATTTCTCAGTCTGATTGTGGAATTCCGCGTGCAAGCTGTCCAACTCGTCGTTGTGCTTCTTTTTGAGTGCATTAGTCAAAACCTGGTGGTCACCCACATTGCGCTGCAGGGCCTGGTCGAACTGCTTCTCGGTGATCTTGAGCTCGTCCTGCGCGTCCTGCCTGGCTCTGACCGCGCTCTTCAGCTTGAGCGCAAACGAGTCCACCTCCTGGTCGTGTTGCGCCAGCAGACACTGTTTTTGCTCGGCAAAAGATTCTTCAATCCTGCGGATCTTGTTTTCCAAGTCCAACCTCATACTCTTCAAGCTCTCGTCCTTGCGCCTGTTCACCTCGGCCACCTCCTTGCGG
>JACKZZ010002921.1_pt1 | contig 11209 bp, 7 predicted proteins | sample 8027871 | NCBI WGS metagenome assembly JACKZZ01 (sample SAMN15724774, study PRJNA655200) | protist metagenome | isolation source: fluorescence activated cell sorting (FACS) single amplified genomes of... | place: USA: West Boothbay Harbor, Gulf of Maine | collected 2000-07-19
CTCCGCGGGGAAAGTGTTGAACAATCCAAAATCATGGAATATGGTTTGTATGGAGACCGTAGCCATGTTTACTTAGACGAGACAAAAAATGGGGATTTCTTAACGATTACACAGTTCCAAGAAATGGTTCGCTATCAAGCAAGATTTGTAGGAGAAGAATCAATAGAGAAATATCCTAAAGTCGAAGTAATCACTCCTGAGGGAAAGGTACTTGAATGGGATGATCAAGAACTAATTAAAGAAATGGAAAGTAAATCAGAACGCAAGATTTCTACTAAGGTATATCCTACATCACATGTACCCATTGGACCCATTGCAGTAGAACACATTCTACTTGCTACAGACGCCTCATTGGATCACTTGGAAAAATTATGGGGTGAAAAAGAGGTCGATGTTCGACGTTTTCGTCCTAATTTATTCATTTCATTAAAAGATAAAGTACCGTTTAGTGAAGAAGAGTGGATTGGGCGACGGATAAAAATAGGAAGTGAAGTAGAAATTGAATTAGTTGGCAATTGTAAAAGGTGCATGATTGTTACTGTGGATCCTGATAATGCAGGACGAGATTCAAGTTTGCTTAAAACGGTTGTAAAAGAAAGACAAAGTAATTTTGGTGTTTATGCTTCTGTGATAAAAACAGGTGAAATTCATGTGGATGATGAAGTTCTTCTTCTTGATTGAAATCTGTGTACGTTTCTTTCACGGTCGACCGTAATTTTGAATAGCAAACAATAACAGAGGACCCTTCAAATGATAGGGTCCTCTGTTGTTAAACTGTTTTGTATCCGGGCCAACAAAGTTTAATTAAAAAGGGCTTTTATGGCATCGAATAAGGAAATAAAGAACTGCTTAAGTTTTTCTAGAAAATTTTGTCCTTCTTCGGATTGTAGGTATTTTGAAATCTTATCTTTAGCCTGGTTAAGTTGATCTCCTACTTGGTTCCAATCGATGTTTAACTCTTTGAGTTTGTTAAAAACGTCCATTAACAGTTGGATTTGTTCATCTGTTAAGGTAATTCCTAGCTCTTTTGCAGCCTGTAAAATAATATCACGTAACTCTGCGTCGGTTTGCGGGGAATTTTCTGCTATTTTTTCCTTGATTTTTGCAAATAAAGCAGATGCGTTTTCCGCGCCAATTTGATCCCCTAATTTGGCTGTTTGAATCATTTCTTCGTTCGCAGCTTTTTTTACATCCTCAGGAATGACTTCTCCTGTTGAAACTTCATACGCTTTAATCAAACCTGTTAGAGCAGCTGTACCTGAAACATTAAAAGGAGCTGTCACTTCAATATGGGCGTCTTTGACTCCCGCTGTGATTAAAGCATTCAAATACATTTCATCGGTCACCCAATTAATATTGTTGGTGGTGACGTTTAATCCACTTCCTGCTTCGGTATAAGTAATCGAAGAAGAAGAAATCGCTCTTGTTCCAATCGTTGCTTTTGGAAGTAACTCGCCTAGGTAGTTATGTTCTTCTTCGTTGGACACGGTAATAATTTGCGTTGTATCTGTTGCTTCTAATTCAGATAAAATTTTTTCTTTTTGTTCATTTGATAAGTTTTCTCCAAGGGTAATAATTTTATCTCCTTCGGCAACATCAGCAAAAGTGACAGATGAAAAAGGAAGCATCAACACAATTAGGGAGATAAGGAATACTGAGATTTTCTTCATAGGAACTCCTCCTGTTAGCAAAATTAGATAAATTCTTTCCCTATTGTACACTCAATTTTCTATTTTAGCTAAAGCGGTGTTAATGTACAGTGTGATTTTTCACATGATGTTTGTGTGAAATCAGCAGCTACGTTAGCTTAAAAGAAGCCTTTCTTATATCATTTAAGCTGAGGTGTTTGGTTACGAAGGGGGAGAAGGTTGCCCCCAACCCCCATAAACAATCGTCCGTGCTCGAATGGTATTCAGTAATCACCATATGGTGATTTAGAAAATGGGGAAAAGGTGTTGTTTTATGAATAAATTCCGAGTTTGTTATATTCTGGATGACAAGGTAAAGACAGAAAATATAGTGAAAGATATAAATATACAAGCAGGGCAAATTTTTGAGGAATTGGTAAACAAGATTGCAACTACAAACCTTTTAAAGATTCGTTCGGAGCAAGGGGCGGATCGCCTTGATACATCGCGTATCCGTTATATCCGTGTCTCTGCTTTAAATGAAAAGTAGAATTTCATAATCGAATAGAGATAAAGCTATAAAGATACTAAAGGGAAACATCTAAAAAGTTTTACATTAAATAGAACAATGGTAAAGGTAGGAATACATCATCATGACGGATACTTATCAAACACGAGAAGAGCGTAAGACTGCCGAAAAAGCCAAAAAGCAAACTATGCGAAAAAAAAAGCCACCGAGCTTTATAAAAAAGCTGTTTATTGGATTGCTGATTTTCAGTTTTATTTGCTTAGCTATAGTAGGAATCAGTGTTTATGCTTTCATTCAGGATGCTCCTGAACTAAATACGGCAAAATTAGCCGATCCGCTATCATCGAAGTTTTATGACAAAGATGGTCAGTTTATCCATGAATATGGAACGGAACACCGAACGAAAATTTCGTATGACCAAATACCTAAACAATTGGAGGAAGCGATCCTTGCGACGGAGGATAATCGTTTCTATGATCATCAAGGTGTGGATTTATTAAGAACGGCGAAAGCGATTTTTGTGAACATAACCGGAGAATTTGGGAGCCAAGGAGCTAGTACGATTACGCAGCAAGTGATTAAAAATTCGTTTCTAACTCCAGAAAAAACGATTAAGCGAAAGGTGCAGGAATGGTACCTGGCCTATAAACTAGAACAACAGTACAGCAAACAAGAAATTCTTGAGATGTATGTAAATAAAATTAATCTTGGTAACCGTTCCTACGGTGTGGCGGCAGCCGCTGAGAACTATTATGGGGTAGATATAAAAAATTTAAATCAGTTAACATTGCCTCAAGCAGCAATGATAGCAGGGTTAACGCAAAGTCCGAATAACTATGACCCGTCAAAGTCAGAAAATCATCAGGCAGCAACAAAGCGGCGGAATATTGTCCTCACTTTAATGAATAAACACGGCTATATTTCCAACAGTGATATGGAAGCAGCAAAAGAAGTTCCGGTGACTGAGGGCATTGTCGAAGAAAAAGTAAGAGACGGGATGCCTTATGAAGCATTTTTAGACGCAGCGGTAAAAGAAGTGGAGACGCAGTTAAAGGACGTGGACATTACAAAAGATGGGTTGAAGATTTACTTAACACTCGACCCTAAAGCCCAGAAACTTGCTGATTCGATTCTTGCAGGGGACCTTGTTGCCTATCCGAATGAACGCTTTCAGACCGCTTTTGCTTTTATGGAATCAAAAACGGGAGAAATAAGGGCCATTGGAAGTGGGCGAAACGAGTTTAAAACGACGTTTCGAGGTCATAACCTAGTGACGGAGTTGAGACGTCAACCGGGCTCAACATTTAAACCGATTTTTGATTATGGACCTGCAATTGAATATTTAAAATGGTCTACGTATCATCAAATTGAGGATGCTCCTTATCAGTATTCCACAGGAGATCCTATTCGAAATGCGTATACTAATTATCGTGGGATGATGTCTATTCGTGAAGCGTTAATTGAGTCGAGGAATATTCCCGCGTTAAAAACCCTAGAAAGCGTGGGATTAGATAAGGCAAAAGATTTCTCGGAAGGTCTCGGTATCAAGTATCCTAATGGGAAGGTATACGAATCTTTTTCAATCGGAAGTAATGCGGTTTCTCCGATTGAATTAGCAGGCGCGTACGGTGCCTTTGCTAATGAAGGAAATTATACAAAGCCTCACTTTGTAACAAAGGTCGAATTTCCTGATGGAAAAGTAATTGAATTTAAGCCGGAAGCGGAGCGTGTGATGCAGGACTATACTGCCTATATGGTGACAGATATGCTACGTGGAGTCATTAATGCCCCGAACGGAACAGGAAAACTAGCAGCTATTCCAGGGGTTGATCTTGCGGGGAAAACTGGAACGACCAACTTCGATGCAAAGGTCATAAGCAAATTTGGCTATCCACAAGATGCCACAAGTGACAGTTGGTTTGCTGGCTATACCACTGCTTACACAATGAGCGTATGGACTGGATATGCACAAAACGGAACGGGGAATTACCTAACAGCGGATGATTCTAGGATTGCCCATAATATCTTTAAAACAATGATGCAAGCATATGGGGAAGAGAGCGGGCGTTTTGTCCAGCCAGACTCCGTAGAAAAAATACAGAATGAATTGTATATAAAAGGAGTCAAACGGGATTATGTCCCCGCCCCTATACCAAAAAAAGAAGAAAAAAAGGGGAAAGGAAATTCCAAAGAAGATTGGGGTAAAAAGAAAGAGAAACCGGGAAAGGGAAAAGGAAGGGATAAAAAGAAGGACAAAAAGAAGGACAAAAAGGATTAAGAATTACATTTCTGTATTCTAAGCCATTCGTTTAAGCGTGTTTTCTATATGCAATGAAAAAACAGCGGTTAGTGAAGATTCCGCTGTTTTTTTGCGCAATGTTGAACAGTTCAATAAGAATCAAAACTGTATAATTTCATTGATATTAAAACGATATTCTGAAGGTAATTTATCAATTTCACGAGAAACCTCAGCCCTTAGACTTTTCCTGCCCTTAATAATAATTTCATTTTTTGTTATTTGTATTGTACCTATACTGTAAGGTGCATAATGTATATTTAACTTATCTATAGATATCATTCCAGTTTTATTAGTGTTTCGTTCTGTAAGTCTTAGTTTAAATTCAGCCTTTGTAAGGTGACTATGTGAAACATGGTATGCAATTTCAACTTGATAATCTTTATTTTGAGCCGTAGCATAAATTAGTTCCACGTCAGTTCCGTTTTTTTCTATATAATCAATAACACCTTCAATTTTATCTATTTCTAAATGATCAAAATCAGCAATCAACCTTAGTCCTGCACACATTGATTGAAACACTAGATTTGCTTTGCCTTTGTTGTCTGCTTGTTTATATTCAGATAAATTGATTGTGGAGTATGTGTATTTGAAAAACTCGTCAATAGCTATGGATTGTTTTGCTTGTTCCATGGTTTCACCGATACTGAAATAAATCTCTTCGTAGTCTGGTGACTTTACTTCGGATCTTCTCAATAGATTACTAAACAGCTGAGAGTATATATAATCATAAGGAGCTAATGCATTTTGTTCAAAATGGTCATATAATCTAACTCCAATAATTCGTTTCAACAAGGGTCTAGGATTAACCTTGGAGGAATAGATAAAGCTATCAACACGTTTGACGTTATTTATATAGTGGGTCTCTTTTTCATTTTTTGCATAATTTTTTAATTCTTCATTGGTAGGGTAGGCTCCGAGCTCAGTAAACAAACGGAAAGCTTGCGTCATCGTGAGCTTTTGCTCTGGATAATAGCCATTATGCGTTTCCCCAGGCTTTTTACGGGTAACGGCTGCATGAATTCCAAGGAGCGGGTCAACTGGTTCAATCGGTGAATCCGATCCCCCCGCACAAATGACACCACCATCCATTAATGATTTCCAAGCATAGGAAAGCTTCATTCTTTCTGATCCCAGACGTTCCTCTACCCACGGAAAATCACTTGCCAAGAAGCGTGGTTGGATATCTGCGATTCGACTTGGATGAGCAAGGCGTGGGATGAGTTCTTCCCGTAACACTTGTGCATGAATCAATCTGTCGCGATAGGTAGCTGCCGGGAACTGATCCAACACATCCAGTACGTTTTCCAAAGCCTTGTCTCCAATCGTATGAACAGCAATCGGCATATCCAAATCGCGAGCACGTCTGACAATTTCATATAGGTGTTCTTGGTCGTACATCGCATCCCCATAATTTTCAGAGTCATCATGATATGGTTCAGATAATAGCGCGGTCCTTCTCCCGAAAGCACCATCCGCAAAGATCTTAACTGCCCCAATTTGCAGTGTATCATTGCCATAGCCTGTATACATTCCAAACTCTTTTAGGTCCTTTAAGAATTCATGGTTGATTAAAAGATTGCTTCTTAACCCCAGTTGCTCTCCATTTAGCAGTTCATCAAAAAGGTTCCAGGTTTTCTCTAATCCTCCTAGATAAAGAGGATCATTCGTATGGACACTCGTTAAGCCCTTTTCCATGGCAAAATGCATGGCTTTACGCATAACATCTTTCCATGTCTCATAAGAGTGGGCAGGTATATTTCGTCTAACTAGAGTCATTGCCGATTCAAGCAGCAAACCGGTCGGCTGCTTCGTTCTCTCATCCAAGACAATCGTTCCGCCTTCAGGAACCGTGATGGATGAGTGATACTGGCTCATTTCAAGAGCCTTGCTATTTACAACCGCAGCATGTTGGCAAACCCTCGTTAAAATTAATGGGTTCGCCGGGGCTACAAAATTCAGTTCAGAAATCGTTGGGATCGTTCCATCGATAAATAGATTTTCATCCCAACCGATTCCTAATAACCATTGATCTTTTTTCAGTAGCTTTGTATGTTCCTGAATTTTATCTAACATTTCCTGTTTGGAGCTAACACCTGTTAAGTCTAAGTTGATAAAACTATCTGCGATAATTGAGAGATGTAGGTGACTATCAATTAAACCAGGTGTTACAGTTTTTCCTTCTAAATCAATGACACGGGATGAGCCACCCCATTGAAGCAGAATTTCTTCCGTTGTACCCATGTCAATGAAACGACCATCCTCAGTGACAACGGCCTGTACATTTGGAATACGAGAATTAAAGGTATAAAAGTTTCCATTTGAATAGATTGTTCTCAAAACAAATTCTCTCCTAATTGACCAATTTAATCTATTTATTTTACCATTCAACTATATGTGTAGCACAGTGAAACAGCAACGGCAAAAAATAAGCGTGAATTCGCATGTGAATTCACGCTTGGCTCTTTTTGTCCTCGAGCAGTGTGGTCTCATGGACACTTTCCTTCCATTTCTCTGCTGTTTTGTTCTTGAGCGGGCCTCTCATGGACATTTTTCTTCCTTTTCTCTGCCTGTTTGTCTTTGAGCGTGCTTCTCATAGACACTTTTCTTCTATTTCTCTGCCTTTTTGTCCTTGAGCTTGCCTCTCATGGACACTTTCCTTCTATTTCTCTGCCGTTTTGTCCTTGAGCGAGCCTCTCATATATATAGACACTTTTCTTCTATTTTTCTGCCTTTTTGTCCTTGAGCTGGCCTCTCATGGACACTTTCCTTCCATTTCTCTGCTGTTTTGTCCTTGAGCGAGCCTCTCATAGACACTTTTCTTCTATTTTTCTGCCTTTTTGTCCTTGAGCGGGCTTCTCATAGACACTTTCCCTCCATTTCTCTGCCGTTTTGTCCTTGAGCGGGCTCCCCACTAACATTTTTTCCTTATCATTCGTTTTAGATGTTGCCCTCACCATTGTTACTCATTAGTCATCTCGATTTTTTCTTTCAACTGCGTATTTTGCTTCAGTGTAACTTGTAACTTTTCCATTAATAGGATCATCATTTTCAAACTGGATAAAGGAAATCGTATGTACACCCGGTTTCAACATTCCACCTTGTAACCCAATGGACGTATCCTTACGGTCGACAAACTGTTCTGGTCTTAAATATATTTTATCTACGTACACGAATGACTGTCTACTTCCATCGAAATTGTCTGCAGCGATGCCAATTTGGATACGACGGTCGTCACCATCAACGAAAAACACTGGAGTCTTTCCATCCTCGGAGGTACCTGCTGGGGTGTTAATCGTGATTTCACCGCTTCCTTTTTCATTAAACTCATGTGGAAATGGATACTTCCCCATAATCATTTCTTCATTTTCTATATCGTTCGTTTCCATCATTGTATTGAATCCACTCTGGTTAGGGTTATCAGCATTATGATTACAGCCCACGATTAATCCTAAAATCAAAAATGCGCCTATTATCATGATTCCTTTTATCATCCGGCCCAATCCTTTTCCTCCTTTAACTGGATATTCATTCTCTCCTTACAATTATTCCCCACTTTCCTTAATAGTTATAAGGCTGAAAAAGGCTTTATTGGACCTTTTTGATTCAATCTCAACAGATTAAGAGCAAAAATTTTTCCTACCTTTAATGAGCGCATGCTAATCTCTTTCTTTCACTAAGCATATGTTTAGACATTGCAATAGGGTATCTACAACTTGTACTATTAGTTTTCCCTACAAATTAGTAAAAAGCCATTTTCCTATTTTATGAGGAAAATGGCTTCTTTAGGTAAAGTTCTCTAGGATATGTGCATCTAGATTTTTGCCCGAATGAGAATTGTTTTCTCTTAGTAAAGTGTCATCAGTTCATCTATCAAACGACCGTACGCTGCCAATGGCGATGGGCTGCAACTGCTTGAACAAACTCCGCAACAAACCTTTCCAGATCATCTGCCATGACCACTCCAACGCTTTGACTCATTTCCTCTGTTTCTAGCCAGCCTTTCCCATCATGAGTGGCACCAATTGGTTTGTAGTGATTAAAAGCTTCATATACAAAATCAGCAACCTGCCTGTTGAATCTTTGACTCTCACTACTTCCCCTAACGATATAAACAGCATCAAATAATACAGAATCCGTTGTTAAAAATGTGTGGTCCACCTCAAGAATGGTCCCATCATTTCCAGTGACTTTTCCCAAGGTTTCACTGATAATTTCCGGCTGCATGCCATTTGCCTTCATGGCTTCTAATACATACTTGATATCCCTTCCATTAAAACCATTTGTGATGATTACTGCGACCCTACGAGTATGGGCCGCTTTCGGTGTATTTTCCTGACTAAGGGCAGGAGAAGATTTTGTAATGGTCGAGCCGCCACTCTTTGGAGGTTTTGCTCCAATTTCTTTGGCAAATGCTCTAGCCAACTCTAGACTTACATTCGCAAACAAGTCTACCACTTGTTGTCTAATCGTTTCGCTGTCCACTTTGCCTAATTCAAAGCTGAACGCATCAATAATATGGTTTTTTTCAGCGTTCGTCATGCTGTTCCAGAATAAAGTGGCCTGAGTGAAATGGTCTTTAAAGCTCTCACTTCGCGCACGGATTTTTTGACCTTCTACTTTTTCTTGATAATGTACATAGCCGCCTTCAGATGGGCTTGCCGGACTCGGGGTATTACCTGCCAATGTATTTTTATGATAACTCACCTGTCCAATATTAATGGTTTGCCGGTGGTAGCCATCGCGCTGATTGTTATGAAATGGACAAATCGGGCGATTGATTGGGATCTCGTGAAAGTTTGGGCCGCCTAAGCGAATGAGCTGTGTATCTGTATAGGAAAATAACCGACCTTGTAAAAGCGGATCATTGGTAAAGTCAATCCCTGGAACCACATGCCCTGGGTGAAAAGCGACTTGTTCGGTTTCAGCAAAGACATTATCCACATTACGATTCAACGTCAGCTTCCCGATCAGCCTTACCGGAATATCCTCCTCTGGCCAAAGCTTTGTAGCGTCTAAGATATCAAAATCGAAGGCAAACTCATCTTCTTCCCTTAGCATCTGGACACCTAATTCGAACTCAGGATAATTGCCTTTTTCAATATTCTCCCATAAATCACGGCGGTGATAGTCCGGATCCTTCCCTGAAATTTTTTGAGCCTCATCCCATACAAGGGAATGTGCGCCAAGCTTTGGCTTCCAGTGAAACTTAACAAAATGAGACTTGCCCTCCTCATTCACGAAACGAAACGTGTTGACACCAAACCCTTCCATCATTCGAAAACTTCTCGGAATACTTCTATCGGACATTAGCCACATTGTCATATGAACGGACTCAGGATTGCTTATAACAAAGTCCCAGTAAGTATCATGGGCCGAGGATGCTTGGGGCATTTCGTTATGCGGCTCCGGCTTAATAGCGTGTACGATATCAGGAAATTTGATAGCATCTTGAATAAAAAACACCGGGATATTATTTGCGACTAAGTCATAAACCCCTTCTTCGGTATAGAATTTCGTCGCAAACCCACGAACATCACGAACAGTCTCAGCCGATCCACGGTTTCCAACAACTGTGGAAAATCGAACAAAAACAGGCGTTTTTTTCGTTGGGTCCTGCAAGAACCTTGCCTTTGTATACTGCTTCATACTGGTATCATATACCTGGAATTCTCCGTGGGCTGCAAAACCGCGCGCATGAACGACCCGCTCTGGAATTCGCTCATGATCAAAATGCGTCATTTTTTCCCGAAAATGAAAGTCCTCTAAGATCGTTGGGCCACGAACGCCTGCTGTTAACGAAAGTTCGTCTTCTGCCATCTTTAACCCTTGATTCGTTGTTAGTTTCTTTCCTTTATCATTCACGCGGAAAATCTCCAGTTGCTCATCTTTCTTATTTCGATTCACTTTACGCTCATCGCTCATATTTCAACCCCTCCTTCTCAGTTGATAATATGAAACACCGCTAAATTTTATACTAGAAGTACAATTGAGGCCCCTCCCCCTTCATTAATTGAAAAAATTAGCTCGGAGCCAGAACCTCTTCTAATTTACACTTCCTTTTTTCTACATCAGCCCTAATTCTAGTTTTACGAAGACTTGAGAACTTGATAAGATATCATAGAGTCGTGAAAACGCAAAAAAAAGTTTATATGGTAGAAAGAGGGAAAACAATGCGGGAGATCTACTTAGACAATAGTTCAACAACGAAACCATATCCAGAGGTAACGCAAAAGGTTGTGAAAATGTTAACCGAGGAATATGGCAATCCTTCATCAATACATCAGCTAGGTAGAAAAAGCAAATTAGAGGTGGAAGCATCGCGGCAAATTATTGCGGATGCTCTAGAAGTAGCTACGGAGGAGATCTATTTTACATCGGGTGGCACCGAGGCTGATAACCTTGCCATTAAGGGAGCGTGCTTAGCAAATGCCAAAAATGGTAGCCATATTGTCACCACTGTGGCTGAACATCCTGCTGTCACCAAAACCATTCGTGATTTAAAAAGACAAGGGTGGTCTGTCACCTATATTTCAGCACCAAATGGCGAGCTTAATATGGAAGAACTTGAACAAGCAATTGGTGAGGAGACAGTGCTTGTGACTGCAATGTTGGTGAATAATGAAACGGGTTACATTTTTCCTATACATAAGATAAAACAAATAATCCAACGCAAACAATCCCCCGCTCTTCTCCACTGCGATGCTGTACAAGGGTTTGGAAAGCTTCCATTTACCGCGACGAGCTTGGGTGCCG
>JACKZZ010014525.1_pt1 | contig 11208 bp, 11 predicted proteins | sample 8027871 | NCBI WGS metagenome assembly JACKZZ01 (sample SAMN15724774, study PRJNA655200) | protist metagenome | isolation source: fluorescence activated cell sorting (FACS) single amplified genomes of... | place: USA: West Boothbay Harbor, Gulf of Maine | collected 2000-07-19
GTGCTCCGCGCCGCGCTTCAGGCTGCCGTAGTTCTCCGCCCGCGCCAGCGACTTCACTTTCCCGTTCCGCAGCTTCACCCGTTTTTTTGGTTGCGCCCAGGCCCGGGGCACGCCGTGGTACAGCCCCCAGTACGAAAACACGTTAAAAAGAAGCTCCAGATCCGCGTACTCGAAGCCGTCGAGGTGCAGATCTAGGTCCCGCAGCAGCGCCAGGTGCAGCTTGTGCCCCGAGTGCCACGCTGTTTCGCTGGCCTGCCCGAAGTGCTCGTCGCACTTGCCGAACACGCACGCGATCCGCAGCGTGGCCTTGCCGTTGGTCCGAAACTTGCCCTCCTTGCGCTGCTTCTCGGCGTCCGCCAAGAGCGAAAGCACCTTGGGCTCTGCTCTCTGCAGAAGCCGCATCATGTGGGACTCGTTCCAGAACCCCAGCCGGTCCAGACCGTAGAGCAGCTTGTACAGCACGAAAAAGTGGTTCAGATGCGCAAACTCCGCTAGTACAAAATCCACGAGCCGTTCCAGGTGCACCGCCTCCACGCGCACATCCGAGACCTCCGCGAACGCCCAGAGCACCTCCACCACGTCCGAGACACTGCCGAAACCGGACACTACTGTCGAAGAAGACTGCTTTGCGTCGGAGTACCCCGGCGCACTACTACTAGCACTCCCGATTATCTTCTCCAGGGCGAGCGGGAAAAAGGCCTTCACCCCGAGTTTGGCGCGCAACGCCGAGAATTTGTGCAGTAACCGGCGCACTACCGGCGCCGGGTAGTGGTTGCGCCGCGTCAGCTCCACGGCGGCCTTGATCAGGTCCTTGAAATCGTCCGAGCTCCGGTTAAAGTCCTCCCGCTTCTTCAGGAAATCCAGCACCGAGAATAGCTCCACTGGGCGCAAAGGGTTTGTCTCCGTGGGTGGGGGCACTAATTGCGGCGGCGAATGCCGCTCCGAAGGCGCGGCGCCTTCGGCAGACTCTTCTCCCGAGTGCTGCGACTCCGAAAAAGACGGCAACAAGCGTTTCCGCTCCGCGAAGTAGCGGTCCAGGAAAACGCGCATGGCTTCGCGCGGGTCGTCCGTGTCAGCGAGCGCCACCGCAATGTCGCTTTTGCCAATGGTCACGTGCAGCGGGGACTCAGGGACGAGCCGCAGCCTCTGCTTGCGCGTCAGCCGTGTGCGCTGCTCCGGCTGGCGGCGAGGAGAGCTGCTGTGGCCCGCCCTGTTGTGGTCTACTAGTACTCCTCGCGGAGCGGGTGGACTCGTGCTGGAGGAACTCGGATGATGAACAAAACTAGTACGATAGCGTGGCGTATCACTGCTAGCGGTTGCACTACCAGTTCCCCGAACGTCCGTGGGTCCCACATCCATGCCCAAGGCGACGTGCGCCGCAAGGTCGAGCTGCTGCTTTTTTCGCTGCCGGCTGGCGCGCAGCTCCGACATGCAAGCGAGCAGGGAGTCGCGCGTCGAGGGGCGCACTGCGCCCACAACTTGGGCAGCGGGCCTCATTCGGGGCAAATTATATGCTCAGTCTGGAAGGCTTACATTTCAGTTTCCGCAAGAATATAACCACGGCAACTAGCAGTACTAGATCACGAGTTGAAGCCAGGCCAATGCATTATCATAGGGGACAAAATCATGTTCCGGCATTGCCATCAAGAACGATTCCGGCAGCCGAAATCAAAATGCCAAACGGAACACCACCACGACAGAGATCGGTGTCCAGTCGCGCAGGCTACTGCATAGCGCACCGCAAGGTAGTAGCACTGTTTTCAGAAAATGAGGGAGGACGAAAACTGCGGATCTCATGAGTACTGCGCTCACCCGCAGCCCACTACCCTGAGTTCGGAGCCGTCTTCCCCGCACTGAGGGCACGTTTTGGTCGTTGCACTCGCCCACTCGCCCGCGACGCAGGTCCAGCAGAAAACGTGCCCACATGGCCTCACTTCGGTCGGTACGCTGACCACCTGTCCCGGCTTGCCGCTGCGATCGCAGATCGCGCACCCCAGAATCGAGAGCTCGCGCGGCACGCGACGCGGCCGGGACACGACGCCAGTGGCTGCGAGTCCCGCGGACTTAGTAGTACACGCGTGTTCTTCAGATTCCACGGCTTCTCGCCGCGGCGCGCCGGCTCCCGCGAGTCCAACAACGGGCTCGCTTCCGCGATAAATTCGCGCGACGCCACTGGTCGCCGCCGCCCAGGCTGCCGCGACCTTTTCGACGACGTAACGCCGCGCCTTGGGCAGATTCACCATCGGCAGCAGGGTGATGAGCACCTGCGAAATGGCTTGCCACGCGAGCAGCCGGCTCATGTAGTCCGCCGCGATCAGGCGCTGCGCCCCGAGCACCAAAGGAACCATGCGTATCCTCAGCAGACGGCAGATCACGTTCGGATACGCGGATCGCTCCGCCAAAAAGAGCGCAGACTGCAGGAACGCGGCCAGATGGAGCACCTCGCGAGCCGAGACACCGTGCGGAAAGAGGCGCAGAGGCGGCGCAGGAAGGCGGAGCCACATTGCTAGGTTGAAGAGGAACTTCTTTATCTTGTTCACCAAGTGTATTCGTCTTGATACCAGCACGGCTACCAAGGTCCGGGCAACGCGGGCCACGCGGGCTGCCGCCGCCGCGACCTGGTCCTCGCCAAGGACGACCCAGGCGCCGTAGAAGACCTTCTGCGTTCCGGTTAGTTCCACCGCATAGTGGTAGTTTCCCCCCGGCTCAATTTTCTCCTCTCCGACCAGCTTTAGATTCTGCAATTTCAGCCCCGGGGAGGGCCTGTCGCGCCAGGTGGTAGCGTAGAAAAGAAAAAACCGGATCAGGAACCCGGCGAGATCGACGACGTCCACATTCCACTCAGGAGGCAGCAGGCTGCTGAGCAGCGGAGTGTAGCGCCAGCGGCCCAAAATGGACTCGGACGCAACCTGTTGCAGCAAGACTTTGGTAACCTCTTCATCCAAACGCGAAGCGTCAATCTGACTCACCTTGATCCCGGGGACAAGTCGCGAGACGGCAGCCGGAGGAGGCGGCCCGGAGGGTGGCATAGAGGATGGCGCCAACGAAGCCATGATCGTGGCAGCAGCGCAGCTGCCGGCACGCCCTCCCAGGTCAGGAGCTACGTTCTGTGGGTCGACATTTTTGCAGTCCTGAGATCTCTCAACACGTCATTTTTTGTCATTCAAATACCACACTGGTGGCCGCCTTGTGGATCAACGAAAAGCGACATGTCATTAGGGGGTCACAGGGGGGTTCCCCCAGTAATACTAGAAGACATGATTTTGGCGTCGCGACCACGAACGAGAGGTACTATGACACGAGGTACAGAGATTCATCTCCCCGAAAAAAATCAACGGTGAATTTTCACCTTCCAGATGACTTTGTGAGCGGCGATTCGGATTGTCATCACACCCCATTTGGAGCTTTTATGGCATGAAGCTTCCACGAGAGAATGCCGGTGGAATTCCGAAAGCACACGAAAGAAACGAAAACACAGCCCTCCTCTGACATTTGGCAAACGGAAACCTCTGACATTTGGCAATAATAGAGCAGAGACGCGTGAAGGCGTCCACGAGGTCAGCATTGCAATTGCAAGTATGACTCTGCCACAGTTCACCACCTTCCCGAGGACATGATTCCCCAAAACAGAGAGGCAACGAGTCAGCCATGCAGGCTGCCGACATCAGAAGTACTGACTTGAACCAAAACTATGGACGCGCGAATGTTCGTTGAGGGAAACCAAAGTAGTAGAGGCGATCCGAACGTCATGCGAATCTAGCAGACGGACGCATGGGATCGAACCACGAGTCCTTGGGTTTCATCAATATGATACAAAGTTAAACAGGTCTATGCCATTATTCGCCAATGGTAGCCAAGGCACCGCGCACACAATCATCACTGAGTCGATACAAAAATGGCTTAACTTACAATATAAACTGGAATTGTGTATTACACAAGAAGTCGAATTTCGGAAACAAAATGTCTGAAGACAACCACGAAAATTCAAAAGATTAAAAAGCTGGGCATGCTTCGGACCCCAGGCGGGAGCAAAACGAATCCTTCCGCAGAGAAAATCCCGAGGTTGTCGCAATAGACGGTCTGACAAAGGTATAACCCTCTTGGTACATTAGCATAAGTTATGACGGCCTTCTTCATTTTCGAGCGTTCTACAAAGCTAATTAGGAGAACGAACTCAAAAAGCAGCGCACGTAGGCACTGCTGATTCGCTAGTACAAATTTTCAGTCGACCTATGCGGAAGGCAGAAGACTTTATCTTGGATTTCTATGAATCAGAGCAATGAAGAGAATTGTCTTTTCAATAAATTCAGTCTGCCACGACATCGCCGCAAGCCAGTACTACCAGGGCTTAGGGTTTAATATAGACAGAACTCCTTCTCAATGAAAGTACTATTTTCCTACTGGATCCCGCACCCCCCGTTCCCCCCGGTCCTGAGGTTGGAGTTGCTCGCCCTGCGCTGCAACACGCTCCACCTGCCCCCGGGCTTCTTCCCACTTTTCTCTTTGTCCTTTCCAGCAGCCCCTCCAGCAGCATTTTCTTGCAGGAGTTCGTCGAGATCCACGTCGCCGTTCACGATGTACACAGACCCTGCTGCTTCCCGACCGGATCCAACCCGGCTCGCCCGCCCCTTCACCACGTGCCGCGTGACCGCGCTCGGGTGCATCTTCGCGAAGCTCCGGACTCCCTCGCGCCAGCTGGATCCCAGCTTCGCCAGCCGCTTGAACGCGCCAAAACGCGCAGACGGGGCCAGGGCGCCCACCGCCGCCAGCATCGAGCGACGCCCGCCGAGGGCCACGGCTGGGGAGCGGATGGAAGGTGAACTTCATTCGCATCCGCATAATATCAACATGAGCGTCTGTTCTTTTGTCACGGTAATTGTAATTTGAACTGAATTTGTCGTTTTCCGACCTCATGATGATGACGAGGATGATAATGATGATGATGATGATGTCATCATCGGGAGAGAGACAACGGACACCGAGCAGGACCCTAGTAGTCCACGCACAAATTGAGAACTCGGGAGTGCTACTACTAGAAGACACCGAGCGGGACCCTCGTAGTCCAATCGATCCCCACCCAAAGCAACCCCTTGTAGTCCAACCAAACACCGAGCAGGACCCTCGTAGTCCAATCGAGCCCCACCCAAGGTCTGCAAATTCTCCACGTGCTCCTAAAGTAGAAGCAAGAAGTACGGTGTACCTCTGTTTTCCTCCTCGAGCTCCACCTCGAAATGCGTGAACTTGACGTCCTTCAGTTTCCAGCCGGCCATCTGACGGTCCGCGTCGTCGTCGCCGACGCTGAACACGACCTCCGTTTCATCGATGTCCTCGCCGAGTGGCGTTTTATTCTCGACCGTCTTCTTATTCTCGAGGGGCGTCATCTTGCGAGCCTCGCCGCGGCGCGCCTGCCCAAGAGTCACGCTTTTCCGACCCCCGCTCTTCTGCTCCGGCACGCAGGCACCCACGGTGGAGGCGTCCAAAAGCCACACGATGCCGCGCTTGAGGTCGATCTTTTTCGCGAACTTCCCCCCGACCGACACGCGCGCTACCCACGGCTCCCCGTACACCGCGATCTCGTAATGCACATACTTGTCGGAGGGGGCGGCGTACCTGGAAAAAAAAGGAAAAAGACTGGCACAGATAATACAATTTTCAGTCTAGTAATTCGAAATTTCAGTAAGACGTCACCTGTCACATTTCCGTCGGATGATAGATAGTAGTGCGACACGGACTGAGCATTGAAACGTGGTCTTTCGACTCTTTCCTCTCATCGCGTCTAGTTAATCATACTCGGTATAGGACACAGTCTCCACGGCGTCCTCGTCGTTTAGAATGAGGAAAGTGAAGGAGATGCGGTAGCCCTTCACCGTCACCGCGATGCTCGGCATCTGCGTGCAGCAGTGCGACGCCAGCTTCAGCAGGGAAATCGCCTGCTCATTCTTGCGCCCGCGCGGGTTGGCCTGAGTGCTCGCGAAACCTCGGGAAGCCACAGCGGCTTTGCTGGCGGGGGTACCTGGAAATATGGAAAAAAAAAATGCAACCGCGTCGACACGCGGTGGGTGGAAAGAATGCAACCGCGTCGAATGCCACCGAGACAATGCAGAATCAGCAGCACACGCAAACATTTAGCCAACGCTCCACGTCATGGGTGAGTTCTCGCTCGGTACCAGCGGGAGTGCGAACCTTTTAAGCAAGGAGACGATTGCCGCCAACCGCTATTGGTCCGGGAGGGGGACGTCCACAATGTGACTCCTCTGATCCCCCCGTTCGTACTCCCATAACGAAGCCGACAAGTAACGCTGTACCCTGCTTCGGACTTTCCGCAGTCTTGTTCTGGGTCTTTCCCCCGCCGAGCCGGAGTGCCGCCGTGGCTTTGGACACGGCCTTTTTCATCGCCCCGGCCTTGGTCTGCGTCTGGCCAATCTTGAGGTGGAAATCGAGAATAAGGCAGTCGGGCAGCGGATACAAGGTGCAGACGCGATGCGCCTCCGGGAGCAGGTGGAAGTCTACGAAGGTTTGCTGGGAAACACGGATAGGCTCAATTGCACAAAAGAAGAAGTCCCCGGGTAATTTTCATGCCGCACAGAACTAGCCCTGAGAGGCGCCTTGGCTACGATCTATCAGTAGAGCCTCCGGCAATATGCGCCAACCGGGAATCGAACCCGGGTCAGATGCATGGGAAGCATCTATGCTGCCGCTACACCATTGGCGCCTCTGCCTGAGAGAGCACGAGTGGCTGTATATTGAAACACACGCCACTGCATTGCTTTCCTCGTGCCCCGCCTTGCTGGAGCCAGAGCGTGCACTACAGGGCCTGGATGTAATGTCGAGAAACGCGAGATAAAAAACGACACCGAAGGGATTCGAACCCTCGCGGGCAGAGCCCAGTGGGTTTCTAGTCCACCTCCTTAACCACTCGGACACAGTGTCTTGTGCTCCTCTTCAGAGCCCGTCGTCATTGCCAGGACGGTTGATATCGCAGATTTTCCCTCGTTTACACATGTGTTGGAAGGATAGCTGCGCGACGTGGTGCGCATAGACACAAAATTCCGCTGCCGGGACTCGAACCCGGGTCGCTCGGGTGAGAGCCGAGTATCCTGACCAACTAGACTACAGCGGACTGTTGAATTTCTTAAAAACACGACTACTATGGGAAACAACATGACCATATGCAGCAAAATAGACCACACAGCGGAGACGAAAGAAAGAAATAAAGCAGCTCTTTCCAGCCATTACTGTTTTGTGAATGATAAGACGGCCGCGCCTCGCGGCATCGCGTGCTGCGATGGTGATGATTATAACGATGATGATGCCACACCCAGTGCAGAAACTGCGCAGGTGGCGCATTCCTGAGTCGCTCGACTCCAGTGCTGATATGTCCAGCGGATCTGGGCATGATATGACTAAACAGATTCCTCACTCACTCAACAAAAAGTGTGGCAAAAAACTAAGAGTACCGCCTGATCCAGGCGGGTGATCTCCATGTCCTGGGGGAGCCTGTTGCTTTGCTTGAAAAGCATAATCGCCTCGATGAGCGCGCGCTCAGAGACGCGCAACCGCGCTCGCTCTTCGTCCGCGCTCTGCGCGTCTTGTATGGGCAGCATTTTGCAGCGGACTGCGTTTTTTTGGGCGTGCAAGATCTCCTCGCGCGCAACCGCCGCACTGCTGGAGGTCACGTCCGCCAGCGCGGTCACGCCCGCGCTGGGAAGCCGCGTCGCGCCCACCTGCGGCAGCGCGCTGTTGCCCAGATCGGCCGCAGTCACGAGGGGGATGGTCGAAGACACCACGTTCCCCAGCGTCCCTGGGCGACAGCGAATCAACATGTGAATAATATGGCGCTATCTCCACTTACAGTGCAGTACGATACTGCTGGGCCTTTGCTTGTCAGAATGACAAAATCGAATCGGGGCGCGTAGACAGACTCTAGTACACATTCCGGCACATACAGTATACTAGGCTTTACTCGCAATAGTAAGTAATTTTGCGTCTCCGAAATTTTCCATTTGGGCAAGGAAACTCTTTTGTGGAAATCTACAAAATTCTTCGTACCGGTCGGGCTGTTCGGGCCGCTCCTGGGCGGTCTCTTCGCATTTTTCTGGTGCAGCCAGTTCTGGCACGCCGAAGTGCCGTAAATACGCTGCGCAAGCTTCCGCAGCAGGGTGTTCACATACTGCCGCGCCGCGCGCTCGGCCGCGACGCCCTCGTCCAACGATCTGTACGCGGAGTCGATCCGCATGGTGGGCGACGCAATCGACGAGGGCTCGCCGCGAGGCTCGCCGACGATCCCAGCAGACGGCGCCGTCCCGGGCCTGGTACTAGTAGGACCGTTTCCAAAGGGCCCCGAAGACGCGGGCCCCGTTTTTCCGCGAGAGGACGTTCCCTTGGATCCGCTGCTAGGAAGACCGAGGCACCGCTCGATCGAAGTGGCGGACTCCGCGCAGCTCGACTCCGCGCTGCCCTCTTCAGCCTCAATCTGCTTCAACACCTGGGAAAATGGAAAATATCAGTTACTAGATGCGAGCAACTGCAAGCCTCAATCTGCTTCACCACCTGGGAAAATGGATAATATCTCTACTAGTCGCGAGCAACTGCGAGCCTCAATCTGCTTCAACACCTGGGCGCCGAAAATGGAAAATATCACTACTAGTTGCGAGCAGCTGCGACCGGGTGTGGAAACAGATCACGACTGCGAATTATTAAGGTGTGAAAGTCCACTAATGGGATTTGTTCCGCGTCGCGCCAGGGGCGCGCGTTCTACGTATTTTTACAAGTCTTTTTCCATCGGTTCGTCTCTCGGAAAAAATTGAGGCTGTCGGCATTTTGAATAATGCGCACCGCAGTCCCAAATGTCTCGGCAAAAAGACGATGTCTCCACCGATACATCTGAGATCCGCCCAGATTCTAATACCGCTGAGATTCGTTTGGTCAGCTGCGCGCTGTCGCCCGTCGCGTTCCTCCGCTGGCTGCGCAGGCTTCCGGAGGACGTGTTGCGCGTGCTGTTGCGCGTACCGTTGCGGTTGGCGGCCGAACCCCTCTTCTTTTTATTAGGGATATCCCTATTAACACGTTGCCGGTCTGAAAACTGCTCAGTTTTCGGGGCGTCAAAATCCGGGTCATCCGAGTCGTCGATACTGCAGCCCGAAATCAGACCGTCGACGAGCGCGGCGTCCTCCGTGCTTGCTGTCCTGCCGGCGAAATGCGCGCGCCGCTTCGTGTCTTTCGGCTCGTGTGCGCGCCGTGTCGTCTCGTCCGTCTCGTCCTTGTTCAGGTGCGAGTGCAAACGAAGAAGACTGCCGGCGTGCATGCCGGTGCGCGGTGGGCTTTCCGCCTTGCCATGGTTCGCACCGTTTTCCGCCGTCAACAGCAATGGGAGCGGCGAAGAAACCCGGTCCTCCTCAAACTGAGAACGATTTCCGCCGCTTTTCTGAAACTCCGAAGTACGGGAAGAACTTTTTCCCTGAGTCGTCGTCGGAGGCTCAGGGACGAAAGGATCGCGAAACAAAGCGGCCATCGTCTCGTACAGGTATGTAGTCTGCTACTTCCAAATACTAGATCCAAAAATGTCCGTGGTTTTCACCGGCGCAGGTACTACTAGATCCAACTAGTATACCGTGTTTTTCGACCCCCGCTCACTATGTTATTACACTCGATTTTGCAGTATGGCGCGAGAAATTCGCTCTACTCCCTTTCCGGACCTTCGCGGCCTCAGAAGTCTTCGCCTCTCTTCCCTTCCGCGGCCCTTCGCGGACTCAGAACACAATACTGCAGAAGGATGCGGCCGGCCGCTCACTTCAAATTATGCACAGGATAGTCATTTAGCCGTCGCCATTTGTCAAACTGTTTTCCAGAACGTCGGTTTAGTCCTCGCACCCTTCGGGTGTGTTTTCCGCTTGTACACGTTCTAGCTTTGGAAAAGCTTTGGAAAGAGAGTATTGTAGTTTGGGGATTGACTCATTCGTCTCATAATAGATGTACTCACAATAAAGATAGGTTCGTATTCGGTAGTACTGTACCTATTGCACACTCACAATTTCATCACAATCAAGCGCTGGGAATTCACTGTGCAAAACTCGTAGAGACGCAAGCTTAATACCAGCTGCAGACTCACCTCTCTGCAAGCTGTAAATTTTGTAATAGTAAACACACCACGGGCTAGACACTCTTTTCCGCTTATCACCCCGCATGCGTCACGCTGTTCCGAAATTTTCTCCCGAAATGCGTATGCAACGACGTCCCGGGGGGCGGTGGAGAGAAACCAGCCTGCATTAGAATTTACTAAACAGTCGCACTAACTTAGTATTATAACGCTAGTCATGCTAGTCATCCTTCCCTACGAAGTCATACTAGTCATGCTAGAGTGAGGGAGCCGGTGCTGACGATGCCACCCTCACATCTCTCATCTTCGTATCGGTAATTTCATGCACTTTGCGTACACACGGTACAGTGAGTGGAGTGTCTGGGCTGGATAGTTTGCGCCGCCGAGTAGAAGCAATACGACGCCCTACCATCAGCCACACTACACTATAAAATGTATGCAAGAATTGCCGCCGGAATATCAACAGTTTTTTCTGGGGGAAATCCATAAAGCTGGGACCCCAGAGTTGATGGGGTATCCAAATAGTAATTACAAATGACCGTAATATGCAAAATAGTGACGGCATCCACACCGTTGGTCATCTTTCTTTAAATTTTGCCAGCGTCCTGCCGAAACAAGACTCCGGCGGGGCATGCACATTTCTCTGCACAGAAAAATTCAGACAGCTACTGATTAAGTTCTTTTGAATTTTCCACTTCGCGGGTCTAGCACCGTACGTGCGTATCGCGCTGTACGTACGTATCCGCACCGTACGTACGTATCAAAAGAGTACGTACGATCGAACTGGCGCTGTTGCAACTAGTCAACTGTGAAGAGGTTTAACTAGCATTAGAAGTCTCATGGCACCAGGCTGCGTTCCTTCGTATTCAAATTTCTGTGCGAATGGCACGGGGGGACGCTCATCTTACTTGGTAATCGTTTCGTCACCATATGTTCATCCATCACCAGAAGTTAATGCGGTGTGGATATCGTTATTTTCGCTCAAAGGGTTAGAGTGGAAAAATCTTAAGTTAGAGGGTCAACTTATCTCTGCGATAATTATCAGAGCTTACACCGCTCCTGTCCGAGTAATGTGGGGGTTGGAAAGGCGGAACCCTCCTAACAGTAGCAAC
>JACKZZ010016053.1_pt1 | contig 11208 bp, 11 predicted proteins | sample 8027871 | NCBI WGS metagenome assembly JACKZZ01 (sample SAMN15724774, study PRJNA655200) | protist metagenome | isolation source: fluorescence activated cell sorting (FACS) single amplified genomes of... | place: USA: West Boothbay Harbor, Gulf of Maine | collected 2000-07-19
GAGAACAGAAATAGCAAATTCTTGACCTTAAGCTGTATTTTATTTCGTAACCGGTAGAATGAAGGTGAGACAAAAAGGCGAAATCTTTTCATCCAAAGTCGAAGCATCTTACAGCATTTTTATTGTTTATACTTTCTACGAACAGATTGAAGAAGTGCAGTCGACTACTAAAGCCGCACGTATTGCTGTACACACTCATATCAAAGGTTTGGGTCTTGATGAACAGGGACGTGCATTCGCTGCAGGTTCGGGGCTGGTAGGGCAAGAAAAGGCCCGTGAGGTAAATTGATATGACACGGATAACGGCATCTCATTTTACCTAATGTAGCTGTCTCATCAATATTTCATCAATGTATGCTACTTTGTGCCATATTTTAGGCTGCCGGTTTAGTCGTTGACCTTATCAAAGCGAAGAAAATGGCTGGGCGGGCTTTGCTTATGGCAGGCGCTCCGGGCACTGGAAAAACAGCTCTTGCTTTAGGCATCAGTCAAGAATTAGGACCCAAAGTCCCATTTTGTCCCATGGTAGGCTCTGAAGTTTATAGTACTGAAGTTAAGAAAACGGAAATTCTGATGGAGCACTTTCGCCGGGCCATTGGCTTGCGCATTAAAGAAAACAAGGAAGTATACGAAGGAGAAGTAAGTCATCCCAAAGGACCGTCTTTGTATATATGCTGTGTGCCTTGTCCTGATTCCCGTGAATATTCTGTTGTAGGTGACGGAAATAACTCCAGAAGAGACTGAAAACCCTCTCGGGGGATATGGTCGCTCCATCAGCCACGTTATCATCGGACTAAAAACCTCCAAGGGTAGCAAACAATTGCGCCTAGATCCTAGCATTTATGACGCACTCCAGAAGGAAAAAGTCAGCGTGGGTGATGTCATCTATATCGAGTCGAATAGCGGTGCTGTAAAGAGGGTGGGACGTTCGGATGCCTATGCGAGCGAATTTGACCTGGAAGCCGACGAATACGTCCCGATCCCAAAGGGCGATGTGCATAAAAAGAAAGAGGTTGTCCAGGACGTCACTCTGCATGACTTAGATATGTCCAATGCCAAACCACAGGGCGGTCAGGACATTATGTCCATGATGGGTCAGCTGGCTAAACCCAAAAAAACTGAAATAACAGAGAAGCTGCGAAATGAAATCAACCGCGTCGTTAATCGTTATATTGACCAAGGCGTGGCGGAGTTAGTACCTGGGGTTCTTTTCATAGATGAGGTTCATATGCTGGACATTGAATGTTTTACTTTTCTGAATAGAGCCCTAGAATCCCCTCTTTCTCCGATTGTGGTCTTTGCCACAAACCGTGGAATTTGCACAATTCGTGGAACTGATGTGATGTCCCCTCACGGTATTCCAGTTGATTTGCTTGACCGCATGCTTATCATCCGCACGATGCCATATTCTCTGGAAGAGATGGTGCAAATCGTCTCAATCCGCGCCGAGACGGAGGCGGTAGAAGTAGACCCCGAGGCTCTTGCTGAGATGGGCTCCATCGGCGCGCGTACCTCTCTGCGGTATGCTGTGCAGCTTCTCACTCCGTCACGAATTATTGCCGAGACGGCAGGTCGCGAACACATTCTTCCCGTTGACGTTGAAGAGGTCGATGAATTATTCTACGATGCGAAGGCGTCCGCGAAGCTATTAGCTGGAAGTGAGGGCTATCTGTCCTAGTCCCGGTACCTATGCGATATCCTGTTGACGGGTTGCAAGCAGTATACTGTCATCTCACTGGTGTTTGGTGTATAGCGTGGCAGAGTACAAATAAGCGTACTGACAAATAGTGGATGGGATAGATAATTGTGCATATATCACTATAAGAACCATACAGCATACCAAGGCCCTTTGATTCTGTTTTGTGTTTGAATGGTCTGTGGTTAGTTCGTAAGTGTTCAGTGCACAGACTCCCCATTTCAATCCAACCTGACTAATTTTATAGATTTATGTTATTCTACATTACATATATGTACATATAGCAGACTAATATTTAACACTTGTACGCCAGAATGCCGATTGAGCCATAGTATATATACACCATATTCTTTGCTTGGTACGTGATATCAAAGCCGAACCCTTCCCCGATGGCGCAATGCCAAGCTGCACCAAATTTTTTATCAAGAGTGGACTTTATTAATTGTGCTGCAGCCTTTAAAATGAAGCAAAGTGAGGCGCCAGAGTTAGCATATGGAAAAACCATTGCAGAATAAACTACACAGAATTCTGTAAAAATGAGTTGCTGCACCAAAAACAACGCCTAGTGTGCTTACCTCGTAATTCTTCGTTTGCTGATGCTTGTCAACAGCCATTGTGATTACCTCCATAGCTTCGCTTGCCATTTCTGCTGACATATCAACACTCTATCATGAAAAAACGCAAGGGAACATATCGGTTAACTGGAGCCAACATCTAATTTAAATTTAGAAAGAAAATGTTTGTTACCCTTGAAAGAGGTTTATTGGTGACGCTCATAGTTCTTGGTTTCTTATAGATGCAGTACTTGCAGATTAATTTCTTCTACTTGCAGGTTTCTGTGGCAGGGAATCCCTTCTACGATGTATACTTAACGAGTAGATATCTAACAGTAAACAACCATACTACTAGTGTTGTACATTATATATTACTATATTTTAAAACAGCACTACAGTACTATACTCTACAAAACTACTCACGAAGTTTTTTTTTTTTTGACAGAGAACAGAAGAAAAAAAAGAGAAAAAAAAATACACGCACACACAGTACAAAAAATGAAACCGCCGCGGTACACACACCGCTATATAATTATCCAGATAACGTCGCCTCGGCTGCCAGGACTCTGGAGGTTGCACTTTTGAACACTCTAGAGACCCTTACTTTGGGGGTTCGTGAAGGCTGCGGTGACTTCCAAGCTTTGCTCAGCGCGCTCTCTATTAGAGATGGGGGCCTCGGGTTCCCCCTCCCCACGGCAGTGATCAGCTACGCCCACCTGGCAGCTAGCTTGGAAAACAAGGAGCTATGTCATAAGCTGTTCCCTAACCTGCCCTCGAGTTCTCCAGCTATCCCCGTTCTTGCAAAGGCCTTGGAGAGCCATACCGTGCAAGATGAGCACAGTCACTTACACTCCCTTGTCCGGATGGGGAGAGAGAACCTTCAACACCTCTTCTCGGCCCTTTGGAATAATAAGCTTCGATCTCGCCTTCGCGAACACCCTTATCTGCGAGACGAATGCTTCGGATACGAACAGGAACATTGGTTGTTTCTGGAATCAGGTATGACAAAGGAGTCGGTGGCGTCCACTAGGCTGCAGGCACTCCCCAATCAAGGTCTGGGTCAATACATGACAAATCAACAGCTCCATAGCGTTCTCACTATGCGACTTCATGTTGCCTTCCGGTCCAATGACAAGCCTTGTGAGGCTTGTGGCAAAGTTTCCGATCGGTTCGGCTATCATGCCCTTGGATGCAGGGGACCACAGAATTTATGTAAATACAGACACGAGCTGGTAGCTGATGGTCTATGCTCCTGGCTCGGAATGCAGGTAGACAGGCTGTCCTCAACCCCAAGAACAAAGAATTAATCAAGACTGACAACAACAGCGGAGAGATTTCCAGCATCTGCCCAGCAGATGTCTTCTGGCCCCCCAACATGTGCGTTGATATCACGGTTTCTGCCAGCACCAGTGATACCTACAAGGGCCTCAAGGTGGGTGAGGTGGTCGATATCCGGGAGCGGGAAAAGATGAAGAATAACGTGGACACTTGTGAGAGCTATGGATACAGGGTTTTTACTCCCTTTGCACTTGACTGTTGTGGTATCATCCACACTGACGCCTGGAAACTGATCAACCGCCTTGCAGAGGGCTACAGGGATCAGACTCACAAACATTTCTCCCAATGTGTGGCCATCTGCCGCACTTCATCTTGGTATGTCTCATCAGCTTGTACCCTTATTACTTCATCGTGGTTCGGTAGGAAGTAGCCTGGATAAGTAAATGTCAGATCTGTAACCGTAAGAAAAGAAAATATATATATATATATACGCAGACTATACATTGGGCGGGCTACGCTGTATCTCAATCATCCCTGGGATCCCTGGTAGAAACAAAGCTTGTTCTGGGAGCCCTGAGGTTCCTGCTACGTATCACATCGTGACTGTGGACCTGGCTGACCGGTCACTTTGGCTGCACTGCGCGGACTATTACGGCTGTGGTAGGGCAGTTGCGTACACTGTGCTGGGCAGTGTACCATGGTTGAAACCTGTAAACCATGGTTGAAACCTGTAAACCATGGTTGAAACCATGGTTTAAAATAGTGAACTCTGTGCTCAGCTCTATAACACGTGAACGCCCGACCACTAAGCTGTTTCGTCCTGTAAGGAGGGCTGTGCCGAAAACAATGGCGGTAGCATGGGGAAGGCAGCAGCGGAGCGGACTGTTCAGCGTAATGCGCATGTGGCCCCGTACAGTAACCCGAGCAGGGCCACTTAGTGGGGTGTATACTATGCGGCGCTGTACTAAGTATGCCTCCCAGTATAAAAAGGAGCACCGGCATGAGCTGTGCTCTGCTACAATTCAGTATGTGGACGTAAACTTAGAGTTGAACCAACTCGCAGAGGACTGTTGCATCGGTTATATATATAGCTGAAACTGAACTCATGATAGTGGTCGTTACCGGGGGACGAAGGCTACACTATGTTACACTATGTTACCCTGTGAGAGGACTGTTGCATCGGTTATATATATAGCTGAACTCATTGATAGTGGTCGTTACCGGGGGACGAAGGCTACACTATGTTACCCTGTGAGAGGACTGTGTATGTGTATCATGACGAAAGATCTGTACGTGAAATGCAACGGATGCCATTAGGAAAAATCAATTCGATATCTACAGAAAGATCCAAACGATGCAAACATGCAAACAAATGCGCAGAACAAACTAAGAAGCAAAAATCAAACACGTAATCAAGTGAGCACACAGCTATGAAAGCGTTCAAGCAATCATCCTCCGGTAAGGTGTTTTTTGAGCAAACTACATCGTAATCGGTATGTGCTATATGATTCCAATCTCGGAAATCTCAGCTGCTAGGATGTATTCTTTTATACATATATATAAATATTATCATAGCCCACACAGACACCACCACAACACGTTGTTATAAATAGTTACTCCACACCACAAACCACATGCCGGAAAAAGCGAGATGCTAACACTAATAAGCAGCCTGCTCGGTTCTTGAGTGCAGTATGTTACCAAACGAAGCGAACTACTAAGATCACAAGTGCGAGTACGACAACGGCAATTAGAGGCGCCCATTGCTTTAAAAGAGCCTGTGTCGCCCAAGACGAATACACACACGAGAAGAGGCAGCATCACAATGAGTGATAACATGAGCAGACAACAGTAAGATATGTTTGTGTAGCTACATACAATCTAACATACCATGGTAGATAGTTTCTTTGCTCCCCATTTGTACCGCTTGGACTCCTCTGCTATATTCTTCGATATGTCCGCCACATCTTCCAACTTGTTACCTCTTTGGGTTTGCATATAATGGAGAATAGAGGATAAAAACCGAGAAGAATAACATCAAGCTGACTCTATAACAATGATTTATTATTTACCATATACATATATACTTACCTGTCAAGAACATCGTCAATGGTCTTCCTCATAACACTGTGAATGCTCTGTAAATCGTCGTTCAGTTTTTTCATGTTCATGGAGGAATTCGGGTCACTATAGTCACGTCTTTTCTTCTGGATAATCCGATCTGTATACATATTATAGTTACAATACATTACACTGGGCAATACCATCCATGTCAATAATTAGATGAAGAATTGTGTACTGACCGAATTTAATAAAAGCATATTGACGTCCTACAGTCTCAACAGTCCTCAGCCAGTCTTCGCCATATTCCGACTTCAAGTCTGATTCAAACTCCCTACCAATCTCTTCTAAAAACAAGAATGCCAATCGTTTCGGGTAAGATTTTTCTGTAAGGGTGAGGTAACAGATCCCGTTTTCTATCAAATAATGGAAAATGTATGGGTTCGACTCGATGCTCATTTTCGCAGTAGATCGTGGATTTAGCTTCTTGAGCAATTGCTTTGCTTGGCTCTTAAACAAATCCATTTTTTCACTGTTAGCATTTACCCCATGCTCCATTGAAGCTACCAAAATTAAACCATCCGTAACACGGGCAATGTATACGTGCTCTATGGGCATTTTTTAATGGCCACCTAAACTATTTACAGTGGGAAACGGTCACAAATGATTTCCGACTGCAATCGAAATTCAAGATGTTGTATTAACGGTTTTCACAAAACTTCGTTGCGATACATTACAGTGGATATTTCAGCACACTTATGCTATAAACTAAACTAAACTGTTTGGAGAGTTTTTTGGGACCAGATGAGACCAGAGACCAGAGCGGGGGGGAAAGAGGTGTTCGGTTCGTTTGGGTTTCGGGCGGTGTTGTATATATGTATATCGTGCTATATATAGTCGTACTCAATCGTTATAACAACTTAATATATATATTATAATATGGAAACTACTGTACGGAATCAATCATGATTAGTGGACACATGCGCGTTCCCGTCTGTTTCACATGGAGAAGATTTTGCACCGCATCGTCACCTTTACCAACGAATTCGACTCTGTCACCATTTCACTTCGCATTACCTGTCCATTGTATTAAGTCTGCAAGAGAGGTAGATTGCATACATAATGCGTTGATGCGTGCATATTGTTGACTTTATTTGCCGGTGTGTGCTATATTTTCCTGGATAGTTTTACGGTGAAACCCTGGGGCTCGCAGAAGGCAGAAGATCCGAAGATAAGTGGCAGGACTATAGCCTGTTCGGACACCAAATTGTTTGTCACTTTGCTGGAAAGAACTACCGGTGCCTGGATTGTTACAACCCTGTAGATGGGGACGAAGTTCCGGTTCCTCACTTTGGAGTTGTATTGACTGAGGCTCAATTTCACGAGGTTGCTCAACGACTCACTAAAGCACAAATTAAATTTATCATCCCTCCGCATAAGAGATTTGCGGGACAACCAGGGGAACAGTGGACGATGTTCTTCAAAGACCCAAGCGGAAACAACTTAGAATTTAAGGCAATGCTCAATCCAGAGAATTTGTTTGCCAAGTACAATGTCACTGATTAGTGCGGGAGTATATTGTGTAAATAATCTATCATGCATTTTTAGTTTTTAGCAAAAGTGAGAAAGATTTATAGGAAAGGCTTTTGGAGACCAAAATGTCGAAGACCTGATAATATCAACCGGGAAAACGGAGGCGTCCTCGTAAAACAGGTGTTCGGGATACCTATGGGAACTAATGCTGCACCGGCAATAGCTTATACGACATTCTACTTCTAAGAATCACAGTATGTATGAAAGAAAGAAAGCAGCGCTTGGGCAAGCAACACTCTCTAAATGAAATATTTATCGATGACGTCTTAACATATGGTTTAACTGGACGCTTTCCAGAGGAAATTTATCCTAATTTAAGCCGGTTGGATACCACACTAGGCCGCAAAGGTAGTATTATTAAAAATGCACGTGATCTCCGACCGTGAATCGGGAACAGTGACGACGTCTATTTACGATAAGACTAAGGAGTGGAACTTTGCAGATGTCACCTGAGCTAATGCAGTAACCAGTTTGAACATTTTGCCCGCCCTTAACTGCCACAGTTGCAATCGCAGAATCATTAGTTGACACTGCAGCAGACATGCCAGCACTGCCAGCAACCGATCCACCACTATACTATCGCAGCAGCAACAACTATCGCAATCACCTGAGAGAGAGCAAAAACTATTGCAGAACTCACCGAGAGAGCAGGTAGCATATATGCAATATACCTCAACACCAACGGCAGCTATTACAACAAAGAATGCTGTCACAAGGACATAGCAATATAGCACGGTGGAGGTGCAATTCGAGAATGTGATCAAAGACATGGATGGGACTGGTAGCTATATATAGAAGTTGGAAATTAACCCAGTTAAAGACATCGTAAACCAACGACGAATTACAAGGACACTCCGATGTTTTCAGAATGCCGAGAGAGGGGACGAAGTCCATTAAATGGCAGTTGATACGAAATAACGTAAGACAACACTCACATTCCACAGATGAAATTGAGGGGGACAGGGACAAGAGAAAAGGAAGAAAAAAGTGGATAAAAAGGAAAGATAATATAGTAGATTTATTCGTAGAAACAACAAGCTGTATGTGACACACAGCACGGAGACAATAGTAGATTACTATACGTTGTTTATTATCAACTGGTATATAGCACGCATGATACACCTTTTTTGGTTGCAGCAATGTGTACCTACCCGTTCAGTCAGCATCAAACTTACCCGCCGTTGTTTAGTAATAATAGTGGTACTACGTACCATACTTCCACACGATCCTTTCTACACGAGGAAGCGGTCATACAATTTCTGAAGAAGAAGAATGCTAACTAATAAGGCAGCTATTAACGGCAGGTAGAACAAGTTAACCAAATATCCCGGCGACGAAGGAACAGCGGGAACTGCTCTGGAAGTTGCCACTACAGCGATTGCGGTAATGGAGACATCGCCTAGCACTCTGCCGAGCGTCCCCGCTTCTGAAGCGAGAAAGCCGGAGTTAAACGTCCCTTGTGCTAAAGCTGGCGACACCAACTTTGACAATAAAGCCATTAAAAAGCCCTCGATCGTATTCAATACGCCATATAGCAAAGACACGGTAGCTACATACTGGACTTCAGAGTAGTGGAGTGTTGGAAAAGCAAACGAGCAGTTCAATACACCTACAGCACCTACAACAGCTAAAGCTACCAGCCATAGCAGCGCTTCTCTATCCTGCATATTAACTGTAATCATATTTCCAGCAATCACGCAAGGTAGCACAATAGCTCCCAATAATCCCATGAAGTACCCTGCACGTTCGGATGACCAACCGAAAAGAGCCCCCGTCAGCATAGGCATCGAAGAGAGACACAAGTCTTGGCCCGCTTTGTTGATCATGTACATGAAGAGTAGTGCTGAAATTTCTGCGGTAATAAACGACCAAACATAGGGAACTGGCTCATATGGCTCCAAAATCTCGTTAAACTCTTTTCTCGGGCTCGTATCACTACAGTCGCGTTGTTTACTATCAATATCATGCAAACTGTTTACGGACTCAAAATTGTCGTGAACAGTATTTGCACCCGACCGTAACAACATTTCTTCGCCTGATGCCATCAATTCAACACCCGATTCCACACCGATTACATTATGCTGCTGAAAATCATCAGCGCCATCAACAGCACCATAACTCGGCATGGGCATTATACTAGCGCCAATACTCTTTTCTTCAGCAGAAAGGGTCCACAGAGGATTATGGAGGGCAGAACTAGGAGTTGAGTCTACGATACCAGCGGCATCGCAAAAAGATGGTGGTTTAACTTCAGGCGATACAAACCCGTTGCTCTTATGTGGTTTGGCAAATACGCTTTTTCCGCCGTTATGGGTCTTGCCAATGGAGAGCTCCAAAGATTGCTCACCATCAGCGCCTGCTGGTATACTCTCAAATTCCTTAAATTGAATATGTTGTGCGTCCAAAGCACAAAAACAAATCGATTAGTATCATACATCTGCTATACAACAACAATCACTACGTCCGGCTAAAATATATATACTTATTTTCCAAACAGGATCTTACCTTCCGGTGCGGTTCTCGAAAGAAGCATATTACGATACAAAGCATTGCGAACCAAAGCAAGCCCATTACCCAACTACTGGCCGTCTCATATTGAAACAGCACTAACGTGATATTGCCCAGCTTCCAACTAAACTCCCACCCTACTGCCGACAAAAGTGAGGAAAGTGTGGGGCCAGCAGCTAAACCTACTGCATTTGCCATCACAAACTGACTTGAAGCGATAGTCCGATCCGCCATGGACACATGGTCTGCTATATAGCGGCGAGAGATCCCCCGACTGCCTCCCAGACCTGCAAGAAACCTCCCAATAAACACCATGGCGACAGAGTCACACTGCAGCGCAGCCCCATAGGAAATACTTCCAAGTAGGCTGCACGTAACACAAGCAAGTATTGGCATTTTAAACGACCTATTCGTCCACAGACTATATAGTAGAGTGCTGATGAGAGAAGCAATCGGTTGCAACCCAATGATAACGCCGCTCATGGATTTGCTCATTCCCAATAACTTCGCGTATTCCCCACTTGTTGGGGCTATTACATAGATGTTTGCCATATACAAGCAGGTCAGCAACAAATTAATAAACAACCCAAGGTCTGAGACTGCCAATTTGTATCTATACTTAAGCGATTCTCCCGCATTGTCCGTATCGTGATCTGTGTTGATGTCATTATAACTACGCTCAACGTCTTTTACACTGAAAAACACTCCTAGTACGTCTCTTGAGGCCAACATTTCTCCAACAGATTTCTGCTGGGTCAACAACAAGCCATCTGCAGATCTATCTAGCTTCACCAAAATCGGTTCAATTTCGGACACAGAACGAGGCCGGGTTGTCTTTGACGACGCCGATCGGTGCTCCGTGTTGTAATCAGCAAGTGGTTGTTTTAATAATGCATGCAAACTATTGGTGCTTCTATTAAACCCCTTTGAATCACCAGTCGAAAGACGTCCGAGGTTTTGAAGATTAGAAGCACTTTTCATCTTGTTGCGGAATGAAACACGAGGAACTTTAGAAGAAGAAAGCGTGTTGCTGCTGCCCATCAAAGCATATTTTGCTTCATACAGTTCTTCGAAACCCCGACGCAAGCAAGCTATGATTGCTCTAATACCTTCTTGATGATACAGTTGGGAAAGGGTGGAATTCTTCGACTTGCTGCCCATTCGAGCACTAAAATACACATGGCCGACCTTTTCATCAAATAGAGCATCGTGGCGCTTTATAATTTCTGCAAGCTTGGCTACATTGTATTCTAGATACCCTAGTAAACTCAATACTTCCCCGGCCAAGGCCCGGTAGTCATTGCATAAAGTATCGATGGAACGTTGAGAGACCCCTACACCTTGCAAGACCGCCACCTGCTTTCCCCTTAAATTCCATGCTTTCCCTGCGAACAAGCCCTGTGCACGAAGGTAGAAAAGAACCACCTTCTCCACCTCTTGGTCAAGTAATTCTGCAAATGTACAGCACTCCCCTGTAAGGCATCGGGTTGATATGGCCCTCTTAAACTTGAACTCCTT